>JAEEGJ010002847.1_pt1 | contig 76253 bp, 55 predicted proteins | sample 8958761 | NCBI WGS metagenome assembly JAEEGJ01 (sample SAMN16246546, study PRJNA631951) | gut metagenome | biome: gut microbiome; feature: rumen; material: RS-attached | host: Bos | place: Iran: Karaj | collected 2018-10 | reverse complement strand
CCTTAAACGAGGCCCCTTCGGGGGCTTTCGTTTTGCCTTAAAGAAAGGAGGTGAACGATGATAAAGAATGTACGCGCATGGAGCGCAGTAGGCATGTTGGCCTCGGGTGTGGGATTGAGCGTGGCAGGCTTCATCGCTCCTCCCTTCGGTGAAATCAGCGACTCGGTGCTCTGGTTCTTCGCACAATGCCTGATGTATGCGGGAACGGCCCTCGGCATCGACGTCATGGTGGACTACAAACTAAAACGTTCTTAAACACAACAGCGGCCATCCGAGAGGACAGCCGCTGTTTTTTTTCCACAACTTCCACAACTTCCACATTAAGCATACCCCCTTGATTCACAATATAACCCCTTTTGGGTTTAGAATTTATATCCTACGCTCCCCATAAACCAGCGCCCCTGCTGCTGGATAGGACCTGAACCAAGTCCACACTGGGTATAGTGGTGGTTGAACAGGTTATGGACGTTGAGAGAGAAATCTATACGTCCGAGCTGGTATTCAGCACCCAAGTCGGTTAGAAAGACTGACGGATAAGTGGTGAAACGGTAGGTATTATCTCGCAGATTAACCTCGTATCCCTGATAATGATTATGGTAGCTCAGGTGGGTATGGAGTCGTAGGTTACGGCCAAAGCGCCATGCCACAACAGCATTGGCTGAGAAGTCGGGGATGCCTGGTATCTTGTTGACATCGTAGCCAAAATACTCTGCTTCCAACACATTAAGCCAAGCAGCTGAGAAATGTACGGTAAGCGGTGAGTGGCGATAGCTTGCCGTGAGTTCCAAACCAAGGGTCTTTCCTTCACCGAGGTTGCCATGTAACAGGCGCTGAGGATAAATGAGGTCAGTAGCACGGTTAAAGAAGCCGTTAAGTTCGACATCAAGCCCAGGTAACAGGGCACTTGATCCAACGGTGAGCTGCCACGAATAGAGCCGTTCTGACTTCAAGTCATTATATACCACCGGAGTAGTTGGTAAACCCATGCTTTCGGCCAGGATGTTGTTAAGCACATTGACCTGATAGAACAGCATGTTTATCTTCCGATAGAAGTAGGGGGCATCGACGAAGGACTTGGAGTAGCTGAACGTGACGTGCCATTTGGGTTGGACGAAGATGAGGGCGAGACGGGGCGAGAACTCATGCATCTCGTCATCGTCGTAACGCCGTTTATAGTCATAGCGCAGGCCACCATTGAAGATAAGTGGTCCCCAGCGATGCTTCACCTGTAGGTATGCATCAGCATTGGTCTCACGTCCCTTTGCGATGTCGTTGAGGTCAAACTCATGACCGCTCCCAATGCCTTCTGCCCAGTCGGAGAAGGTGGAGTACTCGATGATGGCGTGGTGTCCGGAGCCAACGACATAGCGAGAGTCCTCAAGCGAAAAACGGCTGAAATTTGCTCCGAATCCCAACAGTCCCTTGTGCGTTTCACCGTCCAGATACTTATAATCGCCCTTGATTTGTACACCGATATTCTTTTCCTGTCCATCATGATAGCGAAAGAGATTCTTAGCGTTATCGAACAGTGCGCCAAAGGTTTCTGGCAGTCCCAGCATGAGGCCTATACCATTGACGGCAGAGTCGGTAATCACCTGATAGTGTGTCATATCGCTGAGGTCGTAGTTGATGGTTCCGTTCAGTGAGAGACGGTCCCACTGGCGGCGATAACTGAGTTCTATATGGTGCGACTGGGTGGCAAAGCTGGGCACGAGTCCCCGAAAGGTAGCATAGTCAGAAACATTGTATGGAGAGTAGGTATAGGACATGGTGTAGGGGGAGTGTATCTGCGAAAAGCGTGTGTTATAAAGGAAATTAAGTCCACGCCAAGAGAGCATTAGTCCAAGGTCGTAGGAAGGTTTATCGCCTACCCTACCGATGCGGACATCACCTTCCGTCTTCCCAAGACCACTCCGACTGCGTGGCACGAAGAACCGTTGTCCATCTGCTTTGTAGAGTGAGCCCCACACCAGGATATCAAGGTCGAAGAAACGCTTTCCGAAAAGAATGTCGCCACGCAGTTGTCCGTAACTGCCTCCGCTGGCACGCAGACGGAGTCCATCAATATCGATTCCCTGTTTGGTTATGACGTTGACCACAGCCGACAACGCCACACCGCCATAGAGTGAAGAAGCAGGACCACGCAGCACCTCAATCTGCTTGACTTTGTCGAGCGAGATACTGAAGTCAGGACTGGCCACATTGGTGGCATAGCTATTGAGACGATGGCCATTAAGCAATATAAGCATCTTCTCTTGTCCCTGGCTGAAGATTCCACGCATGGCGATGTTGATGTCGTCGTTGCAATCGACACTGGTCATGCCAGGCACGTAGGCCAGCAGTACCTCTTTGAGGTTACGTGCTCCGCTGATGCGAATCATGTCCTCGGTAATCAGTGTCACGGGAACAGGTGACTCCTCGAGGTTTTCTTCCTGACTGGAGGCCGTGGTGATGGTTGAGCCACGTCCACTCTTGATGCGGTTGACCATATCAATGAAGCGCTGAGGGTCTTCAGAGGTGGTGGAGTAATAGGGATTTTCCGTCAGCAGACGATAAGTGAGGCGTTCTGCCTCGGCATCATCGTCGAGACCTAACGAACAAAGCACCAATAACCGGTAGGCATCCTGAACGAGTTCTCCCTGGAAGTCATCAAGGTGTTCGGAGAGCGTAGTACGGGCTTCCTCCAGTCGGCCGATAATGTAGTCACTCTCAGCCTCAGCATAGAGTCTGTGCTGCTCGCTGACGGACTGCTGGGCACTGACTGGTACTGAGAAGGAAAGAATGAGAAAAGAAAGAATAAAGAAGATAAAGTATGGAGACCGTTTTCTCATTTCGTAACAGGTATTTTAAAGGTGATGGTGGTGCCCTCGCCCAGAACAGACTCGACACCAACGGTGCCACCATGACGGTTTTCAATCATATCACGGATAATGCCCATGCCGAGTCCAGTACCCTGTCCCACAGGCTTGGTTGTGAAGAAATTATCAAAGAGTCTGCGTCGTGTCTCATCGCTCATGCCTTCCCCATTATCACCAATGGCAATGGTCAACATCTTCCCGCCCTCGTCACAGGACGAGAGACTGACTGTAATATCGATGGTAGGCACATAATCGGTGGCTGTAGTGGCCTTGTGCCATACGGCATAGCAGGCATTGTTCATCGCATTGAGCACGGCCCGACTGACATCCTGCGGAATAACCAGTACGGGTTCCATCGGCAACTGGTAGTCTTCTTTGATGGTGACGTTGAAGTCCTTGTGGTTGGCACGCATGGCATGATAGGCCAGCCAGACATACTCTTTCACCATTCGGGGAATGTCAGTAGGCATTCTCTCACCATCCTTACCACGTGAGATGAGCAAGATGCCCTGAATGATATCTACGGCGCGCTCACCATGCTCGTAGATTCTTTTCAGATTCTCGTCCAGGTCGGACATGATGTCATGAATATCCTCACGGTCAGCCTCTGGAATACGGTCCTCGTTGTCTTTTAGCACATCAGTCAGGTCAGCCAGAAGACGTTCGGACATCTTGCTGAAATTAATGACGAAGTTCAGAGGGTTCTGAATCTCATGGGCTATACCTGCACTCAGTACTCCTAATGATGCCAGCTTCTCCTGCTGACGGAGCTGTTGACGCATCTGCTCCAATTGCTGATTGTTTTTTTCTTCCATAACACTGTTGGCTTTTTAATTGGTAAGCATCGGGAGGGTTATCTCGAAGTCAGTAAAATTATCTTTTTCTGATGTCACGGTGATGTCGCCACCATGGTTCTGGGCTATCTCGTGACTGAGGTACAGTCCAACGCCAGCGGCCTCGCCTGTTGTCTTGGTCGTAAAGAAGGGGTCGAAAATCTTGTCGATGATAGTGGACTCAATACCCGTTCCGTTATCGCGAATGTGTATGCACACCTTATTGTCCGGGTTGACGGAAACTCCAAGTGTAATTTCCGGCTGAAAGTCTGCCACTCGCTCAGCCCGCTTGATGACGGCATAGATGCTGTTGCTCAGGAGACTCATGATGGTCTTGCTGAGTTGCTCGGCATTGCCCTGAATCCTTAAATCCTTGTAGTTGCAGTTCAACGCCGTATGGATGCCATAGGAGTGAATCTCGTTTTGATAGTACTGGTTAAGCATCTCGTAGTTTTTCTGAAGCATGGGCACCAGGTTCATGGGTACCATTCCACCTGTGCGGTCTTTGAGCACCTCCTCCATTGCTTTCAGCGTCCGGGTTGTGTTCAGCCCGTGTTGTTCCACTTTCTGAAGGTTCTGGGCCAGCATGTCAAGCACCTCCACTGTGTCCTCATAATTATCTTCAGCCATGTGTTCCTGCTCGGATTCAATATTGGTCCGTACGTCGTCTATGAGTCCTGCCGATAACTTCGAGAAGTTGTTGATATAGTTCATCGGGTTGAGGATACGGTCAATAAGTCCCTGTGTCAGTTTACCGACAGTAGCCATTTTCTCCTGCCGTAGCAGCTGGTCCTTCTGTTTGGCAACCTCGGCCGTTCGCTCTTGGACAATGGTTTCCAGCCGTATCTTGTCCATTTCCAGCTGGTGCATACGCCAACGAACCAGCACATAGACCGTGATACCTGCGACAAGGAAATAGAGCAAGAGCATATACCATCGCATGTAGAAAGGGGCGCTAATGGTAAATTCCAGCGAGGCAATCTCGGAGAGACGTCCCAAAGCGTCACGTCCTTGAATCTCCATGTTGTAGGTGCCCGACGCCATGTTGACGAAGTGGGCCTGTGGACGGATGGTCCACACCGTCCAATGCCCACCGTTCAACCGGTATCGGTAAGCGGTGTTACCCAACAGTTCCATGTAGTCGAGTGAGTAATTGATTTGGATATCGCGGCTGTCGCTGTCGAATGGCTCCAATCGGGTTGGCTGTCCCCCGAATCCACCCCACACCACACTGTCTCCGTGAATGACGACGCTACGCACCAACAAATGAGGATCGGTGGAAAGCAGGGGGTCGTCAACATCACGGCGAATACCTATCAGTCCGAAGTCGCCACCCACCCACATTTGGGAGTTCTGCCTGATGAACGACCGGACGACGTAATCCTGTAAGGGTGAAACATAAGGGTCATATACGGAAGCATCTTCCTCATCCTTGATGACGTTCAGGTTACGGCCTTCTGCATCAGTCAGCCAGATGTAGCCCTCTGAGTCTGTATAGGAGAACGACGGGAATGGCATAAGTTCCTTCAGTTGATGGTTTGCCCGCACCATACGTTTGCCGTTCCAGTGCCAAACGTTTTCCAGATTGATGCAGTATATCTCCTTGTTGCCGAATACCAGCGTGTTGACCTGGTCCTTCTGTTGTCCCACTTCCAGCTGTTCAAAGGTGGTGGTGCCTACCCGGTTCAGCCATATCTGTCCATAAATGTTACGTGCCCAGACATTCCCTTCATGGTCCTCATGCAGACGTGTCACCTTCTTGGCATCCGACCGCTCGGAACGGAAGGAACCTTTGTCTTTGTAAAAGAACAGGCCATCGAGCTCACCACTCAATATTCCTTCAGGCACGGGTAGTGCAGACGTGGAACTGGCAGTGGTCAGCTGTTGGGCTGAGCCATTTGAAAACACCCTATACACGCCGTTGGTTGTCGCTGCCAATACGCTATTGCCGTCTTGTTTCAACTGCCAGCAGGCATGACGTATTTCAGCTACGGGAACAAAGCGCTGCTTCTCGCATCGGAACAGTCCGTTCAGCGTACCGGCAAACAGTACATCATCAACCACCTCGATGTCCATCACCTCGCCCTTCAGACCTTCCACTTCCGTGTAACGCGAATAAATAGACGGCAGGGAGATAGCAAACAGCCCGTAGTCGGTAGCACCCCAAAGCAGTCCATGGTCGTCATAGGCTATATGGTTCACGTTGTTGTTGCATAATCCGTACTCCTCATCCAGCCGATAGAGTTGCCGGCCGTTGCGATCCAGAATGATGACTCCGTTGCCAGCCGTTGCCACAGCACGCAGTCCGCCGTGCAGGGTCAGCACCTGGCGCACATCGTAGTTACCATCCAGTGTCACCGATTCATCCTCAGGAGGCACAGCACCTACTGTTTCCAGCTTCATGCCCCGGACACAATAGACACTGTGGTCGGATATCTGGAAACAAACATAGCCATTTTCGTCCTGCCAGATCTTATCCACCTGACCGTGGAACGGAACACTGCCTCCTGGTGTGACACTCCTCAGTTGCGGGCGTCCAAATTCGTCATTAACCAAGTAGCCGATAAAGTTATAGCCGCCCACCCAAATTAAGTTTTTCTTGTCTCGGAATACAGCCGTCATACGGTGTATGCCCTGCGTGTGTATGATGTGCCACTGCGCCTTGTCGTAGTAGAGTAGTCCTTCGAAGTTTGCCACAAAGAGCATACCATCCGCCCCGCATACCACATCAAAGTTACGATTGTGGGCTCCATACTCCTTGCTGAAGTAGTTACGCATCAACGGAACCCCTTGTGCCACCATCGTGAGGGTAGTGACACAAGCCAATATCAGGAGTATCGTCCGTTTCTTCATGCGTTACTATTATTCATCTTATTTGAATTTCACATAAGGAATGTTCTTTCCCACGTACTGGTTCCACTCCTCGCGGGTCATGTTACGTTTCAGCGATGCCTTGACCAGACTGGCCATCCGGGGTACATTAATAATGGTACGCGTCAGGTTGCCGCGCTGGTCACCCGTCCAGATGTTGCTCATCGAACCATCTACAAAGAGACTGACCACCCACCGGTTGGTCGTCAGCAAACGGACAGGATCCACGTTCTCTTTCTTCGTGTCCCACACATTGGCGGTGCCATCATAGCTGACCGAATAAAGCAGGGAACCATCGTAGTCAACACGGGACACACGGGAACGGTGGCCCACCAGTTTACGCTGTCTTCCCTTGCTGTCTATCAAATATATCACACCATCGGTCATGCCATAGGCTTCCTCTCCCTTATTGTCCGAGGCGGTATAGCTCCATACCTGTCCCTTGAAGGGCAGCTGCATCGTCGAGAGTGCCAGCGAGGGTTTGGCCACGCGCACCACAGTGCTTCCTTTTCCAAAGAGGCGCAACTCGTTACTCTTCCTGCCCACTATCTGTACCTGAAAGTTCAAGGGTATCTCCTTCTCAAACTGGCGCGATGAAATATTAAATAGGTGAAGGCTCTTCTCGGCCACTATCAGCAGGTGGTCGTTGTCCCAGCTGAAAATGCGGAAGGGATGTACCGCCCGTGCTATCGGGTAGTCTTGCAGCGACAAACCGTCCTTGACAACCAATGTCCCCGTCCTGCTGACGGCATAGATGGCTCCGTTGTCGTCCTGAAACAGGTCGCGGAAATCGTAGCGGTTGTCGCGTAGCAGCACCTCGGTATGCAGGTTGTCACCACCAATGTTGTGCGACAGGATTTCACCATAGGTGCTAACGGTCAGGATACGTTTCTTGTCCAGTTTATTGCGCTCCATCTTCACAATAATACCACGCCCGATGCCCCACTGCCTGCTGCTGCTCGATGCCAGCATCAGCGCCTCATAGATAGCGGGCTGATACGTGTCTGCATGATAGCGGTCAGCAAAGTAATAGGAGGCATATGCAAGTTCAGAAGCCAGTTCCTTGTTGTTCAGGTTCCACTGCATGACGGCCGACGAACCCAACGACCGTGCCAGCGACTGGAAACCTAACGTGTCAGCCAGCCGACGGGCTTCCTCCGCCTGTTTCTCACGTTGCTCAGCCAGTTTCTGCTGTTCCTCTGCCTCTGCCGAAGCCATTACAGCGAGTTTCATGGATACCTCAGCATCCTCACGAGCATCGACAGCCCTCTGCCGTTCAAGTTCTGACTGTGCCCGCATCTCGCTGGCTATGCGAGCCTGTTCATTCGCCGCTTCGCGCTGTTCGTCGCTCACGGCTTTCTGCTCATAGGCAATCTCTTCCATCTGACCACTCACGCTACGCTCAATCACAGCCCGCTTTGCCGTTTCACGCAGCTCGTGCAGCTGTTCCTTGAGTGCATCAGTGCGTTCCCGCTCGTGCTGGTACAGATAGCCCAAGGCTGCTGTTACTCCCAGGAAGAGCAACAGCACGGCAGCTGCAATGATGATGATGTGATACTTTTTCATGTCGCGATGGAACCCTAAACTCTAAACTTTAAACTCCCAATATCACCCTTTCCGTTTCACTACCAGCATCGTGATATCATCGCTTTGGGGCGCATCGACCACGAAGTCGCGCACGTCTGCCAGCACCCCGTCGATAACCGACTGGCTGTCCTTTCCGGCCAGTTTCGGCAGCAGGGCCTCCAGCCGTTTCTCGTCGTAAGCCTCGTCACTGGCATTGAAGGCCTCTGTCACTCCATCCGTAAACAGGAACAACGTGTCGTCAGGCTCCAACTGCAACTCGTTGTTGACATAGCTGATATCCTCCATTACGCCCAGCATCAGGCTTGCCTTTGTCTGTACTACACTCAGGCTGCCATTGGCTTTCACCACATATGGCGGATTATGTCCCGCATTGGTAAAGCAGACCTTGCCCGTTGACAGTTCGTAGATGCCGTAGAACAAAGTGACGAACATATTCTCGACTGACTCCTGACACAGAAGTTCATTGACGTAGTTCAAGCAGTCTGCAGGACTATCGCCCCTCAGCGCCGTTGCCCGGAGCAGTGTGCGGCTCACGGCCATGAAGATGGCAGCGGGAACACCCTTGCCACTCACGTCGGCAATGACGAAACCAATGTGGTCCTCGTTTATGCGGAAGAAGTCGTAGAAGTCGCCCCCCACGTCCTTTGCCGGTCCCATGAAGGCCGATATCTCTATCTGCTTTTCGTTCTCGGGGAACGGTGGGAATACGCGTGGCAGGATGGCCTGCTGTATCTCGCTGGCAATGGCCAAATCATTCTTCAAACTTACCAGCTGACGATGTTCCTGCTGCGACTCGTGTATGTACTTGATTTGTTCCACCGCCTTCTCGATGGTTATATTCAGGTCATCCAAGTCAATGGGTTTGGTGGCAAAGTCGAAGGCACCATTGTTCATGGCCTGGCGTATGTTTCCCATGTCGCCGTATGCCGACACCATGATACACTTCTTGGCAGGGTTGCGCATCTCGTTGATTTTCGAGAGCAGCGTCAGACCATCCATTTCGGGCATATTGATGTCCGAGAGAATAATGTCAATGTCGGGATGCTTCAGCAGCATGGCCAGTGCCTCCACGCCATTGTGAGCAAAGAGGAATTCATATTCGCCCTTCCTGATTTTACGTCGGAAATACTGTGTCAGCAACAGCTCCAGATCCATCTCGTCGTCAACACTCAAGATTTTTACAGTCATATCTTTCTTTGTTTTAGTTCGTTCAATATTATATAATATGGTTGCAAAGATAATGCAAACCGAACGAAAAACCAAATAAATCAAGAGATTATTTGTTTTTTACCATTTTCGTACCCACAACAACCCCCTATGCGCACCATGAGGAATCGGTCTGACAATATCCCTATAAGAGAGAAAAAAGAAAAAGCGAGCCCCGAAAGGCTCGCTTCTACATATATAGGAGAATTCGTTACAACGTCCTCTTAGAAATCCAGGTGGTCCAATGCATCGCTGAAGTCCTTGGGCTCACGGTTTTCTGTGGGTTCGTGGTACTCGTCAAAATTCTGTTCAGGACGCGGACGACGCTCGCCACGCTCGGGACGGGGACCGCGTTCAGGACGGGGTCCACGATCGCCACGCTCAGGACGCGGACGACGCTCGCCACGGTCACGGCGAGCAGGACGCTCCTGGTAGCCCTCGGGTTTCTCAATGAGTACACGGTGTGAAAGCTTGTACTTGCCCGTCTTCGGGTCAATCTCCAACAACTTCACTTGGATGTGGTCACCTTCCTTGATGCCTGCCTCCTCGACAGTTTCCAGTCGCTTCCAGTCAATCTCCGAGATATGGAGCAGACCATCCTTGCCGGGCATAATCTCTACGAAGCAGCCATAAGGCATGATACTGCGGACAACACCGTCATAAACCTCGCCCACCTCAGGGATGGCAACGATGCCCTTGATCTTTGCCAAAGCAGCATCGATGCTCTCTTTGTTAGGACCGCTCACCTGTACCTTGCCTACGCCGTCTATCTCATCAATGGTGATCGTAGCGCCGGTGTCCTCCTGCATCTGCTGGATAATCTTTCCACCAGGACCGATGACAGCACCGATGAACTCCTTGGGAATCTCAATCTGTACGATGCGCGGAACCTGCGGCTTCAGTTCAGGACGAGGCTCGGCAATGGTGTCGGTAATGCACTTCAGGATGTGCTCACGACCAGCCTTGGCCTGCATCAGTGCCTTCTCCAGAATCTCGAACGACAGACCGTCGCACTTGATGTCCATCTGCGTAGCGGTCAGACCGTCCTTCGTACCGGTGGTCTTAAAGTCCATGTCACCCAGGTGGTCCTCGTCACCAAGGATGTCAGAGAGTACAGCATACTTTTCCTCGCCAGGGTTCTTGATCAGACCCATAGCAATGCCGCTGACGGGCTTCTTCATGGGAACACCTGCATCCATCAGAGCCAGTGTACCGGCACAGACGGTAGCCATTGATGAAGAACCGTTAGACTCCAGGATCTGGCTCACCAGACGTACGGTATAGGGGAAGTCCTCAGGAATCTGACCCTTCAGTCCACGCCATGCCAAGTGACCGTGACCAATCTCACGACGTCCTACGCCACGCTGTGCCTTGGCCTCACCCGTGCAGAACGGGGGGAAGTTATAGTGGAGCAGGAAACGCTGATAGCTCTTGTCGAGCACATCATCAACCAGCTTCTCGTCGAGTTTGGTACCCAGCGTACAGGTAGAGAGGCTCTGCGTCTCACCGCGGGTGAAGATAGAGCTTCCGTGAGGCATGGGCAGGGGGCTGACCTCGCACCAGATGGGGCGAATCTCGTCAGTCTTACGACCATCGAGGCGGATGCCCTCGTCGAGGATGCAACGGCGCATGGCGTCACGCTCCACGTCATGATAGTAGCGGTCCATCATCGCGTTCTTCTCCTCCAGCTCGTCTTCGGTAAGCTCACTGTGCTCAGCAGCATATTTCTCTTTGAAATCTGTCAGGATCTTCTCGAAGGCCTCGGCACGTGCCTGCTTCTCGAGGGCCTGCTTGGTGATGTCGTAGGCGGGCTGGTAGAGCTCTTTGTTCATACGCTCACGCAGTTCCTCGTCGTTCACTTCGTGGTCATACTCACGCTTCACGTCCTTGCCAAGCTCCTTGCTCAGCTCGGTCTGCAGCTCACACATAGGCTTGATGGCAGCCATAGCAGCCTTCAGCGCCCCGATCATATCTTGCTCCGAAACCTCCTTCATCTCGCCTTCCACCATCATGATGTTCTCAGCCGAAGCACCAACCATGATGTCCATGTCGGCGTCCTTCATCTGCTCGAACGTGGGGTCAATGACATACTCACCGTTTACACGGGCCACGCGAACCTCTGAGATGTAGCACTCAAAGGGGATATCTGAACATGCCAATGCGGCCGATGCAGCAAAACCTGCCAAAGCATCGGGCTGGTCAACACCGTCAGCGCTGAGCAGCATCACATTGACAAAAACTTCTGCGTGATAGTTGGACGGGAACAACGGACGGAGCACGCGGTCAACCAGACGGCTCGTCAGGATTTCGTTGTCACTGGCTTTGCCTTCGCGCTTGGTGAACCCGCCGGGGAAACGGCCTGCGGCACTGTACTGTTCACGATAATCCACCTGCAAAGGCATGAAATCTGTTCCGGGAACTGCATCTTTTGCGGCACAAACAGTAGCCAGCAGCACGGTATTGTTCATGCGGAGAACAACGCTTCCGTCGGCCTGCTTTGCCACTTTCCCGGTCTCAATTGTGATGGTTCTTCCATCAGGCAACTGAATACTCTTTGTAATTACATTCATCTTGTTAATAAAACATCTAAAAAATAAAAATCGTGCAAGGACAGTGCAAACCGAATGCAGAAAAACAGAGTTTTTATGCTGAGGCGAAGCCTGTCTTCGCAAAAAACTTTGCAAAGATACACTAATTATCAGTAATAAACAAATATCCTTACACGTTTTTTGGTTTTTTAGGAAATATCCTTCTTCCTTTTCCCGTAGAATGATGTTTTTTCGGCTGATTTCACAAATGATGGCTCCTAAATTTGTGAATATCAGAGAAAATATATACTTTTGCAGCAAACATATAAAAAGAAGTCATCATGGGAAAGAACTCAAAATGGATTGTAGGCGGTTGCGCCGGGTGCGCTGTCGGCTTTGTGGTAGCTCTCGTCATTGGCGCGGCATGTTATTTCGGCTGGCAACATTACAAGCAGAATACAGACGGTGACAGCAGCCTGGAGTGGCTGACGACAGGAGACACCGACGACGAGGAACTCAGCAACCTGAGTGAAAGGGAGAGAATACTCGTGGGGCGCTGGGACTACCGCAAGATGCAATACGAGAAGAAGGAAGACATGCACGTGGCCTTCAATGCCGTTTTTGACTTCCAGAAAAACATGGATTTGAAAGCCGACGGCACACTGAAGGTATCTGTGGCCAGCACCATTACGGCCATCTACAAGTTGGCTGGCAAAGGTGACTGGAAGATTGACGACGAGGCACTGGTGATGAACTTCCAGGAAATGAACGTAACGTTCATCAAATACATCTTCGACGGGAAAGAGGAGTTATCCGCTTCACAAACCAGGAAGATAGAGCGTACGCTGAAGAACGACGTATGCAAGGAACTGGAGAAACAGCTGAAAGGCGAGAACCGTTCCGTCATCTCTACCCTCAACGAGTCCGAACTCACCACCAACGAGGGGGAAACGTTTAAGAAACTGAAAGACTAAAGGCATCCGAATTACGGAAATCTTTTTGTTTTTTCGGATTATATTTTGTACTTTTGCACAAAATTTAGGCATTGAAAATAAAGAAAAAAACAAATATGAAGACAAGCATGATTCTGAAGACGGCCATCATGGCCGTGGCAGCACTGACCGTGGCATCGTGCAGCCAAAGGAAATTCAACGTGGAAGGAAGCATCACGGAGGCGCAAGACTCCATGCTCTATTTTGAACATGTAGGACTGGAGGACATCACCGCCCTCGACTCCGTCAAACTTGGGTCAGACGGAACGTTCTCGTTCAGCAGCGAGGCACCTGCCAGTCCCGAGTTCTACCGACTGCGCATCCACGACCAGATTGTCAACATCTGCATAGACTCCACCGAGACCGTCCGCGTAACAGCGTCGTACCCCAGCATGATTACAAAGTATGAAGTAAGCGGTTCTGACGACTGCCTGAAAATAAAAGAGCTGGCCCTGAAGCAGATAGACCTTCAGCAGCGTTGCATCAAAGTCCAGCAGACCATGCCCGGCTTGCTGGGACGTGACAGCCTGATGAGCATGATTCAGACCTACAAGGACGACGTAAAACGTAACTATATCTTCAGTGCACCCGACAAACCATACGCCTACTTCGCACTGTTCCAGACCATCGGCGGACTGCTTGTCTTCGACCCGCAGACCAGTCATGAAGACATCAAGGCCTTTGCGGCCGTGGCAACCAGCTGGGACATGAACTACCCCGAGACACTGCGTGCACAGAACCTGCACAACATCGCCATCAACGGCATGAAGAACCAGCGCATCGTGCAGCACAACAACCTGACGGCAGCGGAAGCAGCACAACTGGAGGCTTCAGGCATCATCGATATTGAACTGGCCGACAACAAGGGAGCCACGCGCCGCCTCTCTGACCTGAAAGGAAAGGTGGTGCTGTTAGACTTCCACGTCTTTGCGATGGACGAGTCGCCCAAACGCATCCTCGCCCTACGTGAGCTGTATAACAAGTATAACCCGCAGGGACTCGAAATCTACCAGGTGTCACTCGATTCCGACGAGCACTTCTGGAAACAGCAGACGGCAGCACTGCCGTGGATATGCGTACGTGACGCAAGAAGCCTCAACGCTCCTGCACTCACGCTCTATAACGTGCAGGCGGTGCCTGACTACTTCCTCATTGACCGGGGCAACAACATTGTGCTACGCATGGCGCAGGCCGACGACATTGAGGCGGAAATCAAGAAACTGTTGTAAAAGTGAAGGGCTTTTAAGTGAAGCGTGGAAAATTTGCTACCACCCATGTGTGGCAACGGTTATTCATCGTCAGCTGTCTCCTGTGGAGTGCGGTAGCAAATTCTTCACGCTTCACTTTTCACGCTTCACTCATCAAGGCCCAGACTTTCACGCTTGAGACTCAAAGTGACACACTGCACTATGTGATACTGAAAACAGACTCGACCACAAGCCGCTGGAGACTGCCCTACCCCGTCTATCGGTTCGACACAGGCGACGTGGATGGTGACGGCAGCACAGACGCTTTGGTGGGAGTGGAGAAAGCCACTCGCTACTACCCCTACGGCAGGCGGCTGTTCATATTCAAAAACTACAAAGGGCACGTAAGGCCGCTCTGGATGGGCTCCAAGTTAGGAGGTGACCTGCAGGACTTCCGCTTCACCGACGGACGTGTGCGTAGCCTGGAAACTTTCACCAACGGACAGTATGCCGTCGGAGAATGGGAATGGAGCGGCTTCGGCCTGCGGTTCCTACACTTTCTGCTCAAAGGGGCTGACCGAAAAGAGGCGGAAGAAATATTGAATAATGATAACTGAGAATTGATTATCAAACTTTAAACTTTACAAATATGAAAAAACTACTTTTGCTCATGCTCGTGATGCTGACCTCACTGACCGTCAGCGCACAGGAAGAAGAGTTCGTCAACCGTCGCCATGCGCCCATACTCCCTGGACGCGGAAAACTGAATCTTGAAGCCATGTTGAAGAAAATAGACACCAACATGGACATCTCGAACCTTTCACTCAGCGAGCTTCGCGTGCTCCGCAATGCCTTTGCAGCCCGGCAGGGCTATGCCTTCATGACGGCAGAACTGCGTAGCGTATTCGAAGGAACATCATGGTACGACTCGCTGATGATGGCCCGCTGGGAAAAGGAGATGGAACTCAGCAAGGAACTGCCGTTGAAATACACACCCCAAGAAACGGCCTTCATCAAACGCATACAAGCACGTGAGAAAGAGCTGATGGCCAAAAACTTCACGGCTGCTAACGGACGTATCGTCAACACCGACAACATCATCAACCCCTTCCAGCTGGAAACCATTGATCCGCGGCTCGACGAGGCTCTGGGCCGCTATGGTTTTGCCATCGTGCCACAGAAAAAGGAGCAGCTTTTCCATATCTATGAGAAAAACGACTATCACAATTTCCCCAGCTTTGTCACCACCGACCTTTACCTACAGGCTTTCCACATGTACTTCGACTGTCTGATACGCGAAGTGGAACAGTCATCGCTGCACCCTGCCATGGTACAGCTCAGCAAGTCCATGTACGACGAGATGAACCGCATAGCCGGCAGCACCAAGAACAAAGACTTGAAGCAGGCTGCAGAATACAATGCTTCCTTCTACGCCATTGCACTCGCCATCCTTAACGACCAGCCGCTGGCTGCCGTCAGCCCCGACTGGAAGGCGATGGCAGAGGATGAGGTAAGCAAGGCCAAAGAGGCCCAGGATGCCATTTCTCCCTACTTGAACTGTACGGAACATTCCTTCCCCTATTCGCTATTCCGTCCACGTGGCCACTACACCCGAAGCGAGACGCTTAAGCGTTATTTCCGTGGTATGATGTGGCTGCAGACAGCTCCATTTATGATTAACAGCCACCAGAGCCTCGGTGCAGCAGCACTCATGGCATCGACACTGGCCAACAATGCCAAACTGCTGGAACTCTACGAACGCGTCAATCAGCCCATCACCTACTTGTTCGGCGCTCCTGACAACATCACCATTCTACAGTTAAACCAGGAAATGGCACGATTGGGATTCACCCCCGAGACACTGTTGGGCAACAAGAAAAAGATGGATCAGCTACAAAAGGCAGCAGAGTTTGTTGCCCAGCACCAGACACGCATCATGCCAAAGGATGCAAGTCCGGAATACGTCATCAACCTCATGCCTCAGCGTTACATGCCCGATGCAGAAGTGCTACAGGAAATGCAGGATGCAGAGTCACTCCCCGTGTCACAGCGTATGTACCCGAAGGGACTTGACGTGATGGCTGCCCTCGGTGTTTCAGCCGCTGAGCGCATTCTCCTTGACGAACTGAAGGAACAGCAGCAGTGGAACGGCTTCTCGCCGGCACTGGACAAGATGAAGAAACGCATGGAGGAAATCAACTGGAACGAGACGGTCAGCACACAATGGATTAACTCGCTGAAAGTGCTTTGTTCCACCCAGGGCGCAACGCCCAGCGGTCAGCCCTACTTCATGACTACGCCACAATGGGAAAAGAAGAACCTGAACTCGGCCTTGGCATCATGGGCCGAACTGAAGCATGACGCCATTCTCTATGCCAAGCAACCCATGGGCGCTGAGTGTGGTGGCGGCGGCCCGGATGAGCCCGTTGTCAAGGGTTACGTGGAGCCCAACGTACGCTACTGGAAGCTTGCCATCACGCTGATTGACGCCACAGAGGCCGTACTGAAACAGTATAACCTGACGACGGAGAAGACCACAGACATCAGCCAGCGCATGCGTGAAGAGGCACAGTTCCTGCTCAACACCAGCCGGAAAGAGCTGAACCGTCAGAAACTGACTGCCGAGGAGTACGGACAGATAGAAATCATTGGTTCAACCTTTGAGAACATCACACTCGACCTGCTGCGTAACAGCGAGATGGACGAGCTCTACGGATGGGACTGCATAGAGGGTGCCGACCGCTCCATTGCTGTCGTTGCCGATGTGTTCACAGCTACCCATCGTTTCATTCCCGAGGAGAAGAAAGCCATCATCTACGAAGCCGTGGGCCCGGCCTACGAGATTTATGTCATTGTTGAAATAGACGGCATGCTCTACCTGACACGTGGTGGTGTGTTCTCCTACCGCGAGTTCCTGCGCTCACCCCAGGAGCCCCGATGGACGGACGAGGAATGGCAGGAACAGCTGAAACAGCAGCCACGCGCCGGCGAGCCTTCCTGGATGCAGGAAATCATCGTCCCGCTTGACAATGTTGCCGATGACGAAACGTTCTTCTATAGTTCGGGCTGCTAGCCTATGGGTGTATCTGTGCTGCGCCATCATGAGCGCAGCACAGGATACACTGACCATCACCCTGACAGGTGACATCCTGCTGGACCGCGGTGTGCGACGCTACATCCAAAAGGCAGGTATTGACAGCCTTTTCTCTCCAGAGACAGACTCAATCTTTGCCCATAGCGACATTGTCGTTGGCAATCTTGAGTGCCCTGCCACCGATCTCCGTACCCCCGCCACAAAGAAATACGTGTTCCGAGCCAACCCCGAATGGCTGGACTGCCTGCAACGACACGGCATCACTCACTTGAACCTGGCTAACAACCACTCGGTAGATCAGCGGCGGGGCGGTCTGCAAAGCACCTACAAGAACTGCCTACAGGCCGGCATCGTACCTGTAGGTGCAGGACGTACAATGGCGGAAGCCTCCGAACCGGTACTACTTTCCACTTGCCAATCGTCATCTGCCACTCGCCCCGTTTATCTCTTCGCATCCCAAAGACTGAGACTGGAGAATTTCACTTACCTGCCCGACTCGTTCAGCGTGTCACAGGAAAACATGGATTCGCTCTGTCAGCGCATCAAACGACTACGTACTGCTGAACCGTCAGCCTTTATCATCGTATCACTGCACTGGGGGGCAGAACACCAGCTACACCCAACACTTTACCAACAGAAAGAGGCACACCGCATTATTGATGCCGGTGCCGACTGCATGGTTTGTCACCATACCCATACGTTTCAGACCGTCGAACAGTATCGCGGCAAACCCATCTACTACAGCATCGGCAACTTCATCTTCGACCAGACGAAGCCTATCAATACCCGGGCCGCCATGGTACAAATAAGAATCGCCCCCACTTCCGTAGAAGTGAAGACGATTCCCATCGAGATACGCCACTGTGTGCCGTACTTATTTCAACCATGACTTTAACTCCATCAGCATTTCCGTATGATGGGCAAACGAGGTACGCAGCCCCCAACCATGATCACCCGTAGGATAGACGTGCAGCACGGCAGGCACCTTGTTGGAATGACAGGCCAGGTAGTAGGAGACGCCATTCAGCGGCGGTACCACATGGTCATCATTACTCAGCACGATAAAGGCAGGAGGCGTCTGTGCTGTCACCTGCTTCTCATTGCTATACTTCAGTTCCATGTCTGCTGACGCGTCAGCGCCCAACAGGGCGTTGTGTGACCCCATGTGGGTAAAACTACGGTCCATGGTGATGACGGGATAGAAGAGTATCTGGAAGTCGGGCTTCGCATCGCCCGTGGCATGCGTGGCAGTGGTTGATGCCAGATGTCCGCCGGCCGACGAGCCCATGATGCCCACCTGTTGCGGGTCAATATTCCACTCCTGGGCATGGCGGCGCACCAACCGGATAGCTTCTTCGGCATCCTCCAGCGGAATCTCCTTCACACCGTGTGGCATACGGTACTTCAGCACCACCACACTGATGCCCCAATGGTTAAACACCGGTGCCCAGTCGTAGCCCTCATGGTCCATGGCCAGATGCGTATAGCCGCCACCCGGACAAATAACCACCGCCCGTCCCGTAGCCTTCTCTGCAGGAGCCAGAAATACCTTTACGAAAGCGGTATCCTTCGCGTTACTACTCACATGTGGCGCACCCTGTGGCCACAAATCAATTCTCTCCTGTGCTTGTGCCATCATCGTCATAGCCAACAAAGCAAACATCATCAAAAGTTTCTTCATGCCTGCAAAGATAGTGTAACTCTTTCTATCTGCCAAATATTTCATCAGAAATCTCGTCCTCCCATATTACCGAAAAAAAATACCGAAAAAAATATTCGTTTACCACTCGCTCCTAAGTTCACTTTGCATACAAAGAAAGATCAACAATTATTTCGGAATAACCAGCAGACCCCGTGATTCTCAGAGCACTGCAGGTTTTCTGTGGTGCTCTTTTGTTTTGCTTCTTGCTGTCCTTTTGTCTCTGCATGTTGCTGTGTCACAGCAACACCCTCAACGCTCATCTCTCGCAAATTACCCTTGCCATCGCGTTCAGCTCCAGGCATTGGCCCCTTTTGATAACAATCTTCTCATTATGATGCTCCCAAGGTGCCAGAATCAGCAACTGCCCTTTGGTACAGGCATCCATTCTCTTTCCGCCTGGCTTTGCCAAAGCCGTAAAACCATTCTCTTGCAGATAAATGAGCGGCAGTCCCTCCTCGAATGCCGCCCTCATAATAGCTTTCTCGCCCTTTGAGATAGCTGGCGATACAAGCACCGCACCTTGCCTTGCGGCTCTAAGGCATTCGTTCATCTTTACCTGTAAATCACTCTCGCTGATGCTCCTTGAGCACTGCACCTGTATTTTCAAGGGCTTTTCTAACAAAAACCGATTACCAATAGCTGAAAAACTGAGACCTGCGAACGCCAACCCCCTCTGCACCCTAAACAAATCAGGATTCTCCCTCTTCATCAGCAGTCGCCTCGGGTTATCCTTCAGGTAAGTCAGCCAGCGCTCCAGCTGCCCATCCCTCAGCAAAATCTGGTCATTAAAGCCCTTCGCAAACAGCAGCCCGTTCTCGCGGCACCTCTGTGCATGTTGCTGTGCCACAGTAACAAACTCCACGGGCATCACCTCCCGAAACGTCTTATTGCAGGCCTGCTTAACCCCCAGTAGCACCTTGCCTAACGGTTTCTCCATCCGCTCTTTTACAAATAGAATGGCGTGCAAATGGTCAGGCATCATTTGTAGTGCCACCACTTTTACCTCCGGATGATGGCTGCTGATGGACTGCCAAATCTCCGCCACAGCCGCCCCTAATGGCGATAACTCGACATGAGGCGCCTCTGGTGATGGCTCTACGGCCTCACTTCTCCCCATCACTTGACCAAACAGCGGCCTCCGCCCCTCCGTCACCATAGTTATCATATACATCCGCCGAGCGGTGTAGTCGTTATCCACACAGCGACGCAGCATCGAGGGTTTCTTCTCGCCAGCATATGCTTTTTGTTTTTCAAACGTTTCTCTATCCATAGCAATCGTACTGCAAAGTACAAATTAATTTCATTTTTCGTTTGCCGCTCGACCCAAAGGTCGCTTTGTTTACAAAGAAAGTTAATCAATTATTTTGAAATGATCAGCAGTCCCCCATAATTCTATTTCAACAATTGTAATATTGTCTCTGGCGACACCTGCATCTTTGTGACTGCACACATACCAACACCCATATCTTTCACACTGGCACCAAGCAGATAGACATCATCGTCAATAATCAGAAAACGATCGTGATTCCTATGGGGTAGTTGCACAAACTTGATTTCGCGATACTGCTCATTATGCTTTTTCAAGTCAACTTGGAAAGATTCATTATAGCGACTATGAATCGTTGCTTCCACATTATCTGCACGCTTATCCAAGAGTGACAGCACACAATCATCAACAAAGTTGTCAATCAGTACAATCCGATGCTTGCCACTTCTCACCAAATCCGACACGTAAGTCCATGCGTCCCATACGCAACCTGTGGCAAACACTTGTTCTGGCAGTTGCTCTGGAATGCGTTTCTCGATAGTGGTAATAATCTGGTTTACTTTCTCATCAGTTTCCGTCTGGTGCTGCTCAATGTTGAGGATACGTTGCATCATCAGTACATTGTTATTCACGATGTCAGGTATTGCCGTGAAAGCTCGCATGATGCGGATATTAACCTCGACAGCAGTTTCAGACCTCAATACACTACTGAGCATTCCTATACCATTGCGAGTAAACACATAAGGGAGAAACTTCCTATGTTGTCCACGTCCATTCTTTAAGGTCGCAATTTGCGATGTTAAAGACTCAACATTTTGTAGATGATCTGATTTTAATGTCACAATTTGTGATCTTAAAGCATTCCATTCCTCTTTTGTGAGCTGGAACATGAAATCATCCGGGAAGCGATTATTGTTACCCACTAACTCGTGAGAGTTAACCATTAACTTCGGAGTCAATACAGATTATCGGAAATTCATGATTTATTGGCTGAAATTTATACGACTGGATACTTTAATATAGAACATCTTTATTTTAGCCGTAAGAAATCTTGATTAAATGTGCTTGAAACATATATCCGCTCGAACGGACTTTTTGCAAGTTCTTCATTGAATTTGTCCTCAGTGCATTCGTCATCATAGTCAATCCAATATGGATGCCGATTCTCTTGCCACGGCAGGTAAATCGACAACCATACTTCGCTGACAGAGTCGTAGTGGCAAAACTTCTTGTTCTTCTTCTCGATGGTCTTAATCAGGTCCTTTGCCCTTATAGCATCACGACGTGCTATATGATTAAACTGAACAGTGGTTGACAAACCGTTACCTTGCAGTACCCTAACTCTTCTAATTAGTCTTGTCGGCTGGTCTTGATGTTCTTCCGAATCGAGAAGTTGCCGTAGGTGTGCCTCTATTTCTTTGCAGCATTCCTCTTTACTGTTTCGACTACGCCGTATCTCTACAGAGCCGTCAATCAGAATGTTCAAACCATAGTTTGCAGTCTTCTCGCGGAAATATTCGTTCTGCATGAACATACGTTCCACGTCTTCCATCCATTGGTAGTCGGTCATATTGTTGTGTTCTCCCCTGACCTTTGACGGGCAACACTTTGTCGCTTCTATACCGATGTCAGTACCATCGGGCAGTCTGACAATAAAGTCTGGCGGTTCTTTTTCCATAACCTTCACTTCGTCGCCAAACTCTTTTCGTATGCTCGTTAAGAGATTCTCTATCTCGAAACGCTCTTCCCGTTTCTTCTTTCTGTCGAGTGGCATATTGATTTGACTCAATGATTAAATGACTTTTTCACATTCTGAAGCATCTCTACCTGTTGTAAAGCTTCTTCACGTGTTGCGTGTGATGTTGGTCGCCCCAATGAGAAACGAATCTCCCTTGCGGATTCCTGCATACTCTGGTAAATTCTCCTAACTAACGACTTTTCTTCCTCCTCGTATGTCATTTGTTATGGATAGTGAGTGATTTGGGTAGTGGCCCTCTGTGAGGTGTGGAATTAGGGTCTAATTTATACAAAAGCGACTCAGGAAACAGTAGTGGCATGGCCCTGTCTTTTATTTTGAAATTCCATGTATCCCCTCTTCCGCTTGGCCTGCATAGCAAAAGTTCAAGTGAAATAAACTGTTGCATGATAAGATTGTCAAACTCGGCAACATTGGGATTCCTTGTATGCTCAATGTATGAGTATTTGAAGAACTCCTTTCCATCAAAGAATTGATTATCTACCGATACCCAGAATGTTTCCTTATGCTTTGAACTCAACCTTTCGTGAAGATTCATCAGTTGCCATTCTACAACGTGGTTGAAAGCCTTCTCGTCCTTTCTTTCCAGCATTTCTAATATCTCGCCATCATCAGGAATGTCTAAAACAAGATTCTGAGCATTGGGCCTGTTGGCTTGCACAGTTACTTGAAGTGTTTTATGCTCTCCACGCCAATAGCCATATTTCCTTACTATTTCTTCTCCAGACTTAAATTTGCTGTTTTCCCAATCTGGGATTTGTGAGAACAGCCCGTTTTTCGCACTGTTCCTCTGAAGTCGTTTGCTCTTCAGTTCAATGCCTTTGTAATCAGGGTCGCGGCTTGCATTCATCTTAATTCCAAGCAATGTTTCAACGGCTCTGCCAATACCTGTGTCGCTTTGTACCTCCGACTCATACCAATGACCATTGTCGTAGAGTTTTATGAATTTATTCAGGAGTTCTTTGGAAATTTCCATCCCCCTTGAGGATAAAGTGGAAAGAATTTCCTTGATGGGATTATTGTCTACAGAATAGTAGCTTTCAGCGACATTTGTTTTTGTTACATTTATCACATAAAGTGCGTTGTCAAGATGGAACATTGCAAATATGTCATCAGGAGACGCATAATGATTCAGTTTGGAAAACCAAAGTCTTGGATCGCCATTCTTCGTCTTAGGTCTATACAGTGATGCTGTAGTCGGTATTCGCAAACTATCAGTCAGTATGTAGCCATCCCTGTAATCTTTTGGACCCTGCTCTTGAATAGAATAATCATGAAAACCTTCTTCAAGAAGGAATGCTCTTATAGGAGCAATCGCATCAAAATAGTATTTGTCAAGTGACGTCCAATACGTTTGGAAGGTAGTATATCTAATTCCGAGGTTTGCCAGAACCTTAAAGTTTTCAATCTCGAAATCGTTGAAATTACGCATGTGTATCATAGGCTACTCTATATTCTTTAAGATTTCATTTCCAATGGCACGAGACATCAGCGGGGGTACTGCATTCCCGACGAGCGTGTACTGTGGTATTTCACTCTTGCGCTTGTCGCCGCCAGTCTGTCGTTTCCCTTGAAACACGAAGCTATCATCAAACGACTGCAAACGAGCCATTTCGCGGACGGTCATGGCACGATAGCGTGAGTAGTGTATAAAGTCATCGGGCATGGTAACAACCGGTGGGCTTTGTGCATCAGGGTTCAACACGAAGTAATTGCGCTTCTGCGATTCAAGTCCCAAATCTTTCAGTTTAGCTTTGCATTCGTCAGTGTAGCCTCCGCACTCAGCAATAACTTGCAGGCGACGCATCACAGTATCATTCTGTGCGCTAGTCTGATGGTTGAACAACTCGGCTGTTTCCATGTTTACCTTGCCGTTCAACTCTTCCTTATCCTTAACGTAGAACGGTGGGCAGTCGTATGTGAAGCGATGAGAGAGACGACCTGTCTTTGACCATTCAGCAAAGGTCATTGCCTCTGTATTATCACAAATCTCACCATCTACTTTACGGTGCTTAATAAGTCCGTCCCATTCGGGGTGAGGCTCTGGCGTAGCATATTCAGTCCGCACTTCTCCGTTGCCAATAAAGTCAAGGTCTGCAATGGCCTCGTAAACCGTGACCTTTTCTTCTTTCCTTACTGTGGCGGGAATCTCTTTGATAGGCTTTTGGTCGTTGCGGCTACCAATGAACACAACGCGCTCACGGTTCTGTGGTACGCCATAGTTGGAAGACAACAACACCATCTGCTCTACATTGTATAAACGAAGGTGGCTCATTATGTCATCGTATTCCTTCAAGCGTTTCTTATCTTTAGCCATTCCTTTCAACTCTTCAAAGCACTCATCAAGAGAATACGAATAGAGTTCAACGGCATTCAGCAAGTCCTCTGTGTCCATCCCAACATTTTTCAATGCCTCGACCTGACCAACGGCGAATTTAATCTTGGCAGAAATCTCCTCGTCGGAAATGGCTGCAAGGAATTCATTGAATTTCTCGGCAAACATATCGTTGTCGATGTTCGAAACGGTTTTCTCGTTGATGATGTCTGCAGTTATTTTCTCGCGTTGCTCGTTGCGGCGGAGCATGTAAAGACCATGGCGGATAGTGCTGATATAGCGGTCGGATTTGCTGATGCGGTAGTCTATCTGGCGAGTGATGATTCGCAACTGCCCGTCCAAAAGGTCAAAGAACTGCTCTTTGTAGGCATTGGCCTTTTCTTCATCGCTTGTTATTTCCATCTGCAACTTGGCAAGCATGGCACTGGCGAAAAAACTGGAGCACGATTGTTTAAGCAGTCCGTCAGCAAATGTAAGGAATGTCCCCACAGCTTTGTCATCAATGATAGAACGCATTTCACGCATAATCTCCACCTTGAAACGACCGTTGTCCTTCGTCAGCAAGCCCTTCACGTTCTCCATCACAAAGTATTTCGGGCGCAGGGCACGAATCACTTTCAGGTAGTGATTGAAAAGGCCGTCGCGCTTGTCGAAACGCTTGCGCCGTCCCGACAGACTGAACGACTGGCAACTGGGGCCACCCGTTACAACGTCCACTTGCTTGCCGTCCAATGCCATCAGCAAGTCGGGAAGAAAGGTCGGCGACATAATGTCCTCGGTGATAAACTTTGTGTCAAGTCCGAGTTGCTCGTTGTATCGTACGCGGTGAGTCAGTTCGCAGTTCTCGTTAATATCGCTGGCCAGCACGAAGTCGTAATAGTTGTGGTCGGTGTAAGCCTGCATGAATCCCTCGCTGATGCCTCCCGCTCCCGCAAAGAGGTCAACGAAAGTTACAGGTTTTTTGCCTTCCAGAAATTCTTTCTTTTCTGCCATAGAACGTAATCTTCTTAAATCCGATTGCAAAGTTAATCATTTTTTTTGGAAAGGGGTTCTTCTATTAACCATTTTATATATTATTCATTGTTTTAGCCCAATTGTTTGAAAAAACATCAGGCATATCGCGTAAGCATAAAGTCTTGAACTTCACGCTGTGAACCGCTGCCAAGTTGGACCATTTTCGTGATCTCACGAAAATGGTCATCCACATTGACCGCCAACGTTTTACACGATTCCATTGCGCGACCAATAGCTACCACAAAATTCTCCCATCGGGCGTACCCTAACACTTGTTGCAATTCACGTGCATACCATACTTCAATGGTATTCCCTTCGTCATCCTTGATTTTTTTTGCAATCAAATCGAAGGCAGATTTGTATTCTTGTATTTTCTGTATATCCATTTTTACAGATTATTGTTTTGTTGCTCATTTTGATTGTTAGTGTAATATTCCTTGCAAATTTACATAAAAATTATGAAAAGACAAATAATCGAACATATAAAAATGTGGCGTAGCAAACGAAAACGCCATATTTTGCTCACGAAAACGCCGTTATGAGCAAGTATAAACGGCATGTTTAGTGGCTGAAAGTGCCGTTTTTCCTTACTTAAACCTATGGTTAAGGTAAGGAAGACTGGGAGAAACTGCCGGGGTAAAGGGGAGAGAGGTTGGGGGAAACGGGGAGTTTCTGCCGGGGTAGCAGGAATTCGGCGGGCGGTGAAAACTATTTCAGCGCCCGCTGAAATGTGTTACAGCGGGCGCTGAAAAGTATTTGACCGAACGCTGAAAACCTATGATGGGTTTATCGGTCTGTAAACGGCTGATAATTAATCCTTTTGCAAAGTTACAAAATTATCCTGAGATTTCCAAACAAAAAGTGCAAAATATTTGGTAGTTTGCATGCATCTTCGTAATTTTGCCGCCCATAATACATATTAAATATATAATAGACAATGAAACAGAGCATGATAACACTGCGCACGATGCTGACCGTACTGCTGTGCGCTGCCTGCATGACGATGGCCTATGCAGACAACCCCATCACGAAGAAGCAGATGATCGGAAAGTGGCACATAAAGGGCACGGATAGTCAGTATATCGATAAAGAAGAGGTTGACGGAAACGTTGAACTTGACGGAATCATTGAATTCAAGGATCACGGACGAATCGCACTGGATTTTGATGCCATTATGCATCTTATGATAGAAGAAGGGGAATACAAGATAGACATGGTGATAACCATCAACTTTAAGGGTGGCGGCATCTGGACCTTGGCTCAGAACCGCCTTCTCAACACCCTTGAAGAGGTAGAGACTGATGTCAAGGACTTCAAAATATTCGTTAATGGGTCAGATGCCACAGAATCTTTAAACTCTGTTTTCCTCAATATGATCAAGGAGCAAGGACTTCTTGATGAGATGATTAACGAAACCAAGAATCACGTATCCACCGAACAGCTTACCGACTATACTGGCAAGACGGTCATGATGGGTGACATGAAATTGACTAGGCTCTAATTATTTTGTAATCTGCACCGTTTTTATTTTACCTAGCTCATTCTGAACGGTGAAGGTATAGGTTTCGCCCTTGACGAACGGGAACTGCATGTAAGCAGCAACACTGGGAATATCACGGTCATTGATTTTGAGGATGACGTCACCGCGGCGCATACCATTGCGATAAGCCTCACTCTCTTCGCGGATGAGTCCGATGGAGGGGCGGTTACCGGCAGGAACGACGTACATCTGCGGCGCACTGTTGCCTACGGTGAGCTCATCGGTCTTCGTGTTGGGCTGGAAGATGATACGCTTCTTAAACGGATTGATGATGACGCGTCCGTAGTCAAGCAGCTCAGCACCGACATGCGATGAACCGACCTGCGTCACGGTGTGATAGTTACGCAGGGAGAAACGGTCCCACTTCAGACGGTCGAGCGCCAGGAAATAAACCGTATCGGCAATCTCTACACCTCCTACACCAATGGTGTGCTGCCCAATAGCACGCCCCTCGACCTGCGCTGCCACCTGTTTGCTCTTATAGACATGCTTCTGGAAACTCTCGCGGTTCATCCTGTAAAGACCAGAATACCCCGTGTCAAAGAGTGCCCGATCCATGTGGCGCATAAACGGACTGACCCATACGTAGGGTACAAAGTTTCGCATCTTGTACTTGACCTCATAGCCCTGTTCCTGAGCAAAGAACTTCTTACGGTCGGTCAGGATGAGGCGTTTGTTTTCAACATCAATCTTACAACAGAGGCCTTTGTTGATGAGGTCGAAGCCGATGATGCCGTCGTAGCCTCGGGTGATGGGGCCTGAGCGGATGACAGTACACAAATAGCCGTCGATGGCCAAGTGGCCTAACCGGAACTGAGGCAGCTGCACCACAGTAACGGTGTCACGGTGGCTGTTGATGTCAAGGAAGGCGACGCGCCCCACTTCCGTCGTTGGAATCTTTGTCGTTGAGAAGACGCTCCCCTGCGTGCAACCAGTATCGAACATAAAGCGATACTTCTTGCCCTCTATTTCTATAGGCAGCAGGATGCGGTGGTTCTCAAACTCTATGTCAATAGTGTCAGCGAAGAGCCCCTCGCCTGCCTCCCCCATGGGGGAGGTGACAGTGAAGCCCAAAGAATAACGATGCATCTGTGCCGCCATTGGCAGACACAGACACATCGTTAATAATATGATGAGTTGTCGATTCACTTCACGGGATTAATCTCACGTAGCAGACGGTCGGCATGTCCCCAACGGTCCATCATGTAGAGGACATAGCGGATATCGACGCTGATGGTACGTGCCAGGTCGCGGTCGAAGAAGATGTCGCTGGAGAGGCTGTCCCAGTTGCCGTCGAAGGCCAGACCGATGAGCTCGCCCTGTCCGTTGAAGACGGGAGAGCCGGAGTTACCACCAGTAATATCGTTGTTGGAGAGGAAGCAAAGCTGCATCTTGCCGCTGGTACCGTCGGTATAGGGACCGAAGTCGCGGGCAGAAAGCAGTTCCTTCATAATGGGCTCTGCCTCGTAGTCGATGACGCCATGCTCGCCCTGCAGCATCTTTTCCACCATGCTCTGGGCCTCGGTATAGTAGCCGGAAGGCTTGCCGCCTAATGTGTAGCCGCCTACCTGTCCGTAGCTGAGTCGCATGGTGAAGTTAGCGTCAGAGTAGTTGGGCAGGTCTTGCTCCATGCGCAACTTAGCGGCACAAAGGAGTTTCTCCTGTTCACGGATTTCCTCATCACCCTTCATCAACTCAGAATAGACGGACAGCAGGAGAGAATAGACATCAATGCCGTACTCCACACCAAGGTCACGCGAGTATTCCTTCTGGTTGATGTAGATGGGTTTGCCGCTACGCATCAGCACAGAATTCTCATAGAGGAAACGGGCATAACGCTGGCAGTCGCCACCAAAGCGGCGGTCAATGGTCTTGTAGAAGTCGGGCAGATAGTCTGACGTTGCCTGCTGGCGATAGTTCTGGAGCAGCGCTCCCAGCACCTCGCAGTCGGTATCCAGGTCCCACTCGCTGGTATTGTCGCGGAACTCGATATACTGCTTCTTGGCCTTGCCCTCTGGACCCTTTACCTCCATGCGGCCGGTACTGCTCTGGAAGGCTCGCATGGAGAGCTGATCCTCGAAGAACGTCTCGTAAAGGAGCGTAAACATGCGGTTGGCGTGGTAACGCTGCTTATACAGTTCATTGAGTTTGTCAAAGTCAAGCTGTCCCTTCAGGTAGCCGTTCTGCTCCTGCCACTGGTGCAGGCGATATTCAAACACCTGTTTCTGACTGACAAGTCCGATACTGTCAATACACTTGTTCATGCCCAGCGAGTTTTTCCAATAATTAGAACTTTGGGCGTACTTGGAGTCATACATGATGCGGACTGCCTCCGAGGCACGCATGTGACGAATCATTACATCCTGCTTGACACCACGTACCTGGGCACGCACGGCATTCTCAGCATAGCGTTCCAAGATGCCATAGCTGGAGAGATAACGGCTGGTGGAACCAGGGTAGCCCATCGTCATGGCAAAATCGCCGGCCTTGTAACCCTTCATGGATACAGGAGCCCAGTGCTTGGGGTGGTAGGGCACATTCTTGTCGCTGTACGCTGCAGGGCCGTTGGTCACCGGGTCAGCGTAGATGCGGAACACGGAGAAGTCGCAGGTCTGACGCGGCCACATCCAGTTGTCGGTCTCACCGCCGAACTTACCCATGGACTTGGGAACAGCAAATACCAGGCGCACGTCGTTGAAGTCGCGGTAGGTGGTCAGGTAATATTTGTTGCCCTCGTAGAACGGTTTGATTTCCACACGCAGCGTGGAATCCTGCTCGCGGATCTGCTTGGACATAGCGTTCTCCACACTGTCAACAAAAGCTGAAATGCGGCTCATTGGCTGCTGGAGGAGACCCTTTTCATGAAGTTCTGACGTGATGTCGCGCTGTTCTACCATGAAACTGACGAAGAGCCCTTCGTTTGGCAACTCCTCGGCATAGCTCTGGGCATTGAAGCCATTAAGCATATAGTCATGTTCGACGGTGGAGTGACGACGGATGGCATCGAACCCGCAGTGGTGGTTGGTAAACACCAGGCCGTCGGGGCTGACAACGACACCCGAGCAGAAGCCGCCAAAGTTAACCACAGCCTTCATGATGGCACCGTCGGCACTGTACAGCGACTCATAGGGCAAGGAAAAACCTTCTGCCTGCATCTGCTGATAAACAGGCTGCGGCAGGTCAAATAAGGTCCACATGCCTTCATCGGCCTTTACCTGTGAAGGCAAAATGGTGAAAAGGCAAAAGAGCAAAAGGGTTGTTACTTGTTTCTTCATATTATTTATCATTTTGTAGTGTTTAAATTATTTCTATATTCAGACGACGCCTTACTTTCTTCTTTTTATAAGGTTGCCAATGACTGGCAACTGGCTGACAGGCAGGTCGTAGTAAAGCAGATGGGCCACAAAGAGCATGATAAGCACCGTGTTCATACTCATGGAAGCCCACTGTGGCAGTAACTGACGGCCATAGTGCATGAGGGCATAGAAGAGAATGCTCATGAGGACATAGACCGACATGGAGCGGCGCGGATAGCTGATGGGGTGATAGATGAACCCTACGATGTAGCTGAGCAACATGGATGTCAGGTAACCGGCAAAGCCCGCCCATGCACAGGCAATGTAACCGAAACGCGGCACAAAGAGGAGGTTGCCCACAATGATGACCGAACAGCCGATAGTCGAGAAGATGGCTCCCCAATAGGTTTTGTCCTCCAACTTGTACCAGAAGGAAAGATTGAAGTAGATACCCATCATGATTTCGGCTGCCATCACAATAGGCACTACACGCAGCCCCACCCAGTAGTCGGGGGCAATGACGTACTTGATGATGTCGATATAGGCTACCACGCTGAGAAACGCCAACAGGGTAAAGATGACATAATACTTCATGGCTGTAGCCTGCATATAGTCGTTATCCTTGTCGCGGGTCTTGCCGAACACGAAGGGCTCGTAGGCATAGCGGAAGGCCTGCGTAATCATGGCCATAATCATGGCTATCTTCACGGTAGCACCATAGATGCCGAGCTGCATCTGCATGTCTTCACCGTCATAGATGAAGGGGAACAGTATCTTGTCGGCCACCTGGTTCAAGATACCTGCTATTCCCAGGAGGACGATGGGCCAGCTGTAACTGAGCATGCGGCGCATCAGTCCACGGTCAAAACCGGAACGGATACCCAGCAGCTCCTTGTAAAGGCAGAGCGTCACGACAGTTGACGTGATAAGGTTGATATAAAAGGCATAGCCTGGGTCTTCCCCGTCCAGCACCAAGTAATAAATCAGGTTCAGCGCAATGTTGATGGCAATATTAAGAAGCTGCAGGGCAGCAAACTTCAGCGCCTTCTTCTGCTGTCGCAGATAGACGAACGGAATGGCGCGGACGGCATCGATGCCAACGGTCAACGCCATCGCAGAAACATAGGCCGGATGGTCTTCATAGCCGAGGAACTCACTGACAGGACTGATGAACAGCAATACCAGCACGCAGAAGAGCAGGGATGCGGACGACACACTGATGAGCGCCGTGGAGAACACCTTCTTCGGATTCTCGCCCTCCTTGTTAGCAAAACGGAAGAAGGTCGTTTCCATACCAAAGGTAAGGAGAACCAACGTCAGCGCCGTCAGCGCGTACATATTGGTGATGACACCATAGCCGCCACTGGCAGCCGACATACTTTGTGTATATAGAGGAACCAGCAGATAGTTGAGGAACCTGCCGACGATGCTACTTAATCCATATATGGCCGTATCCTTGGCCAAAGTCTTCATATTTGCCATACAGGCTACAAAGGTAGTAAAAAAGGCAAAAAGGTAAAAAGGTAAAAAGGTAAAAAAGGTTAAGCAGAAGGAAAATCTTTAAACTTTAAACTCTAAACTCTAAACTTTATCGTATTTTTGCACACATGAAACAAAAGCATATCTTATTAACCCTTGGCGCATTGATGTTGCTGGGCATGACTTCCTGCAAGGAAAAGAACTTATTCAACAAAGAAATCTACGATCAAATGGTAGATTTCAAGTTTATGGTTGACAATATGGACCGTTCGCACGACTGGCAGTTAATCAAGAACGGCTCCGTCATGGTGAAAACACCCGACAACGTCAGCCGGTTACAAGTGCTGACAGCCGACCCATACAGCTCTCCCAAAGCAGAGATAGCAGCTGAGGTGGGCTGCGTGGATGGTCAGGCCACCCTGAACTACAGCATCCCCACGATAACGGACATGCTCTACCTGGCTGCCCTTGCCAGCGACGGCACCCATCTGGGAGTGGTGCCCTTCCAGTACGACACACAGGAGATAGACCTTCGTGGCGTGGCGCTGCAAAACAGCGGACAGCTCCGCACGATTTCTCCCCAGACCTTCAGCTACCTGTATGAAGCCACTTTCCCTGAGCCTGGCGATGTTGACTATAATGACCTGGTACTTCGCATCAGCAAACACTATACGTCAGACCCCACCCTGGTGCTTCTGACTGTCAAGGTGGACGCAGTAGGAATACAGAAACAGGTGGCAGCAGCCATTCAACTGGCGGGTTTCAGGTATGAGGACGTGACCAGTGTCAGCATCTTAGAAGGCGACATCATGGATAAGAACTACCCGTTGCCGCGCCGCTATATCAACAGTGACCTGCAGCTGATGAGAGGGCGTAGCGGACAGGCCGTCATCTCCCTGTTTGAGGATGCCCATTGGGTCATGAACAAGGAAAAGGAGAGCGACGGCTCCATCTACCGTCGTGTGCTGAACACCTCCAAGATTGAGACAGAGAACTATAGCAGCTTTGCAGATCCAGTGACGGCCACCTTCTGCATCAACTTCAAAAGTGCAGAACTGGCGCAGAAACTGACATTCGACAAAATGGACCCGTTCATTATTGAGGAATACAATGGCGGCTTATGGGAGGTACACACCTATGCCCACAAATTCGACGAAGTGCTAAAGGACATCTATCACGGACAAGCCAGTGCCTACGACAACCACGTCAGCTGGTGCTTAACGATTCCGAAAAGCGATTTCCGCTACCCGATTGAGAACATGTCATTAGGCACGTATAACAGTGATACTAAGGCTGTTTTCGGTCCGTATGAGAATTTTGCACGCTGGATACAGGACCATACCAGCTATCTGGATTGGTATCTGAATCCAACCATCCCCCAGCAGCTCTATTAAACATTCAGGAGCCCGGTGATTCCGGGCTCCTGAATGTTTTTAATAAACCAAGTCTTCAACAACATTGTCATACCAAGTGGTATTCACCGTACGGTCGGCAGCGAAGCCTGCAAAATCAGGATAGGGACTATCCGTCACCGAGTTACCCGTAATCGTGTTCCACTCCTTCGGCCAGCGCCATGCCTTGGGAATCACCAGACCGTAAGGTGCTGAACCCGCACCATAGGTTGTTCCCACATGGATATCGCCTTGAGGCGACTGAATCCAGAAATCTGCCGTGGCGATATCGAAATTACTTGACGGCTTGTCGAAAGTAAATTTGACCGGGTCGATGTTGCTGATGAACTTATCGGAATCACCCTCACCCGTATTAATGAATTTTCCTGACGGCTGTCCCAATACGGCATGTACTTCCCTGCCGTTGAACATCTTGAGATCACGGCCATCATCTGTACGCAGGAAGACATAGAGGTTAAACGAAGCACCTGTGCAGCAGAGTGTCACGTCAATCTTACTGTCATCATTCTCGTTCTCCTTCACCTGGAGAACCACGTCGTTCATGTCGTAGTCACCATTGAACGTGTCTTCGAAGGCAAACGTCCAGACGGCAGGACTGCCAGGAATGTCATCGTCAATGGCTGGCGAACTACCCGTATCATGGTAACCAACACCCGAACAACCCCCAGCGGGGATAATAATAGGCGATGTCGGCTCCGAAATCAGCTGATAAATATTACCCTTGATGATGCCCAATGCACTCCATTGGTTGTCAGTCGTATCCCAGGAGCCATTGAGATAGATGCCCTCCTCTGAACGAGGCCAGTCCACATAGAGGTTTCCTGCCGTACCAAAATCAGGGCCCTGACCTGCATACAGGTCGCCTTCAATCTTCAGGACAGCAAAATCGTCCTCTTCTTTAGGAGCATTGAACTGCGTCATCTGTATCTGTAAGTCCTGTACGAGAATCAGACTCGAGTTGTAGAGATTAAAGTTGCCTGTAGTAATCAACTTCCCACCCACACTAAGCAGGCTATTGTTAAGCATAGTCAGATTACCGATACCGGCATCCTCTGTATAATACATGGTACAACCATTGATAACCTCACAGTTGTAGGTATCACCCTGCAACATATTGGTACGGGCAATAACAGTACCGAAGTTGGTGAAACGACCACCACTGGTGTTACGCAACAAATCCACCTTAATTGTATTATTACTATAAAAATCACTTCCGTTGACGTTCAACATGCCATCGAAATCTATGATACCTGCATTATAGCACGGCATACCATTGGTAACATTGAATTCCACACCATCACTACCAGTAATCTTACCACCAGGCATGACAACGAAACGTCCGCAGTTTGAAAGAGAGGTATTACCCTCGATGATAATCTCACCACCATCAGCCACAACGAGCGTCGGACCGTTCAGCGTATTTCCATTCAGGTGCACCTTACCCTCAATATAAATTACAGCGTCGTTAATAGAGTATTGCGTTCCATTGATATTGAACACTTCCGTAATCTCAGTGTCAGCAGCCACACGATAGTGCTTACCATCACCATGACCAGGATAGTCTGCCGGATTATAATACCAACTCATGTCACTCAGCGTGCGGTTGCCGTTAGATGTCTCATTAACAATGATATCATCAGTAAGGGCTGTATATTCCCTCATTTCATCAACCGATAATACGGTTCCAATGGAATAATAGTCAGCAGACCACGCCAACTGGTTGTTCAACCGGATTAAGTCCTTCACTGCATCAAGATCAGGATTCAGATAGTCTTCCATTGTCTTCACAACTTCCGGATAGAGATCAGGATCCTCATAATCTACCGAACGTGAAACCGACGAATTGCCCACAATCAGGGAAAAGTGATTGTTCTCAGTATCCACAATGCTAACCATTCTACGTAACTTGCTATCAAAGGTAGCCACATAGAAACGGGTCTTCGTAGAAGGAGCAGAAAAGACGGCCTTCACGGGCTCACCCGCATTCACCATTTTCTTAAAATAGTACACAGCATCCTCGTTATACAGAGGATTCTCGTCATATACCACAATGGTATATTTCTGATCCAAACCCAGATTAACGGTAATGTCACCTGTCACCTGTGTAGCCATTTTCCAGTCTTGTAACGGATCAATGGATACACCCAATACTTTTTCAGCATTCTTGACTCCTTCCTCTGGAGACACCCAGTTATCTTTCGAGCAACTGACGACTGCAACAACCAGAGCTAAGAACAGCATGTACTTTGATAAATATTCCTTCTTCATAACTTCTTTATTTTGCGATAAATGGAGTTAAATATGTTAATTTTGCAAAGTTAAGCAAAAGAAAGAAAATAACCAAACATTTAACAAAAAAACTGACTTTTTGCTTTTTCCTCCTTCAAAACCACTTATTTTCCACTCCCGATTCTCCTGTACTGCCACAGTTCCAGAGAGTTAATGATATTCTGCCACAACACATAGCAGCCCGCACCAATGCTGGCAACAGGATTCAAGTACATGTAAGCCACCCAGATGCTCAAGGCCGTATTCTTCTGGAAGAGCGCCTGACCGCTGTTAATCTCTTCACCCAGACGGCGGCCAATAAACCGGCCCATGAAGAACTGCACCCAGCAAAGCAGGAAACAGGCAACGGCAATCCACAGTAGCAGACTTAGCGAGGCGTCGCTGTTGACAATGTTCTTGACCGTAATGCCTGTCGTAATGCTCAACGAAAATGCCCACAGGTAGAAACTGAGGTCAGGAATGCTGACCAGTCGCTTGCACAATCCCTTTACCCCGTGCTGCATCAGCCATCCCAAGGCAAGCGGAAGCAGGAGCACTATCGACACCTTTTGCAGTATCATCAGGAATGCCGACATGAAACTGGGCGCATTTCCTCCAAGGGTAGCATTAGCAGAGGCCTCCAACAGCGGAAACACGGCAGGAATCATCAGTGCCGATGCCAATGACGAAATCAGTGTATAGGAGGTCATTGTGCTAATGTTCCCACCCAGTTTGCCCACCACCACGGGGGCGGCAGATGCCGACGGCCCGATGATGCAGGTTAGCACGGCCTCCCACAGCAACTTCTGTTCCAGGTCAGACTGTACCCAGAGAATAATGCCGACATTGCCTGCCACCAGCAGCAACTGAGCCACCAATACTCCCAAGTGCCAACGGTGAGGACGCATATCGTGGAAATCCACTTTACAAGCGGTCACGAAAAGCGTCAGGAAAACAGATACAGGAAACAGCGTATCAAACACTGGTCCCAGCCAGTCGCCAGCCTCGTCCAAGGCTGGCACCCAGCGGAAAGTCAAGTAACAGACTGTGCCCAACGCAATAGCCGTAGGCAGCGTCCAGTCTTTCAAAAAGCGGATGATTCCTTTACGTTTTTCCATATTTCCGCTGCAAAAGTAATAAAAAAACAAAAACTTTTCTTACCTTTGCCCCAGAATCTTATAAACTAAGGACTAAAACTAAAAAGAAAAACCTATTATGAACATCTCCAGACTGCTCAATTTCATTCTCGGCGGAGCACTCATTGCCGCCCTCGTACTATTGGTCATCGTCCAGAAACCAGACCCGGAAGTTCCTGAAACAGCTGCCATTAGCGATGCTAAGCAAGCAGAAGCCACGGTCTTGGAAAACATTGCTACACGGGCCTCGGTGCGAGCCTTCAAACGCGATGCCATCCCCAACGACCTCATCCAGAAGCTGTTGAAGGCAGGCATGGCTGCCCCCACCGCCTTGAACGCGCAGCCTTGGCACTTCATCGTTATTCACGACCAAGGACAGCTTAGCTCCCTCTCCGTTGCCAGTCCTTACACCGGATTGCTGGCTGATGCGCCATTGGCTATCGCCGTTTGTGGCGACATCACGAAAAAGGCACCTGGCGACGAAGGCATTTACTGGTCACAGGATGCCTGTGCCGCCACTGAAAACATCCTGCTGGCAGCCCATGCCATGGGCCTGGGTGCCACGTGGACAGGCTCCTACCCCATCGAGGCACGCTACAAACTGGCCCAGAAGGTGCTCTCGCTGCCCGACAACCTGATTCCCGTCAGCATCATTGCCATCGGCTATCCTGCCGTCACTGTTGCTCCAAAGGACAAGTGGAACCCCAACAACGTGTCGTATCAATAAACCACGCATCCCATCTTTTTACAGGAATAATTGTCCGCTAATGTAAAAAAAGCGGGCAATGACATACAACTTCCAAGAATTATTCGTATCTTTGCGGACGAAAGGTTAATCATCAAAAAAACACAAAAATACAAACAGCATGAACAAGAACGAGAATTTTGTCATCACGATTAATCGTGAATTGGGCAGCGGCGGACGCACCGTGGGCCGTCTGTTAGCAGAGAAATTAAATGTGCCATATTACGACAAGGCACTCATCAAGGCTTTACAGAAGGAGTATCACCTCACCGTCGAGGAGATTGAGAAACTGAAAGGTCGTAAGCATAGCTGGTGGGCCGACGTACAGCGCATCCTCAACATTGGCCCAGGCGTGACAGCCAACTACTATCTGCCACAGAAGGGCGATGAGCCCGACTTGCTGACTACCGACGAAATGTTCAAGACCGAGACTCTGATACTGCAGAATCTCGCCAAAGAGAAATCATGTGTCGTGGCAGGTCGCAGTGGATTCCATGTGTTCCGTACACACCCCAATCATCTGAGCGTCCTCATCCAGGCCTCCATGGAGTTCCGTCTGGAGCGCATCATGCGCAAGCAGAACGTTACCGAGGAAGAGGCTCGCAAGACTATTGAGCTGGTAGATAAGATGCGTGAGAACTACGTCAAGAAGTACACGGGTACTTCACGTTACGACACTCGCAACTATCAACTCGTGATTACTGCCGACGGCAAAACGGAGGAAGAGATTGCAAATATCATCATGCAGTACATTGGCTGATGGAACGTTAAGATACGTATCCACCACTACAAATAATCCATTAGAACGTCCCAGACGGCCACAATATGACAGACGGAGCCGGCAAGGACGAAGAAGTGGAAAACCGTGTGCATGTACTTTTTCTTGTTGATGCTATAGAATACGGCTCCCGTGATATAGCTCACTCCTTCTGCAATAAGCCAGACAACGGCAGCGGTACTCGTTGCGTCCAGCAGAGGTTTGAATGCCACCAGCACGCTTAATCCCATACCTACGAAGCAGAACGTCTCAATGTTGGAATGTTGCTTCAGGTGGATTAGGCTGATGGTGGTGCCTGCTATAGCACACAGCCAGACAAACGCGAACAATCCCCACCCCCAATAACCTTGGTCACGCAGCACCGTCAGCGTGATGGGTGAGTAACTGCCTGCAATATGCCAGTAGATGGCAGCGTGATCCCACTTGCGAAGGCGCTCGCGCCACTTCGACAGCTGACTCACTGCATGATAGACTGTTGAAGCAATGTAGGACCCCAGCATGCCAAAGAGGTAAAGCGACACACCTAATCGGGCCCAGCCGTTCTCATCGTGGAAACACATGACCAGAAAGATAATACCAAAGACGACACCCAAGAGAATGCCACCGGCGTGCGACCATGAGTTCCAATACTCTTCCTTTTTAGAATAGTGTATAGCCATACTCACTGAAAATAAAGCATATCAACTGATTAACCATTTGAAATCCTTTATTTGTTTAAAAAACCTTAATTTTGAGCTGACAAAGTTACAACATTGTATTGAAACATCCAAATCTTTTTCTTCTTTTCGGCAGATAAGCGGCCAACAGGCAATGATTATCTGCCTCAAATGACCACATATAATATATAATGTTCCAAGAGACAGCCAATTCCCCACAAATATCTTAATATAAGCATATTACATGGCACAAAAGAATATAGTTATATTTATAATACGATTTTTTTCTCTTTTTTTTGGAAAAAAATCAGAAACTTCGTATCTTTGCAACATCGGCTACGGACAGTGATGCCCGATGCCGCTGAAACAGGTGCCACATATCGCCCCGAAAGGTGCCGGATATCGCCCCGAAAGACGGCACCTAAAGACGCGAAAGGTAAGACGTTTTTTCGGCTTACAGCATACGATTTTCGGGGTGTGATAGCAAACTATAAATATTCACTAAAAACTGTCGCAGTAGCAAACTCTAAACGCTGCACCAAAGGCCATCGACTCCCTATAAACACCGAAACATGGACAAAAAGAAAGCGCATAAAAGTTGGTGGAAGCAACTACGACGCTTTATGAAGACCAACACCAGTCTGACTATCATCATCTCAGCAGTCTTGCTATTAGAAATGATGATGGGCGTCATGTTCTATGCAGCGCAGAACTTTATCCAGCAAACCATGGAACGAATGGTGGGTGTCGAGATGAATGCCATCTACCTTTGTATTCGCAACAAACTGACCAGTGTGGAAGTCACCATCGACAACATGTCGTGGGTGGTGAGCGAAAGTCTGGACGAACCGAAATGGATGTTCGACCTTTCCAAGCGGATGGTTAAGAACAACCCTGTAATTTGGGGAAGTGGCGTTGCTTTTGTGCCCAACTACTATCCCAACAAGGGTAAGTTTTTCGAACCGTACTCAGCACGCAGAGACCAAGACTCTATCGTGTCAATGCAAATAGGGAACGACACGATCGACCATACCCAAAAAGAGTATTTCCGTGTTCCAGTCGAACAGAGCAAGTCGCATTGGAGCGAACCTTACGTTGACATTGTCGGTGCCCAAGCTGTCATAACCACCTATAGCGTCCCCATACGCAACGACTCAAACCGCATTGTCGGCATAGTGTTTGCCGACATCTCAACAAAACTGTTGGAAGAGATCATGAACGAGGAGAAAGTCTATCAGTCAACCCAAAGGTTTTTGGTAACTGGCAATTACCACATGCTGGCAGGCGATGATTCGCCCTTGTTCAGACAGGTACTCGAAGAAGTAAAAGCCGACAGCGATAAGACAGAGTACCTAACCATGACCGCCGAAGACGGAAAAAAGCACCATGTGTTCTATACCCTTGTGGGCGGTAAAACGGATTGGATACTTATCAACATCTTAGATGACAGCGAAGTATTCGGCCGACTGCGCCTGATGCGCTTGCTGCTGCTACTCCCCACGATGTTAGGCCTGTTCTTTGCATGGTTTATCGTCTGGCGCAGTTCACGCAGTCTGGAGCGGTTACGCCAGGTGAATGCCGAGAAAGAGCGTATCGGCGGTGAACTGCGTGTGGCTAGCGAGATACAACAGAGCATGCTGCCCGGCCGACACTTGTATCGCGACGATGTGGATATCTATGGTGCCCTGACCCCAGCCCGTGAGGTGGGGGGAGACCTATACGATTATTACATCCGCGACGAGAAGTTGTTCTTCTGCATCGGTGATGTCAGTGGCAAGGGGGCTCCATCGGCCATGGTCATGGCGGTGATTCATTCTTTGTTCCGTGCGTTCTCGGCCCATGAGAACAATCCTGCCCGTATCATGCATGCCATTAATGAGGCATCTTGTCGTGGAAACGATTCCAATATTTTCGTCACCATGTTTATTGGCGTGCTTGACCTGCCCACAGGTAATCTGCGCTACTGCGATGCCGGACACGACAGTCCATTGGTCATTGAAAATGGGGAAGTGAAAATGGAGGAATGTGAACCACATCTGCCTTTAGGCGTATTTGAGAACACGAAGTATAGCATCCAAGAATCGGTGCTCGCTCCTGACAGCACCCTCTTCCTCTATACTGACGGACTGACGGAGGCAAAACGCGGCTACAAACAATATTTTGGCTTACAGCGTACAAAGGACGTGCTTGGCAAATGTGCAAAAGAACACTGGTTGCCCCAGCAAATTTTAGAGAAAGTCACCGAAGAAGTGCACCGGTTTGTGGGTGATGCTGAACAAAGCGACGATTTGACTATGCTCGCCATCCACTATACGCCGAAACAGTTTGAAAGCAAGCTTACAGAAACGTTATCCATCAAGAACGATGTTCATGACGTATTAAAACTTAACAATTTCCAAAAGTCCTTTTATGCTAAGATGGGTCTTGAAACGTCACTGGCCCATCAGTTGCAATTAGGCGTAGAAGAGGCGGTTGTCAATGTGATAGATTATGCTTATCCGATAGGTACCGATGGAGACATTACGGTCAAGATGATGTCCGACGGACAAAGTCTCAAGATTATCATTGTTGATTCAGGAGTAGTCTTCGACCCCACTCTGAAAGAGGATACAGACACGACGCTCTCTGCCGAAGAGCGGCAGATTGGCGGACTTGGCATTCATCTGGTTCGTGAACTCATGGACTCTATCAACTATGAACGACAAGGAGGGAAAAATGTACTGACTTTAATTAAGAATCTTAAAAAATAATTGATTATGATTACAAAAGTTGAAGAAATCAATGGCAAGTATATTGCCACGTTAAAAGGGGAAATGGATACCGCAGCGGCTCTCGAAGCCGAGGAAGTATTGAAACCTATATACAATAGTAACGGCAAGGAAGTCATTATCGACTGCGCCGACCTTGAGTATATAGCTTCAAGCGGCCTGCGCATTCTGCTGAGCATTTTGAAGGGAGCGAAGGCAAGTGGCAGCAAGGTTGTGATGCGCAGTGTTAACGACGATATCAAGAATGTTTTCAAACTGACAGGATTCATTAATCTTTTCGAGTTCGAATAAGGGAAATAATATAAATTAAAATTATGAAGTCATTTTCATCTAAAATTGGAGTCTTATTGGCCGCTGCAGGCAGTGCCGTAGGATTAGGAAGTATTTGGAAATTCCCCTATATCGTAGGGGAAAACGGCGGTGGAGCTTTCATCTTATTGTATATAGCCTGTTCGCTCATCTTCGGACTGCCTTTGGTCATGAACGAGTTCCTGATCGGAAAACTTTCGGGCAGGAGCGCATACAGTGCTTACCGCGTCGTGAGCGGAACTAACAGGTGGCAATGGATGGCATGGATAAACCTTCTGTGTGTACTTGCCATCATGAGCTTCTATTTTGTGGTCACAGGATGGTGTATCTACTATATGGTTGAGGCAGCATCGAACACGTTCGCCGGTATGGATGCAGAAGCACTAAAGGCCCATTTTCATGCTTTTGAGGGACATGCCCCAGTCATGATTATCTATGCCACCATAGCCATTGTGATGACGGCATCGGTACTGTGGTTCGACGTCAACAAGGGTATTGAGCGACTGAGCAAGATTCTCATGCCACTACTGTTCATCATTTTGATACTCATGGCTATCCACATGGTATTCCTCGATGGTGGCAGCATTGGACTGCGGTATCTGTTTGAGGCAGACTTCTCGAAAATCACATCGAAGGTGGTCTTACAAGCGATGGGATTAAGTTTCTTCACCTTGTCAGTTGGTGTGGGTGTACTCGTCACGTATGGAGGCTATATGCCCAAGGATCAGGAAGTCACATCGACGTCAATTCAGATGATCGTGCTCGTCCTCATAGTATCGCTACTGGCTGGTATGATTGTCTTTCCTGCCGTGTTCGCCTACGGGTTCAGTCCTACAGAAGGACCGGATCTTACATTCGTCACTTTGCCGGCTGTGTTCCAGCATATGTTCAGTCCAACGCTGACCTGCACTGTCTTCTTCGGACTAATGTGTGTCGCAGCCATTACATCTACCATTTCTATGATGGAGGTAATGGTCGCCTTTCTCTGTGATGCTACTTCAGAAACCAAGAGGCCACTCAACAGGCACCAAAGCGTGGTAGTAATCGCCGTGATACAGATTATCACCAATACCTTGTGCATATTGTCGATGACGGGCAATGCCGATTGGCTCAGCGTGATGGGGCAAAACCTGTTCGACTCCGCCAATACCATTGTCACTGATATTCTGATACCAATTGGTGCATTAGGAGCAGCTTTGTTCACGGGATGGTTCGTCCCAAAGACAAGGTACCAAGGGTCACGCGTAAGTTCATTCCTGTATCTGGTTGTGCTACGCTGGCTCGTTCCCATCGCCATCTGCATCATTTTCCTTGACTCTGTCAATATTATATAGAACGATTCTTCTACCCCTATTATACAATAACATAAAAACCACAATAAAATGAGATCATCATTGAGTCAAAGCCAATTGGGCGTCTATTACGCCTGCGTTTCCAACAAGGACAATAATGTCAATTACCAGAACGCACTGTTGGTGGCGCTTCCACCTGTCATTGATTTGAATCGTTTCCGCAAGGCGGTTTATGAAACCCTTTGCGCCCATCCGTACTTAGCCTCGCATGTTGTGCTTGACGACAAGAAACTACCCCAAATGGAGAGCGGCGCGTTCCCTGGTTTAGAAGAGACAGTTCCTGTCTTTTCCGTCAATTCCATGGATGAAGCCCGTCGTGGTTTCGCACGCACAATGGACCCTCATGAAGAGCGTCTTTGGCGTACCGAGATTTATACGACTTCCAGCGGTGAGACATGGTTCTATTTTGACACACATCATGTAATCACAGATGCTTTCTCGACGATGGTCGTGTATCATGAAATCGAACGTTGCTATAATGGTCAGCAGCCTGTAGGAGAGACGATAGATGGTGCGATCATCGCACAGGAAGAAGAAACGCTGCGTGCTGACGAGGCCAAGATGTCCGAGGCACGTGAGTGGTATGCCAAGACTTTCTGTGACGCTGTCGATACCGACTCCCTGCCGTTGCCGGAAAGCACACAGGACAAGACAACTACCGAAATCAGTTACAAGGCCCATCAGCTTGCAGTTACCAAGGAAGACATCCAAGCCATCAAGCAAAAATGGAATGTCAAAGAAAGCACACTGATGCAAGCAGCATGGGGACTGCTTCTAGCCGCATATAGTGCGGAAGACAAAGCTTCTTACTGCACCGTTTATCACGGCCGTTCTGATGTTCGCTATCATCATTCAGTGACTATGATGGTGCACACCCTGCCAGTCTTTATTCAGACAAATGGAGACGAGACCCTTGGTGAACTGTTCTGCGCTTTGAAGGAACAAATGGATACCGCCCAGCAGTTGCAATACTATGCTTACCAAGACGCCATCCGCGATTTGGGACTGAATAATCAAATCGTCTTTACCTATCAAGGCTCCGTCTTCGAAGACAGATTATGCTTGAATCTGGAAGGACAGCGTCTTTATACCGAAGACTTACGTCCACACACACCTATCTGGAAGATCGGTGCAGAACTCATGACGTCAGCTGAAGGATATTATCTTAAAATAGGGCACAGCATCGCCGACTATTCCGAGGCATTCATGACAGAATTGGCAGCCTGCTACAGCGCCATCCTACGTTCCATGCTCACGGCCGAGACAGTGAAGGAAGTAGAATATGCCTTGCCGAAGCAGGTAGAATGGCTGAATAACCTCAACCCCACGCTGAAACCTGCTCCTCACCAAACGCTGGTAGAGCGCTTCAAGCAACATGTGGCCGAACGTCCAAATGATATCTTCTGCGTGGCTGGCGACAAAAGACTCACTTTCGCCGAGGTCGATAAACTCACCGATACCATCGACCCAGCATATACCGTCCGCTGCGGAGAACGCGTGGTAGGTTTCTCTGTACCACGCGACGAAAAGATGGTACTGGCACCACTGGCCATTGCCAAGGCTGGTCTCACCCAGTTGCCCTTAGATAGCAGCTATCCCGAAGAGCGACTGGAGTTCATGAAGAAGGATGCTTCGGCCTATGACGGAAAAGATGCCTTGGTATTGCTTTACACCAGCGGCACCACCGGTACGCCCAAGGGCGTGATACTGACTGAAGAGAACTTCCGCATCTTCACTGATTTCCATGTCAGGCATGTCGGCCTGAAAGTTGGTTCGCGCTATGCCACTTACGCCGGCTACGGCTTCGATGCTTACCAGCATGACCTGTGGGCCTGCGTATGGGCTGGTGCTACCATATATATTATACAAGATGACATTCGGTTCAATCTGGAGGGTATCTATGAATACATCTGCAAGGAAGGCATCACTCACTGCTTTATGACTACTCAGATGGCTACGCAGTTGGCTCTTTCCTATCCCAATATTCCCGGACTACAGTATTTGGGAACGGGCGGTGAGAAACTGATGAGTCTGGATCCGCCTTCCTATGCCCTGCTCAATGCATACGGTCCCACGGAAACCACCTGCTATGTAAGCAGTCATTTTGTAGACAAGAACGAGCCTAACATCCCTATCGGCAAACCAAATGATAATGTGGAACTCCATATTGTAAATCGTTTTGGAAAGCAAGTTCCTTGGGGTTCTTCCGGTGAACTGATTATTGCAGGTCCGCAAGTGGGAGTGGGTTACTTGAACCAACCCGAGAAGACCGCTGCTGCCTTTGTGGAGTGGAACGGGAAGCGCGTTTATCGTACCGGTGACATCGTGCGCTACCGTGAAAACGGCGACATCGAATTTGTGGGCCGCAAAGATGGGCAGGTGAAGATCCGTGGTTTCCGCATCGAGATGAAGGAAGTGGAGGCTGTCATCCGCCAGTTCCCAAGTATCAAGGATGCTACGGTGCAGGCTTTCGACTATCCTACTGGTGGAAAATACATCGCAGCATACGTCGTGTCCGACGAACAGATTGATGTCAAGGCGCTGAATAGTTTCATTATGGAACAGAAGCCGCCCTATATGGTTCCTGCAGCCACGATGCAAATCGATGCCATCCCCCTGAACCAGAACCAAAAGGTAAACCGCCGTGCATTACCGGAACCTGTATTTGGCACTGCCGATGAAACGGAGTCTGAATCAGCTGCACCGCTCAATATCCTTGAGGAGCAACTGAAGGAAATCGTGGCCGGCGTGTTGAATACAGATGCTTTCGGTATCACTACCGACCTGCGCTATGTTGGTCTCACTTCCATATTAGGCATCAAGGTGGCTACTCAGATTTACAAACGTTTCGGCGTACAACTGGATGCCCAACTCCTCACCAAAGGTGCCAGCATCCAGACGGTGGAGAACGAAATTCTGACAGTGATGCTCTCTGGCGGCGCTGCTAACCCTACCAGTCCTGCCAGCACGGACAGCCCTTCTGGTCCTGCCAAGGCTACCCCACTGAGCTATGCTCAGACCGGCGTGTATTTCGACTGCATGAAGAATCCCACTTCTACGCTTTACAACACCCCGGTATGCCTTACCTTCCCCATAGAAACCGATGCCGAGGCCTTAAAGAAAGCGACGGTGCAGGCTGTGGAGAATCACCCGGCTCTCTTCGTACGGTTTACAACCGACGAAAGTGGGGTCGTGCAGGTGATGGGCGACCGTGAGACACCAGTGGAAGTAGAACACTATACCATGAACGAAGAGGAAGCACTCGCCTTCCGCCATGGATTCGTACGGCCTTTCAACCTAAGCAAGGACCGTCTCTTCCGCTTAGCGACCATTCATACAGAAAAAGCACTTTACCTATATTGTGACATTCATCACCTGGTATGCGACGGTTATTCGTATGACCTGTTCATTCACGAGATATGTGACCTCATGGATGGTAAGGAGATAGAGCCTGAAATGTGCGACTATCATCAGTTCGTTACAGAACAAAAGGCTGCCGAAAAGAGCGAGGCATTTGCCGAAGCCGCTGAGTTCTTCAAACAGCGACTGGGCGAGGTGGAAGAAGTAACAGAACTGGCACCAGACCTTACCAATCCTCGTCCACAAGGCGAGAACAGCCGTGTATGTGCACCTATTGTGTGGAACGATGCTGAGCAGCTGGCCATGCAACAGGGAGTGAAACCTTCGGCCGTACTACTGAGTGCTGTATTCTATTGCCTCTCACGTTTCTCCGGAAACGACCAAGTGTGCATCACCACCATCTCCAATGGCCGCAGCAACCTGAAAGTGGCCAATACGATGGGTATGTTTGTGAACACCCTTGCATTATCTTCCAAGATAGGTTCCCAGAGTGTACAGGAGTTCCTGCATGAGAGTGCAGATACTTTCGAGCAGACCCTTGCACATGAGAACTATCCCTTTGCACGTGTCGCTGCAGATTTCGGTCTCAAGGCTGATATTATGTTCGCATACCAAATGGGTGTGCTGAGCGATTACCGTGTAGGCGGAAAGAAGGTATTGGCAGACGAGACAATGGAACTGAATGTTCCCAAGTTCAAGATAGCTTTCTATATTACCGACGAGGGAGGAGAGCCTGTCGTAGCTATCGAATACGACAACGGACAATACAGCGAGGCCATGATGCAGAGCCTGGCACAGAGCGTAAGCAATGCAGTGAGTGCTTTTGCTGCCGCTGCCGAACAGCCGTTGCGCAGCATCTCGCTCATGGACAGCACTGGCATCAACTTGCTGGATTCCTTTAACCAGACTGCAGTGGATTATGATAACACGCAGACCATCGTATCACTGTTCCGTCGTCAAGTAACAGAAACGCCCGACAATCTGGCTGTAGTTTATCACGATGTGCGACTCACTTATAAAGAGGTGGATGAAAAGACCGATGCCATAGCAGCCCTTATACAAAGCAAAGTGGAAAGTGGGAAGGAGAATGTGGTTTCCATCCTCATCGGTCGCAGCGAGTGGATGGTGCTGGCATCATTGGGCGTGCTGAAGGCAGGTTGTGCCTATCAGCCGCTGGATCCCAGCTATCCCTCTGAACGCCTCAACTTCATGATGCAGGATGCCAATGCAAAACTGCTGATTGCTGAGGAGACCCTGCTAGAGAAAGTGAGTGAGTATCAAGGTCCTGTGTTCTTGACGAAAGACTTGACAGACCTCTCCGGAGTTCCTCAACCCGTCACCATCAAGCCCGAAGACCTCTTCATCCTGCTCTACACCTCCGGTTCTACGGGTAATCCGAAGGGCTGTCAGTTGGAGCACCGTAACCTGGTATGTTTCTGTCATTGGTTCCAGCGCTACTACGACCTGCAGCCTGGCGACAAAGTGGCTGCATATGCAAGCTATGGTTTCGATGCCTGCATGATGGATATGTATCCGGCACTGACATCCGGCGCTGCCGTTGTGATTGTGGGCGATGACATCCGTCTGAACCTTCCTGACCTGAATATCTATTTCAACGAGGAGGGCGTGACACATTCGTTCATGACGACACAAGTGGGTTGCCAGTTCGCGATGAACTGCGATAACCACTCGTTGCGTCACCTCTCGGTCGGTGGTGAAAAGATTCTACCACTCACACCGCCTACTGCCTACCAGCTACACAACGGCTATGGTCCTACGGAGTGCACCATCTTTACGACAACCTATGCCTTGAAGGAGTTTGAACAGAATGCGCCTATCGGCAAGCCACTGGACAACCTGCAACTCTATATCGTAGATAAGGATATGAACCGTCTGCCATTAGGTGCTGCTGGTGAGATGTTGGTATCTGGCCCTCAAGTAAGTCGCGGCTACCTGAACTTGCCGGAAAAGACGGCCGACACCTATATTAATTGGAACGGGAAGCGCTGCTACCGTACAGGCGATGTGGTGCGTTACTTGCCCGATGGTAATATTCAGTTTGTGGGACGTCGCGACGGCCAGGTGAAGATTCGTGGTTTCCGCATCGAACTCAAGGAGGTGGAATCTGTTATTCGCGAGTTCTCAGGTATTAGCGATGCTACCGTACAAGCATTCGATTACCCCAATGGCGGTAAGTTCATAGCTGCATATGTGGTAAGCGAAAAGAAGATTGATATCCAGGCGCTGAATGCCTTTATCCGCGAACGCAAACCGCCTTACATGGTACCTGCTGCCACAATGCAGATTCCCTGTATTCCACTGAACCAGAATCAGAAGGTAAACCGTCGTGCCTTGCCCGCACCACAGATACAAGTCGAGGAACGCGATTATGTGCCTCCTGTAGGCGATATTGAGACATTGTTCTGTGACATCTTCGCGGGTATCCTTTCTCTTGATAAGGTAGGCGCTACTGACAATTTCTTTGAAATGGGCGGTACATCGCTCATGGTGACCAAAGTAATTATCGAGGCCGACAAGGGTGGACACCATGTGGCTTACCGTGATGTATTCGATCATCCCACACCGCGCCTCTTGGCACAGTTTGTGGGAGGGGGTGCCCCAGAAAAGGAGACTGACACCGAGATTGAGAGTTTCGATTATTCGGGTATCGATGCCATCCTACAACGCAACAATATCGAGACGTTCCTAAAGGGCGAGCGTCAGCAGTTGGGGAATGTCCTCCTGACAGGCGCCACGGGCTATCTGGGTATCCACGTGCTGCGCGAACTCATTGACTCCGACGCCTCCACTATCACCTGTGTTGTACGCGGCAAAGACCAGGCTTCCGCCGAGCACCGACTCAAGAACCTGCTGTTCTATTATTTCGAGCAATCATTTAAGGAACTCTTTGGCAGTCGCCTCTTTGTGGTGAATGGCGACGTAACGGAAGACATGTCAGGCATTCTACCCGATGGACATCCAGCTATCCAGACCGTGTTCAACTGCGCTGCAAACGTGAAGCACTTCTCTAAGGGAACTGACATCGAGGACGTGAATATCGGTGGTGCCCAACGCTGTATTGAATTCTGTCTGAAGACTGGCTCCCGACTAATACATATTTCCACGACCTCCATCGGCGAAGTATGGATTCTCCATAATGACGGAGAAGAGGTGCCCACACTCGACGAACGCAAATTCTGGTTCGGTCAGTTCTTGGACAATCGCTACATTCACTCTAAATTCCTTGCAGAGCGTCTGGTACTGGATGCTGTCGTTCACCATGGCCTCAGTGCCAAAGTAATGCGTGTAGGAAATCTGGCACCACGAAGCTACGATGGTGAATTCCAAGCCAATTTCAACAGCAACAGCTACATGGGTCGCCTCAAGGTGTTCTACACGTTGGGATGTTGTCCCTACGATGGTTACGACGAGCTTACTGAGATGTCACCTATTGACGAAACAGCCAAAGCTGTTGTACTCCTCGCGTCAACTCCTAAGGAATGTACAGTATTCCAACCTTTTAACAACCACACAGAGCTACTCGGTGATGTACTCCAACTCATGAAGAAGGTAGGAAGAGAGATACACTTTGTGGAAAACGACGAGTTTGAGAATACCATCGCTATTGCCGGACAAGACCCGGAAAAGGCCAAACTGCTCTCAGCCATTTTGGCATACCAGGATATAGCTCACGGACAAAAGGCTGCTATCATCGAACGTAACAACCACTACACCTGTTCTGTTCTACATCGTCTCGGTTTCCACTGGAGAGACACATCGTGGGACTATGTCGAGCAGATGCTCACAGCTATTGGCGGTTTTGGTTTCTTTGAATAGCCTTATTCCGTTCATTAACGATTTCAACAAGTTTTCGCAGTCTAACAAGATTGCGAAAATTTGTTTATATGTGTACTGAACTCAAGACGTTTGTTTACGCAGACATTAAAAAAGCACTTGCGAGTTTCTCGCAAGTGCTTGATTTTCAGTGTGGACCAGCCAGGGCTTGAACCTGGGACCTCCAGATTATGAGTCTGTTGCTCTAACCAACTGAGCTACAAGTCCGGTTTTGCAGATGCAAAGGTAGTAAATATTTATGAATTATGAATTATAAATTATATTTTTTTTGTAATTTTGCCGCATAAATGGAAACAATATACCTAAAAGAGCCATTTAAAGCTCCTATACCATGTGTTACCACCATCGGAATGTTCGATGGTGTACATCTAGGACATAGGTTCGTTATTGACTGCCTTCGACAAGAAGCCGCGAGGTACGGACTCCCATCATCCGTCATCACTTTTGATCGTCATCCGCGTCAAGTGATGCATCCCGACTGGCAGCCCCAATTACTCTGTACGCTCGATGAGAAGCTCATGTTGTTGTCACAAACTGGTGTGGATGTATGCATCGTGCTGCCTTTTACAAAATCAATAGGTGCATTGTCAGCCCATGACTTCATGCATCAAGTGCTTCAGGAGCAGATAGGAGCCAAAGTGCTGTTAACGGGTTACGACAACCATTTTGGACACCGTTCAGCAAATAAGCAGGAGGGCTTTGAAGACTATAAGAGATATGGAGAAAAGATAGGGATGACGGTAAGAGAGCTCCCCCAAGCTCCTTGTCAAGAAGGGAAAGAAATCATTAATTCCTCACTCATTCGCCGCTTGCTGACAGAGGGCAAACTGGAAGAAGCCAACGCGGCACTGGGCCGCCCCTACTCCGTAACGGGCAGGGTGGTTAGCGGAGAACACATCGGCACACACTTAGGATTTCCAACGGCCAACCTACAACCAGATGACAAAGCCAAACTCATCCCTGCCAATGGGGTCTATGCCGTCAAAGTGCAGTTAGAGAACATGTCAGAACCTAAACACGGCATGACAAACATTGGCAGACGTCCGACTTTCTCCCCCCTCGCACATCACCCGTCACCCGTCACCATTGAAACCCACATCTTTCAACACAAAGGTGAGCTCTACGGGCAGCAGATGACCATCAGTTTCATCAGGAGTATGCGTCAAGAACAGCCGTTCGAGAGTCCTGAAGCTTTAAAGTCACAGCTTCTGATAGACGCAGCAACAGCAGAAAAACTATTAACTCAAGATATAGATGTATGAAACATGTATTACCCTTGCTCGAAGTACTACTCTTCGTCATCATGTTCCTAATAATACAAATGGTCGTGTCGTTCTTGGTAACAGGCATACAGTTGTGCATATCCTCAGGAACGGAAGGAACAGAGTTGGCATCCCAGTTGAAAACCATGATGTCAGGAACATTTACACCCGATGTCACAGCACTCATTACCATAAGCGCTGTCAGTAGCGTGCTCACCCTGTTGGTATTTATGCTGCTACGCTGGACACCCGCTTCACCTTCCTATCTACGTACCAGACCATGGTCCGTCTTTGCATGGACAATAGTGCTGGCACTGGGTACAATCATCCCCTCAACATGGTTGGCCGAACAGATACCATACGATATTCCCAAGGACTTGGAAGCCCAACTTATCCAAATGATGCATAACCGATGGGGGTATCTGGCCGTTTGCATTCTGGTTCCCTTAGCTGAGGAGGCTGTCTTCCGTGGTGCCGTGCTGCGCATACTCTTAAATATTTTCAATACACGTTGGCATTGGGCTTCCATCGTTCTTTCAGCCCTGATATTCGGTGCCATACACGGCAATATACAGCAGTTTGTGCACGCTACGCTTATTGGCCTTATCCTCGGTTGGATGTATTATCGCACCCATAGCATATTGCCGGGTGTACTTTTCCACTGGGGTAACAACTCCGCAGCCTACGTCATCTCCAACTTGATGCCTGGGGCAGAAGATGCACGCCTCATCGATTTCTTTAGCGGTGACCAGCAAGCCGTTTGGTTAGCACTTGTATTCTCCTGTTGTCTTATTTTCCCCGCCCTCTTCCAGCTCAATCTGAACATGAAGAAGGCTGCTTAAGTCCAGCGAACAAACACAAAAAGTTTTGGCCACTCCTGATGGTTTTCATGAGTGGCCTTACTTCTACGTTAGTATGTTATGAAAAAAAATTGAGAGAATTGAAACTTCACAGTTTCGTTGATGTGTTTTACTAAACAGATTATTTATAGAGAAAGCATAGAAATAATTTCTTTTCCTTGATGTCAGTCCTTCGGTAGCACATCAGGCAATGCCTTTGTGCTATCCACAGGCATATCGATATACTCAGCCTGAATAGGCGTTACGGTGATAGAGTCTGATGCTATTGTCTGATTGCTGGCAGCATAGTTCATGCGGGTGCTGTTCCAGCTGGCATCCCAAGGCGTCTGAGCGGCTTGTCCTAAGGTAAGGAAAATAGCCACAACGGCAGCGGCCTTGAAAAGCGGCATCAGCCGCTGACTGAGATGTAGCGGACGAGCTTTAACCACGAGGCGTTTTGTCTCTGCGATGTTGTCTTGCTTACTTATCATCTCCATGACACGCGCATCGAAATCAGCACCGAGAACCTCGTCCTCCTGTTCTGCCGACTGACAGGCAAAGAGGGCACGATACTGCTCCAAAGCAACTGGCACATCCTTCTGGCTGAAGAAAGCACGCAGGATATGCTCTTCTTCCAAAGAGGTCTCTGCTGCAAAGTAGCGCTCCAGGAGCTGTTCTATGTACTTGTAATCCATCATTTTTATCGCGTTTCTATAATAGATGACGTAAGGGAAATAGAAAAGTTACAAAAAAACCAACCTTTTTTTCATACCAGTCATTTTTCCCTTCATTCTATACTATATATTAGTTATTCCCTTCCATCTTCTGGAGTCGTTCACGGATGGCCTGACGAGCCCGGAATATATTAACCTTCACCTGTTCTTCGGTAATACCGAGAATCTGTGCAATGTCCCGATAGCTCTTTTCTTCAACATCGCGTAGTTGCATACAGCTTCGCTGCTTTTCCGGTAGACTGTCTATTAGGCGCCGTACTAAACGGATACGATCACGCTGGACGGCCTGTTCCTCAGGGTGTGGAGTAAGAAGCGAGGGGGTAGGAATCGAGTTAGGGGAAGCATCGTCAAGCGAAAGGAATGGCTGGCGACGGGTCTTATCTACCGCAAGGTTCCGACAGACTGTTAGACAGAAGGCTTCAATATTTTCAATCTGATCCCATTCCTCACGTCTGTTCCATACTTTGATGATGGTCTCCTGAACCACATCCTCAGCCTCCGCACGGTCAAGTGTAATGCGGAGAGCGAGCCGGAAGAGCTTATTCTTCAGCGGGAGAATGTCAGTACGGAGGTCTATGGGCATTTTCTTATAGGATTATGGTTCCGTGTTGACCGTCAATGGCCGTTGCCAAGGTGATGATAACACGGCTGACACCAGCCTCAACAGCAGAAAGTGCATTCTCTATCTTGGGCAACATACCGCCAGAGATAGTACCATCGGACCTATAACGTTCAAAATCGGAACGTGTAATGGTAGGGATGACACTCTCGTCATCGTCAGGATTACGGAGCACGCCTTTCTTCTCGAACGAGAAAATGAGGGTGACATCATAGAAATCAGCCAATGCCTTAGCGGTTTCCGAGGCAATGGTGTCGGCATTGGTGTTCAGCAGACAGCCCTCGCCATTGTGGGTCAGTGGTGCCATAACGGGGACGATGCCTGCCTCTATCAGCCGACTTAGCATCGCACCGTCAGCAACATCGACATCGCCTACAAACCCATAATCAACGCCATCCTTGAGCGGCCTTTTATGAGAACGTATGACATCAGCATCGGCACCTGTCAATCCGAGAGCATTGACACCTGTTGCCTGGAGACGGGCCACCACTTGCTTGTTGACCAGTCCACCATAAACCATTGTCACCACTTCAAGCATGTCAGCATCGGTGATGCGCCGGCCACCCACCATGTGCGTCTCTATGCCTAATCGCTCTGCCACTTTCGTAGCACGACGACCACCACCGTGTACCAGCACCTTGCGTCCCGGTATGGCCGAGAAATCACGTAACAGTTGAGCAAGCTGCTGCTCGTCCTCGACAACAGCACCTCCCACCTTGACTATTGTTAATTTTTCTTTCATTTTCTTGTTGTTGCACTGTCCGAATTTCTATTCTACAGCCTATCCTTATTCCAAATAAGTATATCCATAGAGTCCGCTTCGGTAGTTGGAAAGGAACTCCTTGCCCTCCTCCAGCGTAATCCTGCCTTGTTTTACGCTCTTGGCTACCCAAATCTCCAACTGGCGCACCAGTTTCTTGGGGTTATACTGAACATACTCCAGCACTTCCTCGACGGTCTCACCATCGAACACCTGGTCTATATGGTAGCTTCCGTCCTTCACAGAGATATGTACTGCCGTTGTATCACCAAAGAGGTTATGCATGTCGCCCAGAATCTCCTGATAAGCACCGACCAGGAATACGCCCAGATAGTAACTCTCGTTCTTCTTGAGTGTATGAACTGGCAGGGAGTGGGAGTTATGCCGATTGGTGGCGAAATTGGCTATCTTGCCGTCAGAATCGCAGGTAATATCCTGAATAGTGGCATTGCGCGTAGGACGCTCATGAAGCCTCTGGATAGGCATAATGGGGAATATCTGGTCAATGGCCCACGAGTCGGGCAGACTCTGGAACAGAGAGAAGTTACAGAAATACTTGTCGGCCAACAGTTTGTCGATGTTCATCAACTCCTCAGGTACATGTTTCAGGTTCTTGGCCAGCGCGTGAATCTCGTGGCACACACTCCAGTACATGGCCTCTATCTCGGCACGTGTCTTCAAATCGACAATGCCATGAGCAAAGAGGTCGAGCACCTCCTCGCGAATCTGTTCTGCATCGTGCCAGTCTTCCAGCACATTGCGGGGCGAGAGGTTATCCCATATCTCGTAGAGGTCTTTCACCAGCTGGTGTGAGTTCTCGTCGGGTTCAAACTCCTCGGGCATCTCTGGCAATGAAGCCGTCTCCAGTACATCGATGACCAGTACTGAATGGTGGGCAGCCAGTGAACGGCCACTCTCCGTAATAAGGTTGGGATGAGGTAACCCGTTCTTGTTTGCAGCATCAACAAAGGTATAGATACAGTCGTTGACATACTCCTGAATAGAGTAGTTGACAGAACTCTCCGACGAGGGAGAGCGAGTACCATCATAATCGACGCCCAACCCACCGCCACAATCGACGAAATCGACGTTGTAGCCCATCTTATGCAGCTGGACATAGAACTGTGAAGCCTCACGCAGGGCGGTCTGTATGCGTCGTATCTTGGTGATTTGTGAACCTATATGGAAATGAATAAGCCTAAGACAATCACGCATATCCTTCTTGTCCAGCATCTCAAGGGCTTCCAGCAACTCAGCACTTGTCAGCCCGAACTTCGAGGCGTCACCCCCGCTTTCTTCCCATTTGCCAGCACCACTGGAGGCCAGTTTGATACGGATGCCAATATTTGGACGCACGCCGAGTTTCTTGGCTTCACGAGCAATAATTTCAAGCTCGTTCAGCTTTTCCACGACGATGAAGATGCGCTTACCCATTTTCTGAGCCAACAGTGCCAGTTCGATATACGACTGGTCCTTGTAGCCATTACAGATAATGATGGAGTCGCTCTGGCATTGGACAGCAATGACAGCGTGCAACTCTGGTTTAGACCCCGCCTCGATGCCCAAGTTAAACTTCCGGCCATGGGATATTATCTCCTCGACCACTGGCTGCATCTGGTTGACCTTGATGGGGAACACCACATAGTTCTCAGCCTTGTATTCATATTCGTCAGCAGCTTTCTTAAAACAGCTCCACGTCTTCTCGATACGGTTGTCCAAAATATCAGGGAAACGCAGTAACACAGGCGACTGCACGTCACGAAGCGACAGTTCGTCCATCACCTCACGCAAGTCTATCTGCGTGCCATCCTTACAAGGTGTCACAAAGACATTTCCCCGGTCGTTAATACCGAAATAGCTGGTGCCCCAACCATTGATGTTGTAAAGCTCCTTGGAGTCCTCAATCGTCCATTTCTTCATAGCTGCAACAGTTCTTTAGCTTTAGTTACTGAGATATTGATTTTGTCGTATGTATCCATCAGGTTCACATCGAGCATATGCTTGGCCTTACTGTAGAACGGCTCACGTAGTGCCAGCTGTTCACGGATAAACGAGATAAGTTCCTCAGGCGACTTGCCTTTCAGCAGCGGACGTTCCGTCTTGCCCATCAGCAAGTGTTTATAGAGCACTTCGGCATCTGCCTTCAACCAGATGACATCGCCCTGCTGGTTCAAATACTCCATATTGTCGAAGAAGCAGGGTGTCCCTCCGCCACAGCTAAGCACGATATCCTCGAATTCAGCCACCTCATGCAGCATGTTTCGCTCTATTTCACGAAAGCCAGCCTCGCCTCGTTCGGCAAATATCTGGGCCACAGTCTTACGACGGCGACTCTCAATGTACCAGTCGAGATCATAGAACACGAGACCAAGCTCACGGGCCAAAGCCTTGCCGACGGTGGTCTTTCCAGACCCCATGTAGCCGATTAAAATGATTCTACGCATACATATACATTAGAAGTGAAAAAAAAGAATGAGGAATGCTTTGGGCAACCCATTCCCCATTCCTCATTTCTCATTATTCTTAATAATCCCCATGCACTCCTCGTAAGTCAGTTCCTTGGCTCGGCTGTGCATGCTCTTCGGCATACGATAGTTCTTGCCATCGTAGGCAATGTAGGGTCCGTAGCGGCCATTAAGCACCTCCAGTTTTGCATCTTCCGCAAATGTCTTGATATGGCGTTGCTGCTCCTGCGTACGCTTCTGCTTGATCAGGTCGATTGCTTCATCCAGCGTGATGGCCATCGGGTCAGCATCCTTGGGCAGCGAGGTGTATTTGCCGTCGTGCAACACATAGGGTCCGAAGCGTCCGGCACCAATAGTGACGGGCAACGACTCGAACTCACCGACTTCACGAGGCAGTTTGAACTGCTCCAAAGCCTCCTCCAGTGTAATACTCTCGATGCTCTTGTCCTTGGGGATCTGGGCAAATTGCGGTTTTTGGGTGTCATCTGCCGTACCAATCTGTACCATCGGACCGAAACGACCAATCTTCACAAAGACAGGGCGGCCACTTTTCGGCTCGACACCTAACTGTCGCTCACCAGCTTTGCGCTCTTGACGGGCCTTCATCGTTTTCTCTACCGTAGGTTCAAAATCGCTATAGAAGGCCTCCATCATCTCATTCCATTTCTCCTTGCCCTCGGCAATGCGGTCAAAATCCTGCTCCACTTTGGCAGTAAAGTTATAGTCCATGATGCCAGGGAAGTATTCCATCAGGAAGTCGTTGACCACCATTCCGATGTCTGTCGGCAGGAGCTTGCCCTTCTCAGAGCCCACCATCTCCTTACGTGTCTTCTGCGTTATCTGCTTGCCCTTCAGGATGTCAATGGTATAGGGGCGTTCTGTTCCTTTCTTGTCACCCTTGAGGACATACTCACGCTGCTGGATGGTCGAAATAGTCGGAGCATAGGTTGACGGACGGCCAATGCCTAACTCCTCCAGTTTGTGTACCAGCGATGCCTCGGTATAGCGCTGCGGTCCCTGGCTGAAACGCTCCGTAGCCGAAATCTCGCGACGGGTCAGCACATCACCCTCCTTCAGCGGCGGCAGCAGATGACTATACTCGCTGTCATTCTCATTATCGTCATTATCGTCAAGCGACTCCCTATAAACCTTGAGGAAACCGTCGAACTTGACAACCTCGCCCTGAGCGATGAAAAGTGTCGGCATGGAAGGACCTTCCTTTGTGTCCGTCGAAATCAAAATCTCAACAGTTGTCTTCTCCATCTCGGCATCAGCCATCTGGCTGGCAATGGTACGTTTCCATATCAGGTCGTACAGGCGCTTCTCCTGGGTGGTACCGTCAATCTCCGTTACGTCCATATAGGTAGGACGAATAGCCTCATGAGCCTCCTGTGCACCCTTGGAACTGGTATGGAACTGGCGGGTCTTGCTGTAATCCTTACCATAGAGCTTGACAATCTCCTCCTTTGAGGCTCCCAAGCAAAGATTCGACAGGTTGACAGAGTCCGTACGCATATAGGTGATGCGTCCGCTTTCATAGAGTCGCTGAGCCACCATCATGGTCTGGCTCACCGTAAAGCCGAGCTTACGGGCAGCCTCCTGCTGTAAGGTGGAAGTGGTAAAGGGGGGAGCCGGACTGCGTTTTGTAGGTTTTTTGCTGACACTCTGTACGGTGAAGGAGGCATCCTTGCAGGCCTCCAGAAAGGCCGTTACCTCCTCGTAGGTCTTCAGGCGCTTCTCCAATTGTGCCTTCACTTCGGTTTGTGAACCATCGGCATTGGTAATGGCGAAGATACCACTGACATGATAGAACGTCTCGCTCTTGAAAGCCTGCAACTCACGCTCACGCTCGACTATCAAACGTACGGCAACGCTTTGGACACGGCCGGCGGACAAGGCAGGCTTTACTTTTCGCCACAAGACAGGCGACAACTTAAAACCAACCAAACGGTCCAATACGCGGCGGGCCTGCTGGGCATTCACCAAGTTCATATCCAAATGGCGCGGGTGCTCTATGGCTTCCAGGATGGCAGGCTTCGTTATCTCATGGAAAACAATACGACTGGTCTTCGCCTCATCCAATCCCAGAACTTCACACAAGTGCCATGAAATGGCTTCTCCCTCACGGTCTTCATCACTTGCCAACCAGACCTTCTCGGCCTTCTTGGCTTGTGCCTTGAGTTCCTTGACCAACTTTTGCTTCTCGTCAGGAATCTCATACTCGGGCTCCAGCGTGTCGGTGTCAATACTCATTTCGTGCTTTTTCAAGTCACGGATATGACCATAACTCGACATCACCTTGAAGTCACTGCCAAGAAACTTTTCTATCGTCTTGGCCTTGGCAGGCGACTCCACAATTACCAAATTTTTCTGCATCTTTTCTTTTCTCTAAAATATATTTGGGCTGCAAAAGTAGAGAAAAGTTTTGGTTACACCTTATATATATAGGAGATTTTTTATTTTATTAACAAAAAGCGTATCACGGCATTACGAATGCTGGTCAACCCAAAGTCGGCAGGATTCACCCGGCTAAGGGGTATCCAAAGACACTCCGCAGCATCGTCGGCAGCATGCACCTCCACATCGGCCGGCACATGTACCAGGTAGTCCATATCGAGTGTATGAATACCCATCCCGCTATATTCATAGACATTAGGCGATGAGAACAGGTACTGTAAGTCCGTCACGTCGAGTCCCGTTTCTTCCTTGATTTCGCGGCGCATGCCTTCTTCTACCGTCTCACCCATGTCACAGAAGCCTCCTGGCAGGTCAAGCGTTCCCATGGCAGGCTCCTTGGCCCGGCGAACAACCAGGAGTTCCTGTTCTTTGCCCTCGGGTTGCCTCAGGATAAATGCGGCTGTTGCAGAGCAGGGATTGGCATAGTACGTGAACCCACAATCCCCGCACTTTTTGCTCTTGAAGTTGTTGACGACGAAGTGCTTACTGCCACACACAGGGCAGTAAGCAAACTTTTCCAAGGGATGTTCCATTACCAGTCATCCGTTCTAAAGGGGAACAGGGGCAGACCGCCCATGTTACCGAGGTTACCCAACTGGAAATTACGGAAGCAGTAACGAACAGCAACCGGCTGTTTCACATCCGGGCTGACAACCAGAACACCCTCACCCCACTCGCCGCCATTGGGAATCCAGTAGTGTTGCGCCTTGGCAGGATGGAACACACGGTCTGCACCTGCCACCTCAAAGCCTTGGATATCCTCAAAACGGCTCATTCCACCGAACTCATCGTTGAAGTGCAGCAGAATGGTGTCGTTCTGGATTTTCATTTCCTTGTACGATGGGCTCTTGGCAATAATCGACTTCATGCCATACTGCTCGTTCAGGGCCAGTAAAGCCAGGCGCTCTCCCACCTTCTGCTTCTGCGTGGGGTGTATCTGGGAGTACTCGTAGGGATAGACACAGTCATTGGTGCAGACGATTCCGCTATTAGGGATTATCTGCGATGCACGGAACTGCTGCTCCTGCAGACGGGCATTCCAGTCACCTCTGGCATCGCCCGACTCATAGGGGGCAATCTGCACGAAATAGAATGGTATTTCACCTAATGCAAACTGCCCGCGCCACTGCTCCACCAACAGTTTCAGACGCTCCGAATACTGGTTGCCAGGGTCACCCACATTGGAACAGCCCTGATAGAAGAGGATACCCTTGACGGTATAGTTCAGGATGGGGTTGAACGTACCGTTACCCCACAGCAGCGAACGATGGTAGTCCCATTGTGGCCAGCGCTTCACAATTTCCAGGGAGTCGGTTGGGTCGCTGGTAAATTTCTGCAGGTTTTCCTTGGTCAGCCAGCTCTCCACACGCGAGCCGCCCTTGTTGGCCTCAATGAGACCGACGGGAATGTTCAGCGTCTTGTTGACCAGACGGGCGAAGAAATAGCCCGTAGCTGAGAAATCGACAACATTCTGAGGCGTTGACTCACGCCAAGAGCAGTCGGCATCCTCCTGGGGTTCGCTGCGCATAATGCTGGGAATCTTGACACTACGTACTGCGTTGGGGTTCTGTGCCTCCAACACAAACTGGTTGAAGCCTTCCACCGGACATTGCCCGAAGCCCTTGACGGGCATCTCCATGTTCGACTGACCGGCGCATACCCACACTTCGCCTGCCAGCACGTTCTGGACGGTCACCGCACCGTCACCGTCGTCAAACGTAATACGGTAAGGGGTATAGGAAGCGGCGGGCGAACTGACCTTGACGAGCCACCGTCCGGTCTTGTCAGCCTTGCCCTTTACGGTTTGCTGATTCCATGAGGTGGTCACTTGTACCTCTTTGCCCGGCTTGGCCCATCCCCAAAGACGGACTTCCGTCTGCTGCTGGATAACCATGTTGTCACATATAATATGTGGCAACCTTACCTTCGCTTGTGTACTTACGGTTAAAGTAGCCAATGCGGCTATTAATAGGCAACGATGATTCATATAGTTTCGGTTTTTATTATATTTATAGTAAAGCGCGTGCAAAGGTACAAAAAACTTTTTGGTATTTGTTTTTTGAACAGTAGTTTTTTTGCGGCCAAAGTAAAAACTTCACTTTTTTGGCCGTTTTCTCCGTTTTTTTTATTACCTTTGCCACGTTTAAAATTACTTACCTGCCCTTTTTATGTACATTGACCACATCACAGCACTCTTCGTCGGCATCACCACCGCATTCTTCGGTTTATATGCATTTCAGATTTTCCGCGCGCCTCAGCGCACCAGACTACAAACCGTCATCGGCTACATCTTCGTGTTCCGCACAATCCTGGCACTGAAGGGTATCTTTTCCACGCTTCCGGGTTTCCGGCAGCAGGAAATACTTGACCTTCTCATTGTCATTGACGGACTAAAGGCCATCACGCTGGTTATTTTCCTCTTCGAACTTGTGACTCCCGGCTGGGCAACAAGGAGGAGAATTGTCATCACCAGTATTCCTGTCCTTGCCCTGTTTACAGTTTACGTCATCTGGCCCAGCCGAACCATGATGTACATCTATATTACTTTTATCTTTGCCTATGGTATTTATGCCTGCGTCTATACATGGGGCAAGGCAAGACGCTATGTCCGCTATATCCGCGAGAACTATTCCAACATTGACAACATTGACATCAAGTGGCTGAACTACGTAATGATGATCAGCATCAGCGGACAAATCATCTGGGTAATCGCCACTTTCAACCCCACCTTCCAGGTCGATATCATCTATTATATCTCGCTCATCGTCATGTACCAAATCGTGCTTGACCACTGCCTTCAGCAGAAACCCATCAAGATAGAGGAACCGGAACAGCCTGACGTCATGCCACAACTGACCACACCAAAAGAATACGCCTTTGCCGGAAAAATGGAAGCGATGGTAGAGAATCAGCAACTCTACCTGAACAAGGACCTGACACTGGCCGACATTGCACGGAGTGTACAGACCAACCGCACTTACCTGAGCGACTACTTCACCCGTGTCAAGCAACAGACCTTCTACGACTATATCAACCAGCTACGCATCGAGCAGATGGCCATCCCCATGCTGCAGCAACACCCGGAATACACCATCGACTATATTGCTACGGAAAGCGGCTTCAACTCCATCTCCACCTTTCGCAGAGCATTTACCAAGATTACGGGCAAAAGCCCAGGGCAATACCGCGCTGAAATGACAACCCCATAAAAAGTGTTTGCAGCGTATCTCGCGACACACTGCAAACGGATATATAACACACTTTCCTCAAAAGTACGGCGCAAAGGTAAACGTTTTTTTTCTTTCCTTCTACATTTCGTCTTTCAAAAAAAAGTGCAATCTGACAAAGATTAGTGTCAACGAAACAAAAATAGCATTTTACATCTATACTTTATTTCTTCTTTGGACGTCTCCGAGCCCATCCTTCTTCGGTGAAATCGGGCATTTCACCCTTGAATTCGCGTATCGGCGTCTTCATCAGCTGCTGCCAGTCATTTTTCTTGAATTTTCTTTGAGGAGCCTTTTCCTCGCGCTTGACAGCACGCTTTGGTGGCTTCGAAAGCGGTTTCTGCGCATCGTCGGCATCGTTGCAACGCACCTCACGACCCTTGTAACGCTGTCCGTTCAACGACTTCATCACACGACGGGCATCCTCCTCCGGCACATCGAAGTAGGCATACTTCTGCAACAGGTCAATATGACCCACTTCGACACGGCCACCTACATGCTTGTTCAGAAACTGCATCAGCTCACCAGGATAGAAGCCGTCCGTCTTACCTAAATTAATGAACAGACGGGTGTAGCCTGCTTCTCTCTTCTCACCTTTTCTCGTTCTCTTTTCGCCACGGTCATCTTTCCGCTCACCACGCTCCTTCTTCGATGAAACCGGCAGAATCTCGGGTGCATCGGCATAGTAGGCCAGGAATTTTCCAAACTCCAGCGAAACGATTTTCTTGATGAGGTCTTCCTTCTCCACAAACTCGAAGTAGCGATTGATGTCCTGCATAAAAGGAGCGATTTCATCGTCGTTCACATCTACCTTCACAATCTGGTCCATCACCTTGTAGAGCTGTTTCTGGCAGATTTCCTGTGCCGAGGGAATTTTTCCTTCTACAAACTCCTTGCCAATCTCCTTTTCGATGTTGCGTATCTTGTGTTTCTCGCGGATGTGGACAATGCTGATGCTGGTTCCTTTCTTGCCGGCACGGCCCGTACGGCCTGAGCGGTGGGTGTAGTTCTCAATGTCGTCAGGCAGTCCGAAGTTGATGACGTGCGTCAGGTCGTCAACGTCCAGTCCGCGTGCTGCCACGTCGGTAGCCACCAGCAGCTGCACGGTGTGCTGACGGAACTTCTGCATGGTCAGGTCGCGCTGTTGCTGCGACAGGTCGCCATGCAGCGACTCGGCATTGTAGCCGTCCTTGATGAGTTTGTCGGCTATCTCCTGTGTCTCCAGCTTGGTACGGCAGAAGATGATGGCAAAGATTCTCGGATAGTAATCCACAATACGCTTCAAGGCCAGATACTTGTCCTTGGCGTTCACCATATAGTAGATATGGTTCACGTTCTCTGCCCCCTCGTTACGGCTTCCAACCACTATCTCCTTGTGGTCGTGCAGGTAGCCCTTGGCTATGCGCTCAATGTCGCGGCTCATCGTAGCCGAGAAGAGCAGCGTGTTACGGTCGTCGGGAATGCGCTCCAGAATGGCATCAATACTCTCCGAAAAGCCCATGTTCAGCATCTCGTCGGCCTCATCCAGCACCACGTTGTAGGCTTGATCCAGCTGAGCCACCCCACGGTTCATCAAGTCGATGAGTCGGCCGGGCGTAGCTACGATGATGTGTGCCCCATGCTTCAGGGCCCTGATCTGCTGGGCTATGCTGGCTCCGCCATATACCGCTTCCACGTGGATACTGGGCATATACTTCGAAAAATCCTTCAAGTCATCGGCAATCTGCAAACACAGTTCACGCGTCGGCGAGAGAATCAGCGCCTGTGTCTCTCGCCTTTCGGGGTCAATGCGTTGCAGCACGGGAATGCCGAATGCTGCCGTCTTACCCGTTCCCGTCTGGGCCAGGGCGATGACGTCATTTCTACTACCTAATAAATAAGGGATTACTTCTTCCTGTACGGGCATGGGCTGTGTGAAACCCAGTTCTTCAATGGCGCGGCGAATCTCTTCGCAGACACCAAGTTCTTCAAATGTCTTCAAATTCTAATCAATTATAATTCAGCGGCAAAGGTACAAAAAAATTAGCAAAGCGAAGAGCGAAAAGTGAATAATTTACCTCCGCAACAAAAAAAATCATAACTCATAACCGATAACCGATAACTTTTACTACCTTTGTGCCAAGATAACAAACTAAATACGAAGAACAATATGAAGCTATGCATTTTTTGTTCTGCCAACCAGCAGATAGACCACGACTTTTTTGAAATGACCAAGGAACTGGGACGTTGGGCTGCAAGAAACGGCCACTCCATCGTATATGGCGGTGTGAACTGTGGTTTGATGGAGTGTGTGGCGAAGGCCACAAAGGAAGTTGGCGGGCACACCATCGGCGTGGTACCGGCCATCATTGAAAAGAACGGAAGGCTGAGCGACTACGTGGACGTAGATATTCCCTGCGACAACCTCAGCGACCGCAAACAGCTGATGCAGGACATGAGCGACGTGTTCATTGCGCTGCCCGGAGGCATCGGCACCCTCGATGAAATCTTCACCATTGCCGCCTCTGCCACCATCGGCTATCATGAGAAGACGGTCATTCTCTACAACATGAAAGGCTTCTGGAACAGCCTCATCGCCATGCTCGACGACCTGCATAGTCGCGGTGTCACCCGCAAGGATTGGCATACCTATATTAAGGTGGCCGATACACTGGAGGACATCAAAAAACTACTGGAGTAGGATGCCACATCGTTTGAACGCTCGACACATCAAAAAAAAGGCCTGATTCTTGGCTTTTTGCGAACTTTTTCGTATCTTTGCAAGGTCAGAGCAAATGAAGACTATTTGCAAGAAAAAGAGCTATAAATAATCAAGAAGGGATTACACCGCCCGCTGCAATTACTTTCACCGCCCGCTGCAATTACTTTCAGCGGGCGGTGCTATTCGTTTCAGCGGCCGCTGAAACCCAAAGACCCCGGCAGAAACTCCCTGTTTCCCCCTACCTTTCTCCCCGTTTCCCCGGGGGTATCTCCCTGTTTTCCCAGCACAGTCCCAACCTGTCACCAATACAAGCCACGTCGGTAAGTTGAAAAAAATAAGGAGTTGTGTGACATGGGTGGTCTCCACAACTCCTTTTTCCATGAAGTGCTTGTATGTGACTTATGCTTCCTTCAACAGCCGCGCGGCCATAGCGCGGCCGAGAGCTTCACACTGGGCGGTGGTCTCCGGCGTCAGGCTCTGCTTGATTTCAACAGGCTCGCCGACAGCCTCGTAGTGCAGACGCTCGTCGTTCCAGCGCTGTATCTCGCTGACGGCCTTCGAGGCCCAGCCATAGGAGCCGAACCAACCCAGGAGGTGGTTCTTGATGTCCTTGCCGGCCAGCTCCGAGAGCAGCACGTCCATTTCATGGTAGAGGGCGGTGTTGTAGGTAGGCGCACCGACAATGAGGCCCTTGTAGCGGAACACATCGCGGATGATGTAGGAGTGGTGGGTCTTCGAGACGTTATACATCACAATGTTCTTCACGCCAGCCTCTGAGGCAGCACGGGCAATGACCTCGGCAGCACGCTCGGTATTGCCGTACATGGTGCCGTAGCAGATGACCAGGCCGGGCTCGGTCTCGTACTTCGACTGCTGATCGTAGATGCCGACAACCTTGTCGATGTACTCATGCCAGACAGGGCCATGCGTGGCGCAGATGTAGTCGAGTTTCACACCGGCCAGCTTCTTCAGCGCGTTCTGCACGGGAGTGCCGTACTTGCCCACGATGTTCGAGTAGTAACGCGTCATCTCCAGCCAGAAGGTGTCGCAGTTGATCTGGCTATCGACGATGCCACCGTTCAGGGCACCGAAGCAACCGAAGGCATCGCCGCTGAAGAGCACGTTACAGGTAGTGTCAAGTGTCACCATCGTCTCGGGCCAGTGAACCATAGGGGTAAAGACAAAGCTCAGCGCATGGTGGCCCAGCTCGATGGAATCGCCGTTTTTCACCTCTACGGTATTGTCGGCAATGCCATAGAAGCCTTCCATCATCTGGAACGTCTTTTTGTTGCCCACAATCTGTATCTGCGGATAGTACTTCTTGATGAGTGCGATGCTGCCGCTGTGGTCAGGCTCCATGTGGTTGATGACGAGGTAGTCAATGGGACGGTCGCCGATGACCTCCTGGATATGCTCCATGAACTGGGTAAAGAAATCCACCTCCACAGTATCAACGAGACATACCTTCTCGTCGTCAATGAGATAGGAGTTGTAGCTCACGCCGTTAGGCAACGGCCACAGGCCCTCAAAGAGGTTCTTGTTGCGGTCGTTAACACCTACATAATAGATTTTGTTTGTAATCTCTAACATAGTTTTTTTGATTTGTTATTGTTGCATTTTGTGTGCAAAGATACAAAAAAAACTCATAACTCATAACTGATAACCGATAACTTTTACTATCTTTGCACGCAAAAAGAAAAAAACTATGCGAAAAGTTATTGGAATAGGAGAAACGGTACTCGACATCATCTTTCAGGGCGAGCAGCCCGTCAGCGCCATGCCAGGAGGCTCGACGTTCAATGCCATGATATCGTTGGGACGTGCAGGCGTAGAGACAACTTTCATCAGTGAGACCGGCAACGACCGCGTGGGAAAAAGAATCATCTCGTTTCTGGAGGAGAACCACGTCGATGCATCGAATGTGAACGTCTATCCGGAGTCGAAGTCACCACTTTCCTTGGCATTCCTCAACGAACAAAACGATGCGGAATACATGTTCTACAAAGACCATCCGAAGGACCGGCTGGACTTCAACTACCCAACCGTGAACGAGGACGACATCGTGGTATTCGGCAGCTACTATGCGCTGAATCCGGTCATTCGTCCACAGGTGCTGGGATTCCTGCAGCATGCCCACCAGCATGGTGCCATACTCTACTACGACGTGAACTTCCGCGCCTCCCACAAGCATGAGGTGATGAAGCTGACGGCCAACTTCCTGGAGAACCTGGAACTGGCCGACGTAGTGCGTGGCAGCCATGAGGACTTCGATGTCATGTTCCACACGACAGACGCAGATAAGGTCTATCGTTCACAGATAGCTTTCTACTGCAAGAAGTTCATCTGCACACGAGGCTGCGAGCCGCTGATGGTCATGGCCGAGGATGGATTTAAGAAGGAGTATGCCGTGGTGCCGGTAGAAACGGTAAGCACCATCGGTGCGGGCGACAACTTCAACGCCGGGTTCGTGTATGGCCTCATGAAACACGGCATCACACGCAGCATGATAGAGAACGGGCTGAGCGAGGAGCAGTGGGATGCGTTGGTGGCATGTGCCCAGCTGTTCTCGGCCGAGTGCTGCAAGAGCATTGACAACTATGTTTCCATGGAATTCGGGAATAGTGTAAAAGTTAGGGGTTAGAGATTAGAGGTTAGAGATTAGGGGTTAGAGATTAGGGGTTAGAGGTTAGAGAACATTGAAATACAATACGACAACACTCCCGAACGGATTACGAATCATTCACCTGCCTGCTCCCGGGCAGCAGGTGGTGTATTGTGGCTATGCCATCGCTGCCGGTACGCGTCATGAACTGCCTGGCGAGGAGGGACTGGCACATTTTGTGGAACATACCACCTTCAAGGGAACCGAGAAACGCAGTTCCTTCCAGATACTGAATGAGCTGGAACGGGTGGGCGGCGACCTGAATGCCTTTACAACCAAGGAGCAGACGGTCTATTACGCCACCGTGCTACACGAACACTTCAAGCGTGCCGTCAGTCTGCTGACCGACATCGTGTTTCACAGCACCTATCCGCAGGCGGAGCTGGACAAAGAAAAAGAGGTCATCTGCGATGAAATCGAAAGTTATAACGACTCACCAGCCGAACTCATCTTCGACGAATTCGAGAATGTGCTATTCCCCAACCATCCCTTAGGACATAATATATTAGGTACGCGCGAGCGAGTCCGCTCTTTTTCGACAGCCGATGCGCAACGCTTCGCCCGTCGCCATTATCGTCCGGAGAACATGGTGTTCTTTGTTTATGGGGACGTGGAGTGGCTTAAGCTGTGTTCCTCCCCTATGTCAGGGGAGGTCAGGGGTATGAACGAGCTGCAAGAAGAACATCCTCAGTTCACACCCCCTTTGCCTCCACCTAACTTAGGAGAAGTAAGGCACCAAGCCCACGTCATGCTGGGCACACGCACGTTTGCTGCCGACGATGAGCGGCGCATACCGCTGTTCCTGCTAAACAACATCTTGGGCGGTCCGGGCATGAATGCACGTCTGAACCTCTCGCTCCGGGAGCGCCGCGGACTGGTATATACCGTGGAGAGCAACATGACTACCTATTCCGATTCGGGCACATGGGCTGTCTATTTTGGCTGTGACCACGAAGATGTGAAACGCTGTTTACGGCTGGTACACCATGAATTGGACCGCATGGCTGAGCATCCGCTGAGTGAACGGCAACTTGCTGCTGCCAAACGACAACTGAAAGGCCAGTTAGCCATTGCCTCCGACAACCACGAACAGTTTGCCCTCGACATGGCAAAGGTCTATCTGCACGAACACAAGGAACACCACATCAGCCAGCTGTTCCAGCAGATTGATGCCGTCACGGCAACCCAGATGCAACAGATAGCCCAGGAGTTCTTCACCCCCGAACGACTCCAGACGCTTATTCTATAAGGTATCAATAACTATAAAGTCATCTGAAAAAAGGAAATCATATAGCAGATGACCTAACAACAATATCATCTTGGCATCACATGCATTGCCGTAACTGACGACGGACCTCCTTACGGGCTTGGCCAAGGCGATATTCTACGGCACGGTATGGTTGATGGGTTTCTTCGGCAATTTGCCTAACCTGCATACCGCCATAGATATGCAGATGATAGACCTCACGGCATTCAGGAGCCAGGCGTGCCAGCGTGCGCTCCATACGTTCCATGAGTTCACGGACAGAGATGACCGAATCCATCGAATCGGAGTCATCTCCCGTACCTATTATATAATGTTCGTATTCCTCACGAATACGGCGACGGCGGAACCAGTCGGTAACCGCATTGCGCACCATCGTAAACACCAAGGCGGGCAACGTGGTTGGAGAAATCAGGCGGTCGGAACACAGCAGACGGAAAAAGACATCCTGCACGACGTCCTTTGCGACATCGGCATCACCCACACGCACCGCAACGAAACCAACGATTTCGTCACGGTGCTGGGAGTAATAGTCTGCTAAAAGCTCTTTATTCATTGTTCACTTTCTGGATGGTACCATCCTCGTTGTAGAACAGGCGCTGTACCTTCAGGGAGCGCAGGTGCGTAATGTCGTTCGAAGGCACGCAGTCGTGGTAGAACAGGTACCACTGTCCCTTGTACTCTACAATAGAGTGGTGGGTGGTCCAGCCTACAACGGGGTCAAGGATAACACCCTGATAGGTGAACGGTCCGTAGGGGTTGTCACCCGTAGCGTAGCACAGGAAGTGGCTGTCGCCGGTAGAGTATGAGAAGTAATACTTGCCGTTGTACTTATGCATCCACGATGCCTCGAAGAAGCGGTGCGGGTCGCTGGCCTTCAGGGGCTGTCCGTCCTTGTCGAGGATGATGACAGGACGCGGTGCCTCGTTGAACTGCAGCACGTCGTCGCTCATGCGTACCACATTGCTGGGCAGCGCCGGAGCGTCGGGCTTCGCAAAGAGCTCCGTCTTGTGGTCGGGAGCAGCACCAAGGTCAACGAGTCCGTTCTTGTCGCCATACTTGCCAGGGATGGTCTCAAAGCCATGATAGAGCGAGCGGTTCCACTGCAGCTGTCCGCCCCAGAGTCCGCCGAAGTAGCAGTATATCTGGCCATCATCGTCCTTGAACATACAAGGGTCGATAGAGAATGAGCCGCGAATAGGCTGTGGTTGAGGAACGAACGGGCCTTCAGGCGTATCGCTGACTGCAACGCCCAAACGGAACACACCGTCGTAACCCTTGGCAGAGAAAATGAGGAAGTACTTGCCGTCCTTCTCAACAACATCATTGTCCCACATCTGCTTTTCAGCCCAGGGTACATCCTTCACGTCAAGGATGACACCGTGGTCTGTGACGTCGCCGTTCTCCACGTCGTCCCACGACAGCACATGGTAGTCCTTCATCTGGAAGTGACCGCCGTCGTCATCAAAGCACTCGCCGGCATCCCAGTCGTGAGAGGGATATACATAGAGGCGTCCGTTAAACACATTGGCTGAAGGGTCAGCCATATAATCACTCGGGAAAAGATAACGAGGTTTCATATTATATACGATTTAATGATTGTCGATGTATTACTTATACAAGTCTATGATTTTCTGTATCACCGGCTTCGGCTGATACTGACGGTCGAAGAGCAACGGGTAGTTGGTGCGTCCCTTGATGGGCCATCCGTTAAGCCAGGAATTCTCGTCGCACACACCCCACAGGGTAATGCGGCTAATCTGTGAACGGTGCTTGTAATAAATCTTGAACAATGCAAGCCAGCGCTCGTCCAGTTCCTTCTGCTTGGCAGCAGGCAGTCCGGCAGCATAGGGGTTGTACTTCTGCTGGAACTCGAAGTTCTGCTCTACGGCAGCGCCACCGAATCCCTCGGGGTTGGGCAGCACGTTGATGTCGAGTTCGGTTATCATGACCTTCACGCCGCAGGCGGCAAAGGCATCGATGCTTTTCTCGTACTCCTCCAGGTTAGGATAGTCCAGGCCATTGTGGCTCTGCATACCCACACCGTCGATGCGCAGTCCCTTGGCCTTCAGGTTCTTAACCAGACGGCATACTGCCTCGCGCTTGGCGGCACCCGACATCGAGTAGTCGTTGTAGTACAGCTCAGCGTCAGGGTCTGCCTCATGGGCCGCACGGAAAGCAATCTCAATAAATTCCTCGCCCAATAACTTATAGTAGGGAGACTGGCGGAACGAGCCATCGTCGTTGATGGCCTCGTTGACAACGTCCCAACCAAAGACCTGACCTTTGAAGTGGCCTACCACGGTCTTGATGTGCTTGATAAGACGCTCCTTCAACACTTCCTTCGAAGCAGGCATGGCGGTATAGCCGTTGGTAAACCACCAGTCGGGAGCCTGCGAGTGCCATACCAGACAGTGTCCATTAACCTTCAGCCCCAGCTGTTGGGCGTAGCTGACGAATTTGTCAGCCACGCGGAAGTCAAAGATGCCTTCTGCAGGTGCCAGTACCTCGGGTTTCATACAGTTTTCTGCCACCACACAGTTAAAGTGTTTGGCAAGTACGGCGTCTGCCTGAGGAACCTGACCGTCACTCTGCCACTGGTTCACGGCAGCACCTATCAAGCAATACTTGCCCACGGCATCCTTCAGTCCCTGCTGTGCCATGAGTGCCAGAGGCATCATGGCCAGACAAATAGTAATCAGTTGTTTCTTATTCATGATGGCGAGCTTCTATTTCAGCGTTAATCTTATCAATAACATCGTCCTCAAGTTCGTATTTGCTGATAATCCACATGGCGAGCAGCAGTAAGATAGCAGGAATCACGCATACTAACCACAGGATACCTTGCTCTGCAAACGGGGTCTGCTGGTCAAGCTTGGCGTCGAATCCCACAAATGCCAGTACAGCACCAGGTACCACACCACCCAACGCCATACCGAGTTTGAAGAAGATGCCTGTGAGTGCATTGACAATGCCTGCAATACGCTTGCCTGTCTTGTATTCACCGTAAGATACGACTTCGGGTACCAGTGCCCACATGTAACCTGTGGCAACAATGATTCCGGTAGATTTGACAAACTGAATGACACAGAGAATCCAGAATTGCTTAAGCGACTCCACCTGCACACAGATATACATGAGTATCATTCCTATGACGGCGACGCCAAGGAAACAGTAGAACATACCTTTCTTGCCAATACTACGCTTGATGGCAGGTACCATGGGCATGAAGATGAACGCCGGAATAGTGCCAAGCCACATAAATGCCGTCGTCATGTACTCGTTAGCACCGACATTGTAAGTCATGAAGTAAGCATCGGCTGCATTGCTGACACTCATCATGGAGAAGGCTGTAACAAAGAAGAATGCGAGAATGCGCAACGGACGGTTTCGCACAAACTCCGTAAACAAATCGGTTGCTTTCACCTTGTCTGATTCTGCCTTGTCCATCACAACGCGCTCTTTGCTTTGCGTGAAGCAGAATATCAGGAGTGCAAGACCTGACAAGGAGAACAACGTCATCGTGATAAACCATGCCGGTGCTGACTCAGGCTTGTTGATAATGGCTGTGCCGTCAGCTGCCACAGGGGCGAATATGGCCAAAACCATCGGCAGCGACTTGACAATGAGTGCACCGGCATTGGCCATGAACATACGGGTTGAGGTAAGGATTGTGACCTCATTGGTGTCGCGGGTGAGCGAAGAGTTCAACGCGCCATAGGGTACGTTGACCAGTGTGTAGGACATGGACATTAATACGTATGTGACATATGCATAAAGCAAAGAGCCACTGAATCCGTTCCAAAAGCAGAGAATAGCAAAGCCCGTCAGTGGAATACCGCCGAGGATAAGCCAAGAGCGGTATTTGCCCCATTTGGGGTTGCTCTTGTCAACAAACGCACCTACTACAGGATCCCAAGCCCAGTCAATGAGCCTTACGATAAGGAACATGACGGCAGCGGCACCAGGGTCAAGTCCATAGACATTCGTGTAGAAAAATAGCAGCCAGATGCTAACAGTCTGATAAATCAGATTCTGGGCCATGTCACCGGCACCAAAGCCGATGCGCTGGAGCCAGGAAAGTTTGTAAAAACCTTTAGATTCGTTTGATTCCATTTTATTAATTTTTGTTTTTGTTATTGATTCCTTGTTGTTAGTAAGTGCTGCAAAGGTAGCGCTTTTTCAACAATTCAACGTTTGCGGATGTAACGGAAGTTTTCTTTTTTGTTTCATTCCACGAGAAATCATTGCTTTTTTGTGATTCCACCGATTATTTTTGCTATCTTTGCATAGCAAACAAAACTACATGATATGAAACACCGACTATTTCTCTGCTGGCTGTTAGCCGCTATCCTTTTACCCATGGCAGCATGGTCCCAAGTGACATTGCCTCAGTTGTTCCAATCGGGCATGGTGCTCCAGCGCAACCAACCCATCCCCATTTGGGGAAAGGCCAGTGCTGGCGAGCAAATCACCATTACCTTCCGCAAGAAGCAATACACCACTACTGCCGGTGCTGACGGTTGTTGGCGCATCGACCTGCCCAAGCAGAAAGCCGGCGGACCCTATGTTGTAAAGGTTAGAGGCGAGAAGTTAGAAACTGGAGACAACGAGATAGAACTAACCGATGTGCTCGTCGGCGATGTATGGTTACTTTCCGGACAGTCAAACATTGACGTAACCATTGAGCGCGTATATCCCCAATATATCGATGAAATCGAACATTTTGACAACAACCAGATACGTTTATTCCGTGTACAGAACGAGACAAACACTCATGGCGTACAAGAGGATATCCGTCCCACAGCCATCAACTGGAAACCGCTGAACAAGCAGCATGCATGGCTCTTCTCGGCGGTCGGCTCTTTCCTCGGCATCCGCCAGTTTCAGGAGACAGGCGTGCCACAGGGCATCATTGTCAACAGCTGGGGCGGCACTCCCATCGAGGCATGGATTAGTGCCGACTCCCTGCAACGTGACTATCCGCAGTTGGTCAGCAGGACACAGCTGTACGACAACCTCGAGTACATCAAGGCTCAGGCTCGTGCCAATCAGTTAGCCGACCAGCAGTGGAACGAGCTACTGAACAAGAAAGACCCATTCCCCGGTCCCAATTTCACCACGATTAACCAATATGAACTGCCGCAGTTCCTGGCACCCTACACCAGAAACCGCCAGTTTGTGGGCTCGCTCTGGCTGCAACAGCACATCAACATTGACAAAGCACACGCAGGAAAGCCTGCACGACTATTGCTCGGTACACTCTTTGATGCTGACATTACCTACGTGAACGGCAAACAGGTAGGACGTACCTATTATCAATATCCACCACGCCGATACGACATTCCCGAAGGAATGCTCCACGAGGGTGACAACATCATTCTGGTACGTATGATCAGCAAATATGGCATCCCCCACTTCATTCCTGAGAAACCCTATCTCATGGCATTTGGCGAAGACCGCTTCAGCCAGAACCCCATGCCACAGGACGTCATCCCGCTCAGCGAACAATGGGAAGCACAGGTAGGTGCCGTCATGCCCTCCTGCCCCAGCAGCGACATCAGTCTGCAGAATTTCCCCACGACCTTATACAATGCCGTGGTCTATCCGCTGGCACCATATGCATTCAGCGGTGTAGTGTGGTATCAAGGAGAGTCGAACACGGGCAATCCTGCTCCGTATGGCGATTACCTGACAAAGATGATGGGGTGCTGGCGCGACCGCTGGCAAAAACCGCAAATGCCGTTCGTTATTGTTCAGTTAGCCAATTACGACGGCCGCCAGCAGACGGGTTCTCCTTCGCCCATCACCACCCAGACGGAACCTGTCAACAGCGGTTGGGCTGCTCTCCGCGAACAGCAGCGGCAGACAGCGACGGCAGACCCGTATGCGGAACTGGCCTGTATCATCGACCTCGGTGAAACCGTCGATATTCATCCCTTGCGAAAGAAAGATGTGGCAGAACGTATCGGACGTTGCTTCGACCGACTGGTATTCAACAAAAAGGTTACCCTCTCGCCCGAGGTAGTTGCCAGCGAAGTACAAGGAACCAACGTTGTACTGACCTTTGACCAGCCGCTTTGCAACGGTGATATCCTCGATGTAGAGTTGGCTGGTGACGATCGTCGCTTCCAAAATGCCAAGGCTACGGCAGAGGGGACAAAACTGACCATTTCATCGAGCATCCCCACCCCACGATACGTCCGCTACGCCTGGAAGGACAACCCCCTCCGTGCCAACCTTCGCGGCACCAACGAACTGCCCGCAGTGCCGTTTGAGCGGAAACTATAGACTTTCCCGCATCATCAGAACAAAACGGAAATAATTTTACAAATAAACTTTTATTTTGCTGGATTTTCACTACCTTTGCAGCGGCTTGGAGACAAATCGTCAAGTCGTAGATTAAAATGAAGTTGAAGAATACAGCATTTCTTGCTTTTCTGCTCTCAGTTTCCGTGACAGCCGTGGCTGATGACGGGAAACTGACAGGCAGCGTTATTGGAACCTTGGAAAGCGTCGATTACGCCAGCTCCCAACAGTCAACAACCGTCAACACCCGGGCGATGGCCTTCGACGGCAACCTCAACACCTTCTTTGCCTCGTGGGAGCGTAGCTACACCTGGACCGGACTGGACCTTGGCTCACCGCATGTCATCACGAAGGTGGGCTGGTCGCCACGTAATGACGGACTGGGTGAGGGGCGTGTTGTCTTAGGAGTCTTCGAAGGAGCCAACCGCGAAGACTTCATGGATGCCCTGCCTATCTATATCATTAAGGAGAAAGGCACCATCGGCCAGATGTCCTATGCCGACACCGACTGTTCACGCGGATTCCGCTACGTCCGCTACGTGGGACCGTCGGATGCCCGCTGTAATATTGCCGAACTGGAGTTCTACGGACACGAAGGCGTTGGCGACGACTCACACTTGAGCCAGCTGACCAACCTGCCCACGGTGAGCATCCATACAGAGAATGGCGTCATACCCTATGACAAGGAGAACGACATTCCATCCCAGATTGCCATTATCTCCAATGGCGGAAGCAAACTGTTGTACCAACCTGGCGGCGTACGCGAGCGC
>JAEEGJ010002845.1_pt1 | contig 76387 bp, 71 predicted proteins | sample 8958761 | NCBI WGS metagenome assembly JAEEGJ01 (sample SAMN16246546, study PRJNA631951) | gut metagenome | biome: gut microbiome; feature: rumen; material: RS-attached | host: Bos | place: Iran: Karaj | collected 2018-10 | reverse complement strand
TATCAAGATACCTAATTCGCGGTTATAGGATTGTACCTGATACGTGATGCCGTCGTATTCATATACCTGCTGTTCCTGACTGTATATCAAGTCAAGTGACCAGGTGATCTCAATACCGGTTGTGTCTGAATCGTTATTTGATTCGTAAACTTTCGTTGTGACTTCAGACCATGTCTTCTCTGATGCATCGTAATACATCGTGTGGGTGTCGTGGTTCTCTTCGGAAAAGTTTATCTCAAGATCACCCGCGAGGATATCAACTGTCATGTATTCTTTCATGCCTTTTATCCCGAAGCCTGTAATCTTTACTTCGCGATTTGGATCTATAAGGTCAGATTCTTCATATTGGCATGCCGCATCCAATATGTATTTGCCCTGATCTTCAGTTATATTAAACTGAGCCTCTATTCCACTTAAGTTATTAAAACTTACCCAGATGTACTGTATTGCATCGTTTCCCTGCCCGATGAAGCAGCCGCATTTATCGCAGGTATTCTTATCGAATACTGCGGCCGCTCTGTCTTCAAACAGGACGACCTTTTCAATGCCGAACAGGTTTCTGTGAGAGCAGGCGATCACCTTTTGTGCCTTATCTTCGTTACCGATTATATATTCGGATTCGTTTTCTTCGGGTTCATCCGTAAATCCGAATGTATAAGTGATAGACGTGCTCTCAGTTGTTGTTTCTGAAGATGTGTCATCCTGTTTGTGGCAGGCAGTAACCGGCAGCAGCATTATTGCTGCTAATAACGCTACCAGGATTCTTTTTAAGTTAGAAGTTCCAATCCCCATAGTAAAACTCCTTAACCTGTATTTTTATGCGAACCTAATCTAAGAACGTGTTTTTTCGCCCGTTTACCCTTACCTGTCTGTTAAGATTCCGTCTCTTGTGTGGATCTTCTTTTTCTCTTCGTACATGATCTTGTCGGCACGCTCAAAGACTTCCTGGTAAGTTGTGTCTTTCCCGCGTTCGAAGACTGCGCAGCCGAATGCCAGGGAGATGCGCTCAAGATAGTTATCGGATATGTTTCTCTGACTCTCCAGCATCTCCTTCAATGCATCGAGCTTTTCATCGATCCTGGCGTAATCAAGACCTGTGGGGATGACGGCAAATTCGTCTCCGCCGATCCTGAAGACAGTACTTAATGGGAATGCCTTGCAAAGGATCGATGCTGTCTTCCGGATAGCTTCGTCGCCTGCCATGTGGCCTAAGTTGTCGTTGATGTGCTTTAAGTAGTTTAAGTCGCACATGATGACGGCGAATTCCGCAGTACCGTTCCTGATCTTCTCGTTGATGTATTCGACCGTGTCATCGTAAGCGTGCTTATTCTTAACGTTTGTAAGAGAATCAACATACGCAAGGTTCTTCATGGCGACAAGGTCATCACCCTGCTGCTTCAATACCTTTGCGCTCTTCTCGATCTTACGCTCCTGTTCCCTTACCTTTGATGCGGCCTTCTCTGCTCTTGCACGGGCATTCTCGATCGCGAGCCTGGTCATTTTTGAGAGCTCGCCGATCTCATCGTCATTCTCCGGAGGAAGATCAACGTCAAAATTATCCTCGCTTACCGCACGTGCAGCTTCGGTGATCTTCCTTAACGGATCGGTTATGCGGTTGACCATGACGACTGAAACGATGGCGATCAGCATAGTGATTAAGACGGACAGGATGATCATGAGGACGACCGCGTTGTCTCTTTCTCTGTAAATATGGGCATAGTCATCGCAAAGAACGAGCTTCATGCCGTTTCTGAGCGTCACAAATACCATCGCGCGGTCTCTGTCTTCAAAATAGTATCTGACAATTTCAGTGCCGGTCGCAGGTTTATCCATCAGGTCCCCGTTCTCTTGTACCTGGTCCATCTCATCTCCGTGCATATGGCCGTTTACGAGATCGTCGTAGTGGTAGTGGACTGTTCCGTCAGCTTCTTTGAGGAACATGTAGCCGGACTTCTGATACGAGAAAGTGTCGACCCAGTCGATTACCCTGGTAAAACTGATGTCGATCCCGATGACCGCAACCGGAGTATCGCCTATAAATACCGGCTCTATGTATGAGACAATGTAATTTTCCACGCTGTAGTCATAATAAGGCTTTGTCCAGGCAGGTTCCCCAAGCCTGATAGGTCCGTAATACCAGTCTTCCGCAACGGGATCATTAACGATCTCTTCCTGTGTAAAGGGGATCGTCTTAAAATTCCCGTCATCGTTCCTGGTGTAGTAAACGCCCTCTTCGCGGTCCGTGATGCCGGTTACATCCAAAGTGTAATGGATATATGCGCCTTCAATGAAATCGTTGTGCTCGGTCATGAAGCGGATAAGATCATCAGCATCATCGACTATGGCATCTCTGAGTTCGCCGTCTTCCTTGATCGTCTCTACATCCGGGATCCTGCTCCTGGTCCATCTGGCAAGAGAACTGACGGCGTCTTCGATCCTTACCATCTCAAGATTAATATCGTCAGCACGCTCTTCGCAGAAAAGGTTCATCTGGGCAGAGGCACCCTCGGAAAGTATCTTGCTGGACAGGGCAATGGCAACCGCAACAAGTGTTACGGCCAGAGTAAATGCCCCGATGATGTAAAGGAGCATCAGCTTCTTACTTATAGACGTAAAGAACGCCTTTCTTTTCTGCATCTTCCGATCCCGATGTTATTCCGTATAGAAATGAAAATGCCAAAGGGGACGCCTTCGGCTGATTAGATTATAACACCTGAAAAGCCGCATTATGCACAAAATATAAATTTATATTTATCTTTGCCTGAGTATCAAAAAGAATCGTCCTCGTTGTATTATTTAATCGGGATAATTCGAATCTTAAGATATGGGGAGTTAATCTATGAAGCACGTAAGACCTGTTGCTATGGCCATGTCCATAGTCATGCTCCTGACGATGTTATCGTCATGTAGTTCCGTAAAGAAGAGCAGCAATGTAGTGAAAGAAGACGATCCGTGGTTCGAATCGACGAGATTTGAACTTGAGCCGGACATGCCGAAGAACCTGAATCTGCCGCCTTCAGAAGTCATGTGCGCGAGCGATGACAGATTCATCCACGCTTACTGCTATACGACCGACCAGTGGATGACCTCGAAGACCAAGCTCGACATCTATGATTTCGAAGGCATACTCATAAGCCGCCACGACATCCCGGCCAAAGACGGTTTCTTTATCTACCAGTTCTGTTCCATCTCCGCCTCGCCTGACGGAAAGACCATAAACGCAATAGCATATCTGAACTCAGAGACGGTCGAGGGCTATCATGCTTTCGTAACCATTGATGCGGAAAGCGGAAACATAACGGACACGAAGGCTGTCTTCGAAGGCGAGGCTAAAAAACTCAAATCTCCCGGATACGGCGTAATGTATTTAACTCTCATCGGCGATTACACAGTTGCGCTCCTGGACGGCGAATACCATGGAGGCATGTACCAGGATTGGAAGCTGGCTCTGTTCAAAGACAAAGAATTTGTCACCGAATGCGATATGTCCTCACTTCGCCTCGGATACATCCAGTACAGCTTTTCGCTTGATGAACATTCAGGATCACTTTATCTTACCGGCTACGAGACAGGCGATGTCGTTGCCTGTGAATTCGATATCTACAACGGAGATCTCAAGAGCAAAACTTCGTTCAGAGATCTGGATTCATCCAAAATTAACATTGCCGAATATACTTCAACCGATAACGGTGATCTGTGCAAGATCGATTCATTAGGCAACGTCATAAAGCTCGACGTCAACACCATGACTCCCGTGACCATGATCGATACCAACTGGTACTCGCCATATTTCTCTCCATCTGAAAATGAGGACACCTTCATCATGTCCAATATCCTTAGCAGCACCGAAGACAGAACGGTCATCTTAGACGATGAGTCGATATACTACGGAAGCATTGACTCCATTACCTCCAGTTATGTGAGAGTCCTTAAAAGAGCTGATAAGAATCCTCACGCAGGCAAGCAGATAATCGAGCTCGCCCTGCCCCAGAATTCAGGTATCTCGGATTATCTTGCCAGATCGATCTATGAGTTCAACAGGACAGACAACGAATATCTCATAAGGGTATGGGATAAGTACAAGACAGGTTTTGTCATAGGAAGGACCTTCGGCAACGTCACCGAGGACGACCAGCAGATATATAAGATGATCCAGGATCTGCAAAGCGATGAGGCACCTGACCTTGCGATCGGCATCCAGAAAAACTATGCGATGCGTGATGAGATCTTCAAAGACCTCACAGGTTTCCTTTCCCCCGAGATACTGGATAAACAGTACGTGAACATTTTCGAAGCCGGAAGGATAAACGGGAAGCTCTACTTCCTCCCTGTCACATTGGAGATCGAGGGTCTTGTTACCAATACGGAGCTTTTAAAAGATGGTGCAGTAGGACTTACTTTTGAAGAATACGAAGAACTTGTAGAAGGCCCCATGAACGGCTTCTCGCCATACGATTATCCTGATTCGTTTGTCTATAACAAACGTGATTTTCTGCTGTCATGCATAGACACAAAGAGTGCCATCGAAGGTGATACCGTAGACTTCGGAACAGAGCAGTTCCGCTGTGCAGTCGAACATGCCGCCGCCATCGAATACGACGATGTGGCCGATACTCCCGAGGAATATCTCGGAAACTGGAACAGGTACAGAGGCGAATGTTACTACGTAAAGATCGACGACTATCTCGACTATGTATATGCATGCTTCAGGCCCAAGGGCGAATACAGGATAATCGGCACGCCTTCCGTCGATGCATCAGGCCCCAGATTCAAAGCGCTTGAGACGGTCTCAGTATCTGCTTCGACTGACGTTGAGGAAGGTTGCAAAAAGTTCTTGAATTATCTTTTTGCAGGTGCCGCATTTATGGCAGAAGACTGTGATTTCAGGCAGATAGTAACCAACAAAGAGATCATGGAGAAAAACATAAACAGCCTGACAAAGATCAACAACGATCTCTATGAGCGCTACATGGCAAGCGTCCAGTCAGGTGCGTTCATCCCCGCAGCAGGACTGGATAAGACAACCGGCAACAAGGCTGCAACCGACGTCATGCACGACTGCTTCACGGACAGCCTCTCTACGATCTCAACCTACTATTACGAAGACTACACGATAGTGCAGTTCACGCTGGAAGAATTGGCTCCGTACTACGCAGGCGACAGGTCATTAGATGACGCAATCAAATACCTGAACGACAGGGCAACAAAATACATTAGGGAAATGTAATTCTGATTCGGGGCGTTTCAAATTTGAGACGCCCTTTTTCCTAATTTCTTGTCGGTTTATTCAGTGTTTTTCAAAGGTTTTTCTCTGAATTTTTGTAAGCTTTGCAAGGTATGACGTAAGGTCTTGTCGGTTTTCAGAGATTTTTTTTCCTAATTTGAACGGAATACTTGTTAGGTTTTGTCGGCAGCAAGAAATTGGCGCGCATCCGACAAGGACCTACAAAGAACCGACAAGATTTCCTGCAAGCTTTCAATACAACCACCCGCAAAGAATGTTCGATAACGACAAGACTTGCCGGTTTTGAGGCCAAAAACCTCTGAAAATCCGACAAGAAACCTACAAGAAATTAGACGCAGATTGATGCCTGCCACATCCGGCCATGTCTTTAAAGACCGGCATCTTATGCGGGGTCGGGAACCGGCCCCTTAAACACTAAAAAAGCACCTGCAAAGGCAAGCAGTCAATGGTGCCAAAGGCAAGTTTACGTCCATTGACGGCGAAGCCTGCAGGTGCTATTTGTCTGAAGTTTTACTTATCCTTCGTAAGCGCCGTGGGTTCCGACGTAGGTGTGTTCAGCGGGTGAAAGATCCCAGAAGACTTCTTTTTCGATCTTTGTCTCACCGTTAGATTCGTACTCGTTTGCTACGTAGAAGACGATACGCATGTCGCCGATGTCATCGTGATCGCCGTGTTTTCCGAGCTGGGGCAGAGATCTGTCCTCAAAGACGATGCTGTATTCACCGTTGTCAAATTCGTCGATCCTCTCGATGGTCGCAAGTTCGTAATACCATGTCTGGCCTTTAATATATTCGAATTCGGCCTGGCGCTTTTCGACCAGGTCATCTTCGATCTCATAAGGGATCTGATAGCCGAAGTTGTTCATTATGTCGTCACCCATAGATTCGAAGATGTTCTCCCGCTCTTCGTCTGAACCGGTCATGATCTTGAAGATCGTAAAACCGTTCATTCCGGGAACTGACGAACCATTTCCGGATAAAAATCCGCCGTTTAAGAAAGCCATGGCAAATACACCGCACAATGCAAAGCAGATAATGGATACGATAAGGCCCTCTACCTGTACGCCTGTGGACTTGTGGTAAATGTCTTCAGGGTGCTTGGGGTCGATCGCGATGGATGCTGCGCCCATGTTTACGTCTGCGTTGATCCCGTCGATCATGCGGTCGTAGATACCCTTATAATCCTTGCCCTGGTATGTATATTCAAAGATCGGTGAAGTGCGCATGGTGTAGCCGCGTCTGTGTCTCCTTGAACCGCCGGAATGGCTATCGACAGTTCTCAAGTAGCCTACGCAGGTTGCAGCTATCTCTTCGCTGTATTTGTTCTTCGCGGAAAAGCTCTTGATAAAGCCTGCCAGCATTAAAATTGCGACAACGGCAAACAGGAGCGCGCCCATAAGGATGAAAGCACCGGTCATTCCGATGACCCCTGATAAGAACATCGGGATGGCACCTGCAATACCGATTATTCCGATCGCGATGCCTGCTGACTTGGAAGAGCCGGAAGAAGTACCGCCATAGAACGTAAATCCTCTGGCATTACCTGATTTTGCGGCATAAAAGCCCAGAATGGAAAAGCCCAGGAAGAATCCTCCTAAAGCAAATGCAACGCCTCCGGACATTGACCCGACTATTACGACCGCAAATGTAGCGATAACTACTATCAGAGGGAACCATGAAAGTTTTTTCTTTGGTGCATCAGGATCGTCCTGATAGCCGTTCTCTGCTAAATCTCCTGCACGCCTGATGAATTCGGCCTGCTCTTCCGTTAAGTCTTCAAAGCCTGTATCAGAACCTGAATAGCTGTTCTTGACCTGCTGCACGGCAACCGGAATGAAATCGCGGCCCCTTCTTCTAAACTGTGTGAACAGTTCGTCTCTTTCAGCTGTGGAAATTAACTTTTTGTCGCTGACGAACTGATCGATGCGTCCGTCCTCAAATCTCATCTTCTCTTCTCCTTATCCCAAAGATCTATCCCTTTTACTGCTTTTTCTTAACGTCCGTGATCGTGCCGTCGGGATGCTTTATCTTGAGCCCTTCGAGCTGTGAAGACAAGTTGCCTACGACCTTGGCCCTGTATTCGTTGCGGAGCATGGTCTGCTCTTCCTTTTCTTCGGGAGTAAGGCCTTCTGTCTTGGACTTCCTGCTTAATTCGTTAATGCGCTTGATAAGTTGTTCGAATTCCATTGTTTTTCCCTTTTCCAAGTTAGTGGTCCGCTGACTATTATATCAAATGGCGTTCCGTGTTCACGGTTGACTTAAAATCTCAAATGCTATAATAAAGCACAACCAATCAGATTCGAGGGTAGATCATGAAATTCAAAAAGATAACGGCGGCGGCTTTAGCACTGGCTATGTGCTCATCAATGCTCCTGACTTCATGCGGGGGCAAGAGTAAGGGTGCGGGCAAGGGCAAGGAAATTGAAGAGATGCTCGAAGATACTTACGGCGGACGTTTTACGCTGACGGACACTGTGGCCTACCGTCCCGGCATCTATTTCATACAGTCGCCTGTCGTGTCTCATTACGAATACCACTATAAATGGGACCAGTTCAAAGGTGAAGACATAGTGGTTACGACCAAGGACGGAAGCTACCAGACAACCCTCAATTACTTTTTGTACCGTCCTGAATTGGAAGAGTACTTCACGGCCGAGCTCGAGAAGAAATTCCCGGGCGGGGTCTATGCACCTTTTTTATGTGTTGCCTGGGGTCATGGCGAGACTGAATTGGAAGAACTCGATTTCGATGACGCTATGGATGAGTGGGAACTGAATTATTACTGCGTTCTTGCGGTTGACGACGTTAATGACCATAAGGCCATCGAGAAAGCGATTGAAGAGGTTTTCGGAGATTACAGCTTCTGCGTCGAAGTGCACGTAGCCTCAAAAAGTGATATTGAGGCTCTCGCCCGAAAAGTCGACCCCGACAAAGAAGGATTGAATCTTTACACCTACTATACGAACAAGCTGCCGCATCATGAATTCTATTGTTATAGTTGCAACTTGGAAGTCATAACCGGAAGATCAGGCTGGTTCCACAGGTAAGATTTCTTCTGATCGCTGTTACGAATGCTCAGAGATAAAGGCTTCGGCATCTTCAGTCATGATGTCGACATACTCATCGTCAACATATATCAAATGTGCATACATGGGTTTTCCGACAGCGCCCGTGCCACCTACCATCAGCTCGTAATTTTCATCGATCTTATATGTCACGATGTAAAGGCCCGAACCGGTCTCAACTCCTTTGAAATCAGAGAGATCTTCCCATACAAGTTCTTCGCCTTTTGAAGACAGCCCGATAACGTCATCAAGGGTAAGTTGCTTTGTGCCGGTGGTGAAAACAGGCTGGGTGTCCTGTTCTGATTCTGACGTCTCAGTAACTGAAGTATATCCGAAATGCGGCTGCACTATGTCGAGAGAGTTTCCGGGTCTTTTTTCATAGAGAAAATATGCCGAGGAATATGTAACGACAAATATGATTTCAAGGACAGAAAGGATCAATCCGATTGTGCCCGCTACTTTGCCTTTCATATTCTTCCTTCTCGAGATTACCATCCCCGCAATCGAGAGCGGAAGCGCTAAAAACGGAAGTAATAGCAACAGGAGCATAAAGATAATTAATGCATCGCTGAGTTTCTCATAGAAGCCTGCAATCACAAGGATACATAAGAAAAACAGGACTGGTACTGCGGCCGCTAATATCAGGCCGAATACGGCTAATTTACTGGTTTTTCTATCACTTTTACTCATATGCAAATATTCCTTTTTGGTTGAGCTTGGGGGCGGGCTGTTACCTGCTGTATACGCCCGTTACAAGCTCATTAATGTATGCTTCTTTATTCGGCAGTCCTTCGCATTCTTCAGCTGTCCTGATGGCGAGGTCCTTGTCGTAAGGGATGCTTAAGAAAGAGAAGTTAATGGGTGCTTCTTTTTCTGAATCAAGTTCGCCTTCGATCAAGAGCGCATGGCATCTTGTAACGCCTAATGAATTGCCCACGCTTCCGGTGTTTATCGCATATCCCATATCGAATGTGCGCAGATAAGGAGTATGGCAGTCAGCGGAAATAAAGCCGCCGTGGACCTTGCCGTTGGTATCGGTAAAGGCCGGACGGAACTCATCTATCGAAAGATATGTGTGATAGTTATTGTCGACCGGTCTTCCGTGGAAGAGCCTGAAATTAATGCCGCTTATGAGGATCTCATCTTCAAGTGGAAGAGACTCGAGCCAGTCCATTCTTTCCTTCCCGAGCTGCTCCCAGAAGAAGGACATTTCTTCCCATTCAGGAGGGCAGTTCCTCGATAACTCTCCGATGAAGAGGTCCCAGTTCCCTGCTATGAACTTATCGCAGTGATCACGGACCCAGTCGAAAGTCTTGTCGCTCTCAGGGCCCTTTCCTACCGCATCGCCCAGGAACCAGATAAGGTCAGGACGTATCTTTTCGATCTCTTTTTCCAAGGCAAGCGTTGCAGGCATGTTGCCGTGCAGGTCTGCCAAAAACAGTATTTTCGACATGCTTATTAGATCTCCCCCATATGTATCAGTATTTCGCAAATGTGTTGCCCGAGACAAGCATTATGATGACAAACATTACCGCGGATGCGATCAGGGATATGAGCCTTATCATCTTAACAACATTGTTCTTAAGACCCACCATGAACAAGATGGCACTGATGACGCTGACAGCCGCGAATAAGATCTGCAGATAGAACAGGAAGCGGTTATCGGCAGCCTCTAACCTTTCGAGTGGGGTCATATGCCAATTCCTGTAACTTCCATCAGGCAGAGGCATGCGGTCAGTATAAAGTTCCAGATTTAAAACAACGAAGAAAAGTGCGTTTAAAACTATTGAAACGATACTTAAGATCATGTTACCCCCCTTGTTTATTCCTGGACCTCAAATACGTATTCGTCACTGTAAATTCTCCCAAAGTAAGTCCGGAAATCGAAATCAACATCAGAAGATTTATCGGATTCGGGATTAAATGCTTTCCATGAATCCTTTACGTTATCGGCAAAGCCTGCCTCATCTGAGAAGATGAACCATTTAACTTCAACAGACTTCTGCTTCTCATATCCGTCCCAGTATGAATTCACGGTTTCAAAGTATTCGTCTTCGTTTAATCTGCCACGGGAATTACCAAGGTGCGTCAGTATCGTAAATTCGCCTTCGGGAATGTGTACTGCCGCGCTTCCTATAATGTCTTTTCTGGCCGTTCTGTCAAAGGTATAAGAGTAGAATCCGATGTATTTATCAGACCACCCTGCGCTGGCATAGTCATCGACCAGGTAGTAGTACTTGCCGTTCTTCATGTAGCAGTCGTATATCTGAATGTTGGCCTGGTCAGTGCGCCAGTCACAGAAATCTCCTGCATCCGGGGGATCATTTGGTGAGTCGCCAGAGAACTTAAGTATTACCAGATCCGTATAATCTTCAGAGATCTCATATACCACCGTGTAAGACTGTGCAGAGCTTCCCACACAGCATGTAAGGAGCACTTCAAGCCTTCCGTTATGGTTAAGGTCGGTAATGGCACAGAACGCATTATACCCGACGAACTCTTCATAAACGTAATAATCGTACAGGTCAGCGTACTTGCTAGCTATAAACGTCAGCTGTGAATCAATATCCTCATATGTTTTGACCTGCGTTTCTTCGGAAGTCGTAGCAGTGGTTGTTACCTTTGTCTCCGTCTCAGGATCCGTCTGTGTCTGAATCTCTATATCAAGATCACCTATTGAGCACGAAGTCAGAAGCAGTGCGCCCAATGAAACCGCAGCGAAGTTTATTAATCTCTTGTTTTTCATGTTATCCCATTTGTTGATAACGCATCCCGTTTTATGCATAGACATTACCAATTACCCCGCATTATATCACAGGTAATTTGCGGCACTTTTAGGGGCTGTTTTCGCGGGTGCAACATTTTCGATATTATATCTGTATTAATAGTATCCTGGCGTCAAAAAGGAGATGCTCATATGCGTAAAGTATCAAGTCTGATAACGGTTGGCGTTGTTTTTACGGCGATGTTCCTGCAGGGCTGCAAAATTACATTCAATAAAGCTGACTTTGGCAAAGCCATCGTTGAAGAGACCAACCTGGAAGTCCTCACTTATGAGAAAAATTCATATACAAGTTATGACGAAAACATATACTATTTCCTAGTAGATCCTGCTAACGATTTAGAGCTTGGAGCCGAGATCAAGGAAGTCTTTGATGCCGCAAACGAGCTTCTGTCTCAAGATGAATATTCCGGCAAGAAAATAATGATTCATATCGGATTCCGGAATAGCAGGCCCAACGTCATTAATCATATATGCGACATGACCAATTACGATCGCAAAACACATTCCAAAGCCTATGACCACATTGTCCAAATGGACGTCTCCGGTATCACCGATGATTTCCCTTACTACGATGCGCATAAAGATTATGAGATCAATAACCAGGATTACTGGACATACTTTGAAGACATCGACTTCCATTTCAGCGATAACGTCACTTAAAAAACAGTTCAACTTGGAGTATAGATACATGAAGAGATTTAAGATCAGCGCGGTGTTATTAAGCACATGCCTCGCATTGGGCGCTCTTGCCGGATGCAGCCAATCTTCTGCACCTGCCCCGGCAAATGACGGTGCCGCAAAGTCTGTAAACGATTCGATCAACAGGGTAACTCCTGTTGAAAGTCAAGGTATTGCTTCAGAGATTTCAGTAATCGTATATGACGATGCTGATGCTCTTACCAGTGGCAAACCTGCAGATCCGGCTGACGACTCTGACACTCACGGAGCTATCGAAGACGAGGACTCAACAGCTCCCGCTGCTGATGAAAACGTTGATCCCGACGAAGCCGGACAGATATATGCAAACGCATTTGTATCAGCTTTTGCTGAACAGAACATTTCCGAGATGGATATAGAAAACCTTACTGTCGAAGAATACCTGGATTTTGTTCGCATCTATTTGAAGAACCATGCGACGGACCTTATCAGTTACGAACCCAAAGGCGAGATGCTTTTCGAGACGTTCACACTGGCATCGGCACACGAAGTGATAAAGGTTTTCTTCGGGTTTTTTACTTCTGATGTTTTCGGTTCCGGCCTGGAGGCACCGCCTGAGGCCCACGGAGACCAGCCCGCAGGACCGTATTTCGAAGACGGCAGATTCTGGTACGAGGCATACAATACTGAAGCCGGCAACAGGTTCGCACTGGTCGATTCCTACACGGTCAATGAAGACGGCACAGTGACATTGGGGTTCACCGTTTACGAGGCAGGTCCGAATGACAATCTTTACGACTGCTACAGGCTCTCACCTGAAGAAGCGGCCGCCGACAGCACGATTAACATTGTTACAAATGGCTCAGCCACCGTGCGTATAAACCAGTCGGGCGAATATAGCCTGATCTACTATAAAGCAGATATTTAATTGCGCGAATTGTCAAAAATAATGTATAATTGGCTTATCTGTCCGGAAAACAGATATCGTTTTGAATTAAGGGAGAAGATTTATGAAGAGAAAAGCAATTGCAGCAATACTGCTGTCGGCTGTGCTTTTGAGCGCATGCAGCAGCAAACCTGACGCCACAACTCCAACCACATTAGCTGAAACAGAAACTACGGCTACGACTGTTGCCGAGACAACTGTTTTGGCCGCTGAGACAACTGAAGCTGCTGAAGTAACTGAAGAAGTTGCCGCTGCGCCTGTAAGGCTCGATAAAACTGTCGACGACGTCATTCAGGTGATCCTCAATGCAACCGGCGATGAGTATTTCGTCTTTACTGACGACGCTGATATGTGGCAGGCAACCATCAAGAACTCCGAAGGCATCGTTGACTACAAGACATGCGGTTACATCAGCCGCCTTGAAGGCGATGACATGATCGACGGCTACAACACCATCTATATCGTTTTCGAAGTCTACGAACTCGACATGGATTCCGAACAGTACAAGCACGTTTGCGAGAATGGCGAATTGATCATATCCCGCGGCGAAGATTCTTTCACCAAGAAGCACGCCTTCGTCAACGGCCAGTTCGTCCTGATAGCATGCGGCGCGCTCTGCAACGATGACGAGTTCCACTACGGCACCGACCCTCAGGAATTGGAACCGCCGTACACGATCGGCAAAGTCCAGGAAGGCTACGACGCTTTCATTGCACTGAAATAATTACCACTCCGATAGATGTGAAAAGGAAGGGAATGTCTCGCATGGGGCATTCCTTTTCTTTTGGGGAAAGATTACCGATAAAGGTCTATACAGCTGTCGTACTATCCGCAACCGGATTAAACACCCGAAACAGATCAGCTTTGCTGTTTATTACTGTTAGACTTCTTCCTTGCGCTTTCTTGCAACTGCAAATGTGATTCCTGCGGTTGCGAGAATAAGGCATCCTAAGATCGAAGCTGCGCTTATTGCTTCGCCTGTGGCAGGGACAGAAGCCGTTGCAGGCGCTTTTACCACGTAATCTATCGTAATTGATCCGCCGTCAGTGAAGGTAACCGTGAGCTTATGATTACCTGCTGCAAGCGTATCCAGATACGATTTCTGTAACGTTATGATCAAGCTGCCTTTCGCTCTTGCATACTGGTTACCTTCAGTGAGCAATACACCGTCAGATGAGATTGATCCCAAAAGATCGAAAGTCTTCGAATCATCTTCGTTCATCTTGATAGTAATCACGAGCTTGCCGTCCTGCTCCTCCATGCTGCTGAGGTAGTATGTACCAGGCTTGGTTACAGGTGCAGGCTTTGCTGTTGCTGTGAAGGTTGCAGTATAAGTAGTATTGCCTGTAACTGAAACTATTGCCGGTGTCCAGCCTGCAAATGTGTAAGTATAATCGTCATCCTCTGCCTTTGTAGGTGTAGTGCCTGTATAAGCAGGTGTGCTTCCATAGTCAAAGTCTCCGGCCTGGAGTGCTGATCCGTCCTCGTCTACGAACTTTATGGTGTACTGTTTTACTGTGCTGTCGAAGACTGCAGTGTAAGTAGCATCGTCAGTTACTGCTGGAAGTGTATCTGTAGGACCGTATGTCTTTGTGCCGTCGGACCAGCCAGCGAAAGTATAGGTGTACTTGTCATCTTCTGGCTTGGCAGGGGTTGTGCCTGTGTAAGACGGAACAGCATTGAGATCGTAATTTGTTGTCTGAAGCACAGTCTTGCCGTCATCAGATACAAAGGTAACATCTGCCTTGACACGCTTGAATGTGGCAGTGACAGTTACAGCACCGGCTTCTGATTCAGGCATGGTATACTTACCATTCGTTTCTTTCAGTTCAACTGTATTGGTTCCGTCTGACCAATCGATCTTGTCTAACTCAAAATTACTATCAGGTTGGATCGTCAGTTCGATCTGATCTGTTCCGAACGACTTCGTTGTTGTACCGGAAATGGTTCCGTTGCCGTTGCTCTTGTAGTCAACAGCGTAAGAGAAATGGATGCTGGGGAGTGTAATGTCCGAGAAGACATAACCAAGATTGCCGTTTTGTACAAGCTTATCGTAGAGGGTTTTGGACATCGTTACATCGGTGAGGCTTGTGCAGCCGTTGAAAGCATAGCTACCGATTGAAGTAACACCGGGCAATGATACAGTCTCAAGGCTTGTGCAGTCTTTGAAAGCATAGGGTTCAATTGAAGTAACACTAGGAATTGATATGGTCTCAAGGCTTGTGCAACCGTTGAAAACATAGGGTTCAATTGAAGTAACACTAGGAATTGATATAGTCTTAAGGCTTGTGCAACCGTTGAAAACATGGGATTCAATTGAAGTAACACTAGGCAATGATACATTCTCAAGGCTTGTGCAGTCTTTGAAAGCAGAGCTACCGATTGAAGTAACACCAGGCAATGATACAGTCTCAAGGCTTGCGCAACCGTTGAAAGCATAGCTACCGATTGAAGTAACACTGTCAGGAATTGATATGGTCTTAAGGCTTGTGCAACCGTTGAAAACATGGGATTCAATTGAAGTAACACCAGGCAATGATACATTCTCAAGGCTTGTGCAGTCTTTGAAAGCAGAGCTACCGATTGAAGTAACACAATCGGGTACAATGACAGTCTTTATGCTTGTATTGTTTTTAAATGCATTTTCAGTAATTTTATTTCCGGTTCCACTAATAGTTAGTGTTCCTTCATCATCAAGTGTCCAGGTAAGGTTTGGTCCGCAGGTGCCGGATGATTCTGCATTAACCCTCAGACTCGGGGAAATCGAGAACACCAGGACTATGGTCAGCAGGGCCGCTAAGATCTTAGACTTACACTTATACATAGGTCACCTCCGGTCAGGAATCGGGTAATCTTCTAATATGCTTATTCTTATATGCTTTCTTTATAACATGGATTTACACATTTAGATAGAAGTTATCAGGGATTGTTTACAATCGGGTTCAGATCGTCCCTATAGATCACGGACACATGCGTGATCTCGTTGTCGGGATCGGGATACTCCTTCTCGAAATGCATGCCGATCGCTTCGGCGGTCTTGAAGGAACCGACGTTTGTATATTTGCAGTAAGAATAAAGCGCGGGATATTGGGTGTTCGAGAATGCCCAGTCGCGGACTGCGGCAGCGGCTTCTTTGGCGTAGCCTTTGTGCTGCTGGTCGGCTCTTATGTGATAGCCGATCTCAGGGAGCATCTCGCCTTCGATGTTCTGGAGAGTAAGGCCGCAGTCGCCGATCATCTCGCCTGTTTCTTTAAGGCATACTGCCCACAGGCCGAAGCCGTTGTCGGCATAGCGCTTCATGTTTCTTTCGATCCAGGATCTGACTCTCTCCTCGTCGAAAACATAAGGATAGTGGCACATGATCTCCTGATCTGCCAGCACCTTATACAGAGCATCGAAATCATCCATGCTCATCTCGCGGAGGAAGAGTCGTTCTGTCTCAAGAATTATTTTCTGTGCCATGTGATCAGTCCTTTGTTCGTGTCAGTTTTTCAGATGGAGAAGTCTATCAGACCAGCTCAGTTTCTGTCAACTTCAGTCCTTCTTAAACTGCGAGATAAACTTCCAGGCGTTCTCGATACTGTGCTGTCTGCACTCGTGGATCTGGTTGCTTACGCTTGCAAATGCAGTCCTGCAGACGCCGTCTTCGCTGTCGAAGTAATGGATCGAAAGCGTTGCATCTCTTGTGGGATCGTAAACGTCTTCGGTGCGGTCACCGGATACGCCCCAGACGGGGTCTTGCCATGAGTCCTTGTTTTCGAAAGTGACATCATCAAAAGACTTCTTGAGCTTGTTAACACCTGCCACATACTTGATGCGCTCGACACAGGATTCGCCCTGGAAAGGAAGCTCGGGAAGATGGGACTTGTAGCCGCCGGAGTAGAACACCGGAACTGCGACGGTCTTGTTGAGCCTGTCGGTAACGGGCTTGCCGAAGAAGGTCGTATAGACCGGGAACAAAGCGCTGCACGGCATGATGCCAGCGAGGATCTCCGGATACTCCTGATAGAGGTCCCATGTCTTGCCGCTGCCCATTGAGAAACCTGTCGCATAGATGCGCTTGTTGTCGATGGGATAACGGGTCTTTAAGACTTCAATAATGTCTTTTGCTTCAGTTGCAGTGACGAACTGGTGGTTTTCGATGGCGACGTACAGGAAGTTGTTTTTCCTGCAGACATCCCACCAGCCGGCAACGTATGTGAGATACATCGATGAGTCGCCGCCGCCGTGGAAACCGATGACGAGCGGTACTGGGCCGTTATCGAGAAGACCGTTGTTGTAGTATGCAAAATAACCGACCTTGTGTTCATCTGCTTTCACCGTGAGGAACTCGTTGTCGGGCGAAGTTTTTACGGTGACAAAGCCTGCGTCTTCGGTCATGCCGAGGGCTTCAAAGTCGGGCTCCAATTCGATGTGACCGCACCACATCTTGAACTTCTTGACGAAGGAATCGTAGTCGTTTACGTAGTCAGCTTTTTCCTTGAAAAGAATGTTCTCGCAGCCGCTGAAAGCGAGGTTCAATTCGTCGCTGTTGCCGACACTTAAGATCGCAATATCCTTGCGCTTAACGTCAGGAACAACGCTCAGGTTTTCCAACGAACACATCGCGGGAGTGATCTCGCCCGGGCCCCACAGATACTCACCTTCAAGTGTCTTCAAAAGATTGTTTGCGACATAATCTGCGGACTTGCCAAAGCTGTAAATGTCGGTTCTGAATTTCGCGCCGCGTGCAAAATATCCTTCAAAAGTCTGGGTGAAGAAATTGAAATCTTCGACGATGCCGTCTTTGTAAACGGTGATCATTTTTATCTCTTTGATCACGTCTGCATAAAGCGTGCTGTCTGCTTTATCCCAGCCGCCTTCAGTTGTAGGATAGATGAACAAAACACTCGAATCGTATCGCGCTGCGATCTTTTCAAGACCCGTCTCTTTTGCAAAGAGAACAGCGCTTTCCATATCCTGTTTTTCCTCTTCGAAAACGAGCAGGAGCGGAGCCCTGAAACCATAGTTATTCGTCTGTCCGTCAAGGTCGTTATCGGGAACGAAAACCTTCATTAAAAATGTCTGGAATTCATGCTCCCAGCATCTGCCGCCATCGCAGTCTCTGACTGCAGGTCTCTCCATCATCGCCATACTATTATCCTCCATAAGTAAAACTTACATATGAAGTATAACATTTGAATTTGCTAATGAGATTACCGCATCAAAAATGGTCAGGAATGTGTTACTCGATTTGCTTGTTTTTTACTGATAGCACAGCGATGTACATCTTTTGTCAAAATACGCCGAAAAATTGCATAAAAAGCTGTTTTTGTGCAATTTTCGAGTCGAAAACCGCGAAAAATGTACATCGAATTGAAGTGGCTTTTACTGTGACTTTTGCCATTGCCGGCAGTTGTTTATCACGTCGGTTCTTTTGAATATCCGACGACCCAGCAAGTATCGCTATACGGGAGGTATTCTCCTCTGGTGTAGCTGTAAGGAGATCTGATCATGTCATCGAATTCCATCTGCTCATTGCCGGAAACCCTGTTCAAAGTAATAGTGCTGTGTGTAGAACCCGGGTGGCATGTTATCCCGGAGTCCTTCAATGCATCGAACCATATATCTTTGATCTCAAAGAAAAAGACATTTCCTTTGTATCCGCTGGCACTGAGTTTATCAAGCGCACTCTGAATCTCACTGTTTTTAACGCCGGCTCTCACATACACCCTGAAATGCGTGTAGTATCTGGAGACATTATCAATATATTCGTCGCCATTTGTGGCTGAACCAAACGCCATTGGGAAGTTAACAAGCGAGCGGTCTTCGTTTATTGCGCAGAAATCTTCGACGACTAAATAATCGTCAAAGCATCCGTCAATTATGGCAGCGATCTCATCGTCCATGGAACCAGCATAGTAATAGTGGACGTAATTCTCGGCAAGGATCGTTCCCTTCCAGTCGCATGTGCCATCCATATATGTTCCGTCTTCAGCATAGCAGCTGAACTTGATCTCCTCGTCGAATTTCGGAACGATGGGGTTCCTGTCAGAAAGAGAATAGCATGCAAAAGGCTGCCCGTAAGATGTCTTCAGCTGCTTCACGATCCTGCCTTTCATGAACTCATCGAAAAGCCCGGTGTCGTATATAACAAACGCTGCTATGGCCGCGAAAACGGCCAGCACTGCAAGCACTTTTAAGATCGTACCGGCTGCTTTTTTCATTCCCGTTTCCCCTTAGAATTCTTCGTTGATTCCCTGCTAAATCTATTTCATTATTCCCTATTTAGTTTCTGATTTTTCCTTCTCAAAATCGAAAAGTTCTTTGTCCTTTTCGGAGAGTCTGAGCATTACTTCCTGCAATTGATCTTCAAAAATCTTTCTCTTAGCTTCGTAAGATTCCTTCTGCTGCAAGGCCTTAAAATTCTCTCTTAAGATATCTGCGACATCGCCGAACAGTTCGTAGTACATATAGTAATCCCACGATGAATTATCCTTCGCGATTTTGATCCTTCCGGATATCTGATTCAGGAGGCCGTCAGACATTTTTTGGCCAAGACTTATTTCATCAATCGTCTTCCATCTGCCTGCGCAGAGAACCCTTGCACGCAATGCTTCAGCATCGTTAGGATGGTTCATCAGGAGCTGCACATATTCCCTGTCGGCAGCAACGAAATCACCACACCCGAGCGCTGTGCGCAGATTCTCCCTCTTCTCTTTCTCGGACAAAGCAAGAAGCGGCTTATTCAGATAAGTCGTGCGGTATTTGCGGTCCATGCCTGCGAAAACCTTGTAGCGGAGCTTGAAACTCTTCTGCGCCGTCAACCTCGCAAAAAGACTCTCCTGGTCTTCTTTTCCTGCAAGCTCATGGTAAGTTTTCACTGGCTCTAACATCTTTTGGAATTCTTCGAAATACTCAAGGTTGTTATAGTTCGAATTCTCTTTTGCGGCCTTAAGTCTTTCTTCGATCTTCGGCCACTCGGCAAATTTCAGTTTTTCATTCAGACGGATGTCCGGAAAATCTCTCCACTTGCCTGCGCAAAGGATCATGCCGCGGTTGGCTTCGAAATCACCGGGGTCTTCTTCAAGTGTCTGAGAAAACCATTTCTCTGCAAGTTCGAACTCGCCGCTCATCAGTTCTTTTCTGCCTTTCGAGACAGATGAGCCGACGAAATTCTCATAGTCGTATGAGACGCCGCAGTGACTGCAAACATAAAGTTTATTCTCATTGTCGAGCGTAAGGCCGGCGCCGCACTTAATGCAGACAGGGTTCTTGCTTGCTGGTGCAGGTTTTACGGGTTTCTTGGAAACAGTTCTGGTTTTCGCTGCCGCGATATCAGCCTCAGAAGGCTTAAGGGCATCTAACTCACTCAACGCCTGCTTGTATTTCTTATAAGCCGGCTCGACCTCGTTCCTGTAGAAAGAATCGGACTGGTCCTTGACCGCTTTGTACTCACTGTCTCTTTGCGCTTTTTCTTCTTCGTACTTTTGCTGTTTTTTCTTGTTGGCGAAAACTGTTGCGATGATTATTCCTGCCAGCAGCACAAAATAAACCAGCATCGGCCACATGGTGCGGATATCAGAACTCGGATAGTATTTGTTGTTTCTGGAAGTGATACTGAACGCACTGATGAATCCCAGGATTCCGAAAATAACTGCGCCGGTCCAGGTGGCACCCTTGCTCTCACAAGTGTTCGCGATCCTCTTTGCTTTGGCATTGATCTCTTCGCGCTGCGCCACCAGTTCATGGTACTTGTTCGAGAACGTTACGACTTCGTAGAGCTTCGTAAAATATTCTGACCATGTGCCCTGCATGAACTTCTGGTCGTTCCTTAAAAGCCCCCGCAGCTGCTTGTGATCGTTTTTCGGATTGTCCGTGTCGATCTTAAGTTTTTTCAGAGCGTCCACGCCGTCTACGGCACATGCATATTCGTAGAGGAGATTGAAATCGTCCGGATTCTTGGACAGCAGGTATTCGTACTTTTCGAGCGCCTGGGCCTTGCGGCCGTCGTAAGCCTGCTTCCTGGCTTCGTCAATGAGTTCTTCCCTGTGAAAATCAAGGACATTAAAGCTTGCACCGCAGAAAGGACAGTCGAACGTATCCCGGTCTCTGTCCACATCCAGAAAACCTCCGCACTTAGGGCACGAATAACTCTTGAGCTCAGCCATCACGATCCTCCCCTACCTCTCATATCTTCCCGCATAATGTCAGGTTGATAAAGGCAAAGTTGCATTGTATTCATCCTCTTCGATAAAGACCAGCTCACCATCCTGAATGGCAAGCACACCGTATACTTCTGCGTTTTTCTGATGCTTTGATCTACTTACAACACAGACATCTTCAGATGCTCCCATAATCACGTAATCGTAAACATCAGGGTCATATAACATATATCCGCAATCATTGTAAACGTCATATACGGCGACCAGCGACGCGTCAATGCCGCGGCCCTGGGTAATGCCAATGATGACGGTAACACAAAGTTCAGCATGGCCATCACCGTTGATATCACACTCAAGAGGGGGTGTAATAAGCCTCTCCGCGGAACTTCGAATGTTTTCACTAATATAATCAGAAAGCGGCTGATAGAGCGTTGTTTCTGTAGGCTCAGTGCTTTGCGTTGGCTCCTCGCTTTGAGCCGTTTCTTCCGGAGCTTTGCTTTGCTCGGGCAGCACGTCCAAACCATTCTTCGGTGCTGTTATCTCGACGCTGTCCGTTCCCATACCATGAGCCATAATGTGTCCTGTTACCTTGAAAGTTCCTGTATAGATCTCACCTGACTCTGCCATGACCGAATACGAACCTTCTGTATTAAAAGTCAACGTCCCGGTCGAAGTTCTCTCACCATATGCCGTGATCTTGTCTGTCGTCACCCCGGGCTCAAGCCCGTACTTCTGATAGACTTCAGCATATACACCGTCGGTGGTCAGTTCCCTGATGTATGCCTCATCTTCTGCCGAGATGTCCGCCTTTTTATGACAGCCTGCCACCGTTACGAACAAAGCGAAAATTACCGCTAAACAAACTAACTTCTTCCCCATATCTATTCCCCTGATCTGCGTGTCTTAAAAAACTGCTCTGCGATTCCTGTCATCTTTTTTTGATGATCCCTATACGATTATATCATCCTTGGGGTTATGAGGGGGCAATACCTGCTATTTCTTGTTTTCGCGATATGGCATGCATGATCAGCTTGTCACGGCTTCGAAAACTTTTACCAGGTATTTTTCCTGTTTTTGTTAAAACAGGAAATGATTTAGGAAAAACAGCCCGTTTTTTCCTAAACCGTTTCCTGAATTATGCAATTTAGGAAAAACACTAGGAAATCGCAAATGGGACGGTATGCCGCTCGCATGACACCCCCAATCAACCACCAAATCAACACCGCCCCAAACGGCAAACTCCATTTGGGACGGCATGTGGTATTAAAACGTGGAGGGGTTATGTTTTAAGCTGCTAACGCAACAGCCTTTTTCTTCTTGGCGTTCAAGATGAGATAGCTGATCACCGGCGCGATGAACATTGCGAGGTAAACGAGGGTGATCCAGGGCTGGTATTCGACGTAGAACTGCTTGAATGTGAGGCTCCACGGGTGCTTGATGATGACCCAGCCAAAGAGGTCGATGACGATGCTGATTCCGGACCAGAGGGCGCCGGTTGCCATCGCCTTCCTGATGGTGAGGCCTTCAACCTTGCGAAGGTAGAGCAGGCCGAAGATCGTGAAGAGGATTATGTTGTAGAGGGGGTGCCACGGCTTGGTCATCTCGTAACCCTCGCCTAAGCCGGGGCCCTGGGCCATGGAACCCATGTGGAGGACGAGGATGTTGAATATCGTGTGGCCGATTCCGATCCAGGTGACTACGACGTAGCTGATCCAGTACCACAGAAGGGACATGCCGATATCTTTGCCGGAACCGAATTTTCTTAATGACTTTTTGCTCATAACATTTCTCCTTGCGTTTCGTTTGGCATTCTTTGTTATGGCCAAATTCTAACCGGCCTGAGGAGAGAATGAATTAGATAAGACTTATATAACTCTTAATTATTTCTTAAGGGTACGGAGTGCTCGAAAATACTGACTTTGCGGACACACGATAACGGACGTTCTGAAGTCACGCCACTAAAGCGGCCTTACAGCCACTGAATAAACGCAGTCTTGTCGTTGCTGTTGTAGCCGGCGCCGGCGTAGAAGTTAAGCGTCTCGGGGCGCTTGGAGCCCGTGAGGAGCATCATCTTGTAGCAGTTGTTTTCGGTAGCGATCTTCTTGGCGTAGGCAAGGCACTCGCCGGCGTAACCTCTCTTGCGGTAGTCGGCGTGGGTGACGACGTTTTCGACGAAGGCGTAAGGTCTGATGCCACGTGTTAAGTTAGGTATTATAACGCACACGCAGGAAGAGACGATCTTGCCGTCGATCTCATTTACGATGATGTGGTGGTTGGGATCTTCCGTGATCTGTTTCCAGGTATTTGCGAGGTGGTCGTTCTTTTCAGGAATGCCTTCTTCGTGCAAATAAAGATAAAGTTCAAGCAAGGCATCCAGTTCGTCTTCTCTGATCTCGCGTACCATTTTCAAGGTCCTCCCTGTTTTCGAAGTGACTAAGGAGATTATAACGCATGCCGAGCATTTCACTCATTATTGATGTCGTTTTGATGCAAAAACGAAGATTATTTGAAAAAACGCACGACTAATCTTGTAGCCGTAAACAGATGTTTCAAACAAATCTATGTGGGGAAATGAAAATGAGTAATAACGGTTGGTACAGTTTTGATGACGATCAGGTCGACAGCTACACTGATTTTACGAACGGCACGTACACGGAGTTCAGCAACAGGGGCTGCTCGGACTTCAACGACAGAAACTACGTGGACTTCAACGGCGGAAACTATGTGGACTTCAACGACAATAATAGCGCGGCGTCCAATAACCGGAACTACATAAACTTCAACGACAGAAACTATGTCGACTTCGGCACCGGCTATGCTGATTTCACGAATGGCACTTATACGGACCTGACTGAAATCCGCACGGGCACTCCGGTCAAGAAGGGGCGCGGCCGCGTGAGAAAAGCTGAGAAGAAAGCTGCAAAGGTTGAGAGGAAGGCCGCCAAGGCCGCGAAAAGATCCGTTAAGCGCAAGAAGAAAGGCACTGCCGGCAAGGTTATTTTCGGCGTGATCGCAGCATCAGTCGCAGTCGTAGCCGGAACTTTCCTTGTAAAAGAAGGCGTCGTCCAGGCTTGCACGGAGAGCATCATTGACGAATATTTCGCCAACATCGATATTAAAGAGCCCGCTGTAAACAAGGGCAGGAAATCTTTGGAACCGGCTTTCGAGATCACCGAAGAATGCACTTCTTACGACAAGTCCTCGCCCGCGTACGAGATCGCCGAAGACATCATGGCTGACCTCTGGCGTGACAACGATATCGACACCGCGTACGAGATCTTTTACTGGGTGCACACCAACATCAGCTACCAGACGATGACGTCTTACGATTCCTTTGAGGAAGCGGCTTACGGCGGATTCACGAGAAGAAGCGGCGACTGCTATGTTTATTTCGCGTGCTCGAAAATGCTTCTCGACATCGCCGGCATCCCTAACCTCATGGTCGAGCGATACCCTGTCGAGACAAACAGCCACTTCTGGAACCTCGTCCAGATCGACGGCCTCTGGTACCACTGCGACGCAACTGTATTCAGAGATCACCCGGACATGTATTTCTTATGCACCGACTACGAGATCGACGACGGCCATCACTCATTCGATGCCTCGCTCTACCCTGAGCGCGCCGAGAGCTATTATGCGGGCGACGACTACTGGGATGATTCTTATGATGTGTACTATGAAGATTCCTATTACGATTCTTATGGCGAAGATTCTTACTACGATCCTTACAACGACTGCTATGAAGATTCGTACTATTGGGATGATTCATACGCAGACTACGACGAGCCTTATGGCGGCTACGGTCCAAATAGTCCTTACGTCGACTACGAAGATTACGAATATTCATACACACCTTATGAGGGTGAGTTCATGGATTCTTTTGAGGATGCGTACGTAGTGAACTACGATAATTAAGCAGCGCACGTTGTGAACTGCAATTAATTCAATTTTTTACCAATTAATGAGGGTGTCTCAAAACATGAGACACCCTCTGTGTATATTTTCATTTTACAGCAGGAACCTCAGAGCTTATCGAACCAGGCCTTCTTGTCGTAATCTGCGTTCAGATTTGCTTTAATCAGCACGAACCTGTCGTAGTTGTACGCGCTCCGGCCATCTGCCCTGGTCCAGTTTTTGGCTATCAGGTCAGCCATGTCATCGAGCGACATTTTCTCGTATCCGGAAGACCATCCGTGATTGCCGAAATTATATGCGACGTGGGTTCCCATGTTATATACAGAAATATAGCGGCCGGGATCATGTATGTTATTTCCGTAATCTTCGTCCCAAAATGAAAGCTCCTGTTCATAGGTAAGAAGCAACAACAGTTCCTTTATTATTTCTTTGGAAGGCTGCCCGTCGTAAAAGACCTTTAACTGGTCCCTGTTATCAAATCCGGGTGTTATTTCGAATCCCAGCTGCTCAATTGCCGGGTACAGTTTTACCTTATAACCGAAATATATAAAGTCGTTCTTTTCTTTGTAGTCATCGATAATCTGAAAAGCCTTTTTCGCATTTTCAAATTGTTCTTCAGTAATGCCGATCTCCCACATTTCCGGAAGAACACGTTCCTTATATATCTCAAGATATTCTTTAGAAGACTGCTCAAGGAGCATATAGGTGCGGACGTAGTCAACGAAGGGATCCCCCAGCCTCGATTTTTCGCAGTTGATAACTATAAAATCATCACCATCAGGAGTAACCAGGACGCTCGAGAGATCCAGGTTAAGATGGCAGAAGCATTCTTTGTATTGATTTCTATATCTGGATAATGCGCTTCTTACAAAATTCAGGTCATCATACATAACTTTAGGTTCCAGACTATAAATCGGGCGCTGCCAGTGAATCACCTGATGAAATTTCCTGAAGACCTGAGCCATGATATCAAACGCTTTCGGGGCATCTCTTTTCGCGAGTTCCGACAAAGGCTCACCTTCGACATGGTCCATCTTTAAGACAAACTTATCGTCGGTCTCATAAAACTGGACGGGACTTAAGCCCGCCACATAGATCGACTTTTGTGTGGAAAACTCTTCATAAATGGCCATCAGCGGATAGTAATCTTTGAAGACCTTGTACTCGGACCCGTGGTAAAGATAGGTCTCGTAGTGCTCGCCTTTTTTGAGCAACTGCTGTGTGCCGTCGAATTCCATCTTAAGCCCTCCCTTATATGAAAATAAACAACGCAGTTATCAGCAGCAAAACCACTATCACTATCGCTGACATTACCGTCCCCGCCTTCGATAATCCAAGCCCTCTGACAGGCGCTTCAGCTGCAGCCCGTCGTAAGCCCATGATTCCGAAAACCAGCCCCGCGACAGCCAACGCGAGCGCAATAGACACCACCACAAAAGCAGGCATGGCGCTGCTGAGAAAATCGTCCTTCCACCCTTCGAAAGATGAAACGTAAATCTCGGTGAATATGCCCATAACCGCCACGTATATCGACAAGCCCCCGCAAATAGCCGACGGGACTCCGATCTTGATGAAAGGCATCTCCCTGTTGTTGATCAGATCTGCTGTGAGGTGCGCCTTAGGATTAAACTTCAGGATCAAATTGCAGATGTTCCCGCCGGTCGCGAGTGCCTCCTGCACCTCTTCGCTCCCAACAGCGTAGACTATTCTCGATGTGTAAAACGTCGGGATACGCATCCTGTTGTTACCATGATAGAACTCAAAAAATACATATCTCGTTCCGCCCAGCGGAGCTCTCTCATATCCCGTCCTGACCTTGGACAGCTCCCTCGCTTCGGCCATCTGGAACTTGAAAGGACTCAGCGAAGATGTGTATGCCACCCTGCCCGTCTCCTCATCAACGCAAATTATCGTTTTGATCCTATAGCCGCCTTTGGAAATAAATGTGGTCGTCTTTCCGAAGTTGTTTTCCTTGATGCCCTTCATCATCGTTTTTTTCGCGACCGGGAACATGATCAGATTGCTGATGTTTGGGAAGAAGAGTAATACGATTTCCGCCATGAGTATGGTGAAAACGCTAAACCTCGGCAGATCCAAGAGTACGTCGATCACACCGCCCAGCACAACACCGACCGTAAGATAGCTTGCGATCAGAAGGATTATTGTCGGCACGCTGTTTCTCTTCATATGTATTTCCCTATGTGGTTATAGGGTAATTATCAAGGATATTTTCTTAGTTAGCAACTGATTATGTGTCGAAAGCGGTGGATGTAAGCTCATTTTCGACACATCATTAACCGCCCAATAGTAAACGGGGTGCCTCCCAAAAGAGACACCCCGTAAACTCAGGAAACTATTAGAACGAATCGTATTAGTAGTCCGTGCCGACGAAATCAGGATTGATCTCGCAGAGCTTGATCTTGCCGCCGGAAATATCGTAGCCGATGACTTTGGAACTGTAGGAATCGCCACGCTGGTCACAGATGTTTGCCATTGCAAGATAGTAACCGTTCGGAAGTGCCTTCATCTCGATTCTGGAAGATGCGGAGAAAGTGATCTTCTTGCCTTCGATCTCAAAATTCATTCCTGTGAAATCCGAAGCCGGATAAACCGGTACGATCGTATCCTTGGGTTTCAGCTCGATGTTGTTCTTTGTGTCGACAATGAAGTTATCCTGCTCTTCCTCATTGGTCGGGAATAAGCTTACGCCTCTTATCTCGAACTCTTCGGTATCACGGTTGTACGCAAAGAGGAGGTACGCATCGTTGCCGTTGTAAAGAACGTGCGAACGGTACTCGATGCAGGAAGGCGTTTTGGATGTCATCTCGAGTGCCAGAGGCTGACCGTCAAGGAATACCCATTGGCCGTCGAAATCGCTGCAGAGATTTCCTTCGCCGTCCATGTAAACGTATTCGTCCTGACCGTAGTAGATGATCTGGCTGTGGCTTTCATCGAAAAGCGCGATCTGGAATGTATATGCCTGTGTCATGTCCTGAAGGGGCTCTGAGACAGGAATGTAGAAGTTGTTGTTTTCGATGACGGGCATGGTCTTCTCGAAAGAATAGAACTCTGAAATATCGAGAACCTTGGGCGTTGCATCCGTCAAAGTCTTTACGGTCGCAAGCATCTCGTCAGTGAGACATCCGGACATCTTGTAGAAATACAATGCACGGGTGTAAGGATCTTCACATATGTCGTATACGTACTGAAGGTAGTAATCCAGACCACGATAGGAAGAAATGCTTCCCGGAATGTAGACGCAGATGCCCTGTGTGTCTGCAAGGCTTCCGTTTTCGCGGTGATACAAAACAGCTTCTTCAAGAAGGTTCTTGATCTTTGAACATTCTTCAGGATATGTATCGACCATGAGGTCAACATAGCAGCCGAGGTCGACAAGGTTATAGATATCGTATGCGCTTGCGGCCACGTGCGGTGAATTGTAGCTGCAACGGCCGATTTCTGCAAGTACGCTGATATCTTCGGCAGCATCCTTAAGCTGATGTTTGGTAAGTTCTGAATATGCCTGATAAAGCTCTTCTGCCTTCTTTGAATCTATTACTGCAAAAGTTACATTCTGCACTGACAAGATCTCGCCGACATTGATGTTGAGCTTCATGTAATAGTCGGTATATGAATCCGCTACTGCCTGTGCAACTGCAGCCGGACACATGGTCGGATCAGCGCTCATCTTGTTTAAGAAACCTGTGTAATCCCATCCGCGACCGGGTTCTGATTCTTCACTCAATGCGTATACAGAAGCGAATCCGTACAATGCATGAGTAACTTCAAGAGTGGACATCAGGCAGGCATCGAAGCCGATTACGTCAAATGCGGGGTTCTCGGGATCGGGTGTGTAAACATTTGAAAGTGCAGTGTTGATCTCTTTCAGGCTCATGGGACTTCCGCAATAAATGGAATCAAGTCCATAACCGAAAGGTCCGCCGCCGTGATCCCAGAGGACAAGCATCGTGTGATCTGCCGGATAATCATCTCTGCAGAAGCGCAAAAAGTCTGACAGTGTATCAGGATCCGTGGCGCGCTGGAGAGGAAGATTTGCAACTTCCTCAAAGGGTTTGTCCTGGCTTATTACAAATCTCTGGGTCTTGTTGGGATTTACAAATGTATTCTGCCATCTTGTAGCACCACCTGTCTGAAGAACGATCGTTATGTTCTCTGACAGATCAGCCGTCAGCATCTCAACGATATCAGCTGATGCAGCACCGCTCTCCTCCGGTGCAACAACTGTCTCGTCCATTACGTATTCGCTTCTGGCAACAGGCTTTTCGGGATAGTAAAGGAACTCCGGCAAAGGAAGATTGTTTTTGCTCAGGTCATCTGCATATGTCTCAAGCTGGTTAAAGCCCTGATCCAATGCAGCCTGCTTTCTTGCATTCCTTTCATTAACGATCTGCATCTTTGTTGTCGTCGAAAGGTCGATCTCGTCATAGTCTTCCAGATCTGCTCCAACCATGTAAATGCATATCGTCCATGTCTCATCAGGATCTATTGTAGGCATGGCTGCAATGCGCGCCGCACCTTCAGTGTCATAAGGCGAGAGCATTTCGATCTGTTCTCTGGTGACTTCATCGTCCTTATGAATGAATGCGAAAACCAATTTTAAAAACGGAGCAACTGAATTGATTGCAAAACCAATCGCAACAACTACTGCAGCAACCAATACCCAGAAAGATATTTTTGCCATCGGACGCAGCGCAAGGCGCGGAATTCTGATATACCACGGTGCATCCTTGTAGTGCTCCTTGAGCTTTCTTCTGTCTTCTTTTTTGGTTTCTTTCCAGCGGAGTTTGCGCTCTTTCTTGGCGATCTTCTTCTGGATCTTTTTCTCTTTTTTCTGAGCTTTTTTGAGCTGCTTCTTTTCCCTGCGGGTGAGGTTAAGGGGTGCTGCTGTTTCTGCTGTCACTGCTTCTGCCGCGGTCTCAGCAGTTGTCTCTGCTGCTTCTGCCGCCTCAGCCTGCACGGCTTCCGGTGTTCTTACTGTTGATTCGCTCATGATAGTTCCTCCTGTTTTTCCATCAATAACACTGACCTTATATTAATCATGGAAATCAGGCAAGAAGCTGTTTTGTGGTGAATTGCAGTTTATGCGTGGTGAAATGACTTGAGGGGTACACTGGCCGCCGTGTACATTTTTTCGGGAATTTGGGCGGAAAATTGCATAAATCGGCATTTCTATGTACATTTTTCCGGGAAATCGCGAAAACATGTACACAGGGCTGTGCCATTGTTGACTTTAAAATTGACCAACAGTTGCACATTTTTGCGTTTTTGTGCAATTGTTGACCCTTTTTTAAGCGAACAATTGCACAGCGATAAAGTGCAGCGATTTATTCTTGCGGCGATTTTAAGTAAAATAATAGAAAAAAGTTTGCGAGGGTTTATGTCGGTTATTCCTTTAGAATGTCCTTCATGCGGAACCGGGCTGAAGATCGACCCGGAGGAAAGCGCTGCGATATGCGGCAGCTGCGGCAAGCCTTTCGTTATCAAAGATGCGATCGTTCAAAACTACATTAAGATCGTCACCGCACGTGAAAACGGCGACAGCGGAATTTACGCAATCGAAGAATTCGAGACCGAAGACGGCATTCTCAAAAGATACAACGGCACATCCCGTTCAGTCACTATTCCGGACGATATCACGACCATCGGCAGCGGCGCATTTGAAGACAGAAAAGAATTAACCGAACTTCACATACCTGACTCCGTAACAGTGATCGAAGATAATGCTTTCGTCGGGTGCGAGAATCTTCGTGAGATCACTCTTGCTGACTCAGTTAAAAAGATTGGCAGATACGCATTCTCTGAATGCAGCAAACTCAAAGCCGTTGCACTTCCCAAAGGCATCGAAGAGATCGGTCCTTATGCATTTGGCGGGTGCTTTTCGCTCTGCGTTGTGAAGATGCCTTCGTCAAGGGCGAAGATCGATGAGACCGCATTCATGAACTGCAAAGACATTGTTTTCGACTGGCCGGAAGACTGGGCGGAAAAGCAGCTCGACAAGCTCCGCATAGCAGCACCTACAAGAGGCGGCCTTATCAATCTGTGCGCCTCCGAAAACGAAGACTTAAGCGAACCGCTTCTCTTTTTGGGTGCCTCCGAATATGGCAACCTCGTTGAGTCGAACAAATTCAATTTCTTCACATACCGCGACTTCATGAGGCAGTTCTCGCTGGGTGCAAATAACGACGATCCGTATCAGCTCAGAGTGAGCATTGAAAGGGCCACGCTGATGTACGATTCGATATCAGACATCCAGAGGAGTTATTCCGAACTGATAGGGCTTTTGGACTGCGCCGACATAATCAGAAGAAAAGTCGAACCGATAAACATACCCCACTTCATCTGGAAGCAGGGCAAAGGATTAAACGATTACAAGGTCATGGACATCGGCCCTATTCAGGTGCTGCAGATTAAACTCGTGCAGAAATAAGCGGGCTTAATCAGGTGCTGAAGATAAAGCTCGTAAAAAACGGTCTTGCTCCTTCAGAGAACAAGCAGTTTTTACCTGGAGTTTCCTGAACCGTCACACCAACGTATTAAAGTATTTCTCATACCTCTTGTTGTGGTTCGTCATGGTGTACTCTGAATTCACGTACGCGAGAAGCCCGTCTTTATCGACCCACTTGTAATCAGTGGTCTCGCCTTCCTGCAGGACGATGCTGTCCTTGTCACAGCTCACCTTCGCGATGTATGAATAGTACATCGATCTGCCTTCATCTCTGAAGATCACGCCGACTAATTCAAGCGAGTCAGCCTTTAATCCGGTCTCTTCGAAAAGCTCTCTTTCAGCTGCTTCCAAAGGTTCCTCACCGCTCACTGCAGCGCCGCCTGCACTTGCCTCCCAATAACCTGGGTAGATGTCTTTGTCGTCGCTTCTTTTGGTGAGAAGATATGTGCCGTCTTCGTGGAGCACGAGGAGGTCGACCGTAAGATGATATCTGCCTAAGGGTATCGTCTTGTAATTGCCGAAAGCCCTTACGAAAGTCTCGCCCGTCCTGTTGCCGTCGCGGTCATAAAGATCCCAGATCTCCTGTTTAACGCCCATGTGAGATTATCCCCATTTCCCGAATAAGATATGAGTAAGAGATTTATCTTGCTTCCTTCTTATTCTCTTTGTAGTATTGCTGCTTCTCATTATACATTTTCGCATCGGATTCGCTCAAAAGCTGGTCTATAGGCTTCTTGCCGTCAGCAGAATAACTGTAGCCGACAGAACAGCTGTACTTGGTGGCACCGACCAGCTCATGTACGCGCTTGGTGAGCTCGATAACATCGTCTTCAGAAACCTTGCGGCAAACTACGACGAACTCGTCGCCTCCGACTCTGTAAACATAGTGCTTGCGCTTTACGGCACGGATGAAGCAGTCTGCGATGGTCGTGATCGCGAGGTCTCCTGCAGCATGTCCCTCAATATCGTTGATCTTCTTAAGTCCGTTCATGTCGATGGATATGAGCGCAGAGATCTCTTGCGGATTATCCGCTATGTCAGCATAAAAAGCCTGACGGTTGAGAAGTCCCGTGAGCGGGTCTTTCTTGGTAACCTGAAGGATCATGAAAACGTAGTATACGAATACTGAGATACCGATCGTCGTGCAGAAAAGCTGTGCATATTCTTTGCCGATGATGAACGGCATTACGATGCCTGCGAAAAATGCAAAGCAGAAATATATGATCGGCACTCTCTCGATCTTCTGCTTTGAGCTGTGATGGATCATGAGGCCCAAGAGGAGTCCGCAGTAAATTCCGACAACGATATAAGGGAACAAGCCAAGCGGGCCGCGCACCATTGTTTCAGTCTCATCGATACTGAATACGATGCCGGTAGGGATAGATACAAAGTCAACTATAGCGAGTATGATTGCCGGAATGAATATATACCATCTCTGTCTCTTGATGATCGTAAAGATGATCTGTGCAACGAGGAACGGCGTGGCACTGTATCTTACGGCGATCAGGATCGTCCTCAACATACGGTATTCCGGCTTGTCGACGAGATAGAACTCGATAAACACAACGATCGAGAGTATCATGACCTCTGCGATCAGGGCATACATTCGCATGACGGTCTTCTTTTCGAGGAACACAGTCGAAATAAGGGATGTTGCGAATCCCAAAAGCACGAGTAACAACGCCCAATTGTCTACTACATACTCGGTAACTACCATAAGTTCCTCTTGACCGGATAATTATAAATAATATTTAAATTATAAGGGGTGGCGGTGGCTTATTCAACCAAAAAGGTGTTAACACAATATGACGAGGCTTTTAATCACGGCCTTTTTCGCGCCCCTTTTGTCAGCAGGTTTTCATGCACAGGTTTTTGCCTATGTAAATCGTTAAAAAACATGGGCAAAAACCTGGATTTTGCAAGAATCCAGGTTTTCGTACAGTTTTTCGAGCAAAATACATGTGCAAAAAGATGAGCAACCTAAAAGGGGCCATCTTGTCTTTTTCGAGACAGCCCCTTCAAATATCATTCTGAACTGTAAAGATCAGTGCTCGGCGATAATGTTGAGCTCGTCGTTAAGTCTTGCAACGATGACTCTCTCGCCGGGATTGTAGTCCTTCTTGCCGATGAACACTGAGATGTTCTGCTCTTCAAGACCGCGGACCTTGTAATTTCCGTTGTCGGTCTTGCCTACGACCTCGCCGGACAGGAACTCATAGTCCTGATTCTTGATCGCCTTTGCCGTCGCGAAAATGTTATAGACCGCAAAGATCGGGAAAGCGATGCACATTATTCCGAGAAAGCTGATAACGAAAAATCTCAAGAAATAAATGAGCAGGATCAGGATCACAGTTACAATAGCACTTACAATGATCGAGACAGGAAGAAGCTTCCATGAAGCGCTCCTGGATTTCTTGATGAATTCCTGCTGAAGTTCCTCACTCACCGTTACGGGAGTAAGACACTCTTTGCTGACGGCGTCTTTTACCGCAAACTTAACATCTGCTGCCATATATATCCTCCAATTACCCATAAATTTAAGCAACGGAAGAAATTAAACCTCAGAATAAAACTTATGTCAACGAGTTATTTAATTGGCTTTGTAAGAAATATGAACTCTGTTTATCAGCCTTTGTAAGAAGTGTGCGAGCCCACGTATTCTGCTCTGCTTGTCAGCCTTCGTAAGAAGTGTGAGAACCCACGTATTCGACCTCACCGGGCTTGCCTGTCGTGAAGATCCGCTTATACTTGTAGCCGCTTTCGAGGTAATCTTCATCGATCGTGTAGAACACTATAAGTTCCGTGCCGGGCTCAGGTGCCTTACCGTCCGGGCTGAGCAGCGAGATGAACGTATCATCGGTAAATGTGATCTTCTGTCCGTCACTCGTATAATTCTTGGCTGCAACGGTCACGGTGTCGAAGTACCATTCCTTGTTTCCGATATCAGCCGAATAGTACTGCTCGATCATCTCATCGGTTATCTGCAAAGCCGAGGGCTCGGTCTCGCCGTTGATCTCTTCAATGGCAGGGTTCCACGAGGTCTCAACCGTCAGACCCTCTGCAGCTCCCGATGCTGTATAGATTCCAAGTCCGGCTGCAACGCCGACAAACAGAAGTCCCATTATGATCTGGAAAGCAATTCCGCCCGGATGTGTCGTCACGGGTGAAAGAATGCTCTCGGGATGTCTTGGATCGATCTTTATCGTAACAGTCTGGTTCAAAGCAATGTCCGAATCCTTTTTGGCAACGAATTCATCCCAGACCGCCTCGTACTGGACGCCGTCATAGTAATAGCTGAACAGTGGCGAAGTGTTGATGAACGTCACCATCCTGTGATTCTGAGTCTCATCCCTGCTGACTGAACGCACATAACCCGTGCAGGTCGCACTGACCTCCTGCGTATAAATGGTCTTGCCCGAAAACGCCTTAAGTATGCTCACTATGGTCAGAGCAAGACCCGCGATGCCGAACACCAGAACGGCCATCAGGATAAAGAATTCAGCCTGTGAAAAATGATTTCTGAATATCATGAGCAGCACCAGTAAAAGCGATGCCAGCGCCATGCCCCCGCCGATCACCCTGTTCAGACGCGCCCTGCTCGAAGATTCAACGATATCGCCTTTGCCGGTAACGATCATCGAGATTCCGGCTGCAAAAAAGACCGCGCATGCAATAAAGCCGAAGATCAGTATCTGCTTGAAGATCAACGCCAAGACCAGGCCCGCGAAAACAACAGCTCCGCCAATGATCCCCAACATTCTCTTCTTTCTCTTAGCTTCCTGCTCCTCTACCGTGCCGAGTTCCTTTACTCCGTAGATCTTCTCTCCGAAATCACGCACATCCGAAGTTAGCATGGTCTTCACGAGATCTACGTTCTCGCCCACGATCAGGTCATACTCTTCCTCGCTTAGAAACTGTTCCTGATTAAAATGCCACTGAGGGTTATCCTTGTTGTAAAACATACCTATCCCCTTGATTCAAAAACAAAACTACTTCTTATCCCAAATGCGGATGGTATTCCGTACCACCACAAGGAATATTATACAACAATCAAAGACTATCCTAAATCATGATTGAAAGGTATTTAACCGGAACCTCTTTAGTCAGCCATACACGATTGATGGAAAGATAGAACTTATAACCGTCTTTATACATCTCTCCACTTTTCACAAGATAAATGACAGGCTTTCCATGGCGTTGTCCGACTTTATTAGCAGTTTTTTCATTTGAAGACAAATGAACATATAGTCTGGATTTTGGAAGCAAGCCCTGCTCGTTTATTGAGGAAACGTATTTCTCACCTGTTCCGTGATAGAGAATTTCAGGTGGCTCCTTCTCTTCAAGTTCAACATCAACCGGTATGGAATGCCCCTGATTAGCACGGATCAATGTCTTATCTTCATTAAACGAATATCTCTGCTTATTATCAGTTCGAACAATCTCTTCGAGCATGTCGCGATCAAATTTCTGAGTCTTTGAAATGCCTTTAATAAGCTCATCGACATTTGCCCAACCATGCTCATCAAGGTTTATTCCTATCGTTTCAGGCTTGTGGCGAAGAATTAGTGAGATGAACTTACTTGTTTGATCATATTTCTGATTAGCCATGATCTACCTCATAATTTTATTTTCCCATGAATAATATCCGGTGATTTTTTTGTCCTTATTGAATAATCAATTACCTTGATATCGTTATTTTTTAATAATATAGGACAAGGAAATGCTATTGTGGTATGTTGGTTGATGGATTCAAATTTAACTTCAACAGTATCGTACTCTTCATTAGAAACAAAAAAGAATCGAAGAACGTCTTGAACATCATCAAACGAAGCATTGCAAGAACTATTAAATGGCAGCTGTAAATCTATTGGTGGAATCCAAGCATTGTCTTCATAAAAACTCAAATGATTCATTCCTCTATCAATAGTCATCATGGAATTCATTTTATACACGAAATAATTCACAGTTGACTTCTCAAAGTTCATAATATCAGACGGTGTCAGCACTGAATTATGAGGGAATTTCAGGGTGACTCTAACATCTTCATCAAAGTCGTTTCCTGTATTTTCTATTGCTAATTCCAAATAAAACAATTCAGAAAAATCACTTAGAAATGTTGCCTTTTCCGAAGCATCAAGAATGGCATCGTATATGGAATTTAATGCTTTGAGCCTATTTTTCGCTTCTTGACTACCATCAATATTATTAATGAACTGCCCATATCGCCCAATTTGGGGAATTGGATTAACAAATAAATCTCCCATATCAAAAAAGTCTTCTGGCAAATCAATCTTCAGCATCTCGCTGAATTCTGAAATTAGCTTTTCTTTAAAATATTCAAATTTATAGCTTTGTCCTCTAAACAAAGAAAGCATGCCTGATGGTTCTGGCTCATAATGATTAACCGGAAGTGATAACGCTTCTTTATATAAATGATTAATATTATCTAATAGGTCATCTTTCGAATACCCTATTTTCTCTTCAAGCTGTTTTATTAAAGGAACTTCAACTGTATTATTGTTAGATATGCCTCTTATCTTAAAAGCCGCTTGGATTTTCGGGGATGTAATCGTTTTATCTTCGTCGAAGTGTTCATCAGAATTATTTGTTATGGCATATTGAAAGGTATCTGATAGAAATACTGCTAAAGTTTTCTTCTTTGCTATCCTTTTGAACATTGCTTTATGAGAAGGTGAAATATTGTCATGGCTTATCTTTTGCATTAATTGAAAAATCAAATCATCAGTGTCATCAACCAAATCTGGCAAAACCTTCTTTTGAAACGAAGATACTAAACTCTCTGTCACACTGTCATCGCAAATATGATCGCGAATAAATTGATGAATAGCAGCTTTGCCATTCATCATTCTGCTAATCCTATCTTTCCCAATTGCAACAGGTACGGATTCGTCATTTTCAACTGTTGCATTATCAAGAACAAAATCAAACAAAAGCTCACACAGTTTCTGTACACTTATCGTTCTTTTATAATGCTTTTTCAATATTGTCACGTAATCTCTAAATAGCATTTTGAATTCTCCGATGCAACTTTATACAACTCTATGCAACTTCGTAATAACTCTTTTTTCCTCGTTTGTTACTACGATTATATCAGCAGGAAATGCCAATAAACGTACAGGAGGCGCAAAATGTCCCATAAAACAAACTTTGTAATAGATGATGGTTTTAGAGCAGATCTGGTTCGTTCAGCTGAATTCAAAGGTATATTTGAGATACCTTATATTAATCCACCAAGGAAGATTATCTTACCTAAAGATACTATCCCTTTCAGTTTGATGAATCGATCAAAGGATTACAGTGAATTTGTCGTCTTCTATGAACACGACGCCAAATTCGCAGACATAATTAAATCGACTGATACGTATTTATCTGAATTAAAGAAGTTCCCTGGTGTGATCAGTCCAGATTGCAGTCTATATAGAGATATGCCTCTAACGCTTCAGATTGCAAACACCTATATGAACCATGCGATAGGACATTATCTGCAAATGCATGGAATTTACGTGATTCCAAATGTTCGATGGGGAGATGAGAGAAGTTATACAACCTCAGTATTACCGGAGAAATTCGCTTTTATTGGTATCCCAAAACATAGCGTTGTATCTATTGGAACGTACGGATGCGTACAAAGCCGTGAGAACAAGCGCTACTTCCGTGAAGGATTGATATCCATGCTTGAAGAACTGGAGCCAGAATATGTTCTTGTGTACGGAAGTATGCCTGATGAAATATTTGCTGATCTATTGGGAAGAACCACTTTTGTTCAATACAAAGATTGGATTTCAAAGAAGAAGGGTGGTGATTAAATGGGCAGTGGATATAGCAGTATTTATGCCGGTACCGGTGGTGGATCTCAACCCTATGCCGAATCATACCATGTCTATGGCTCTATGCTATCTGTCGATAAGAAGGATCCTGACATATACGATAGCAATACAGGGTATTTTAAGAATCCAACGGCTACCAATTTAGAAGAATCGATTGATGGTTCTCGTGTAACATTTAACAATAAGATTGCTAACGGAACTATGACATACGTATTAGACCAAGATGGTAATATAATATTTGGTAAGAGATGCAATCCTAATGATGGAAGAAAAAGAGCTCCACATCCCACACTCATTGGTGGCAAAGATCCCGAGGTCCAGTGTGCAGGTATGATAACATTCAAAGGCGGTAAGATTGATAGCATAGACAATCAGAGTGGACATTTCAGGCCTAATATTCAATCTATGGATAAAGTCAACGCAGCATTACAAAAGTTGTGTGATAAGAATCCAAGCCTTTTTACAAAAGATTCAGTTTGGAGGAAAAACAGTGAAAAATAAAATAAACACCGAAACAGAATACCTGTTTAATCGTTCGTACGAAAATGATTTGGACAATCTAACAGAGGAACAAAATGAGGCATTACTTGATCGTGCTCATCAACAAATAATTGATTTTGGATGGGATAATACTATCGAAAGCTGGAAACAATACCTTTTCACTCAGTGTATTACTCCAGAAGCAGTAATTAACTTTGCTAATTTATTTTGGTGTTATGGCGGATGTGATTACATTATTCCAGAACCATACAATTTTCTCGGATATATGTACTATAGGATAGATATGAATACTACCCAGAATGACGATATGGACATTCTAGATAGTATAGCGGTCACGATTTTACCCAAAGCTGGATATGACAATGCTGATTTAGTCAAGAATCCATATTACATGCCAGAAACTGATGAACGACTAAAAAAAGAAGTTGAAGCGTTCAGAAAAAGGACAAACAATTAGGTCCTTTTGAATAACACAAAAGAGGATGCCTTTCTAAGACATCCTCTTTTTATCGTAATAGTAGTGCTTTTTTACACCAATGACGCTCTGCGGTAATCCGTCAGATCGGAGCCGAGTTTGCTGTAGATATCCATTACGGATGCTTTGTTGGAAAGCGTCTTCAGTTCAGCGTCGGTCATGCCGATGAGCTCAAGGAATTCGACTCTGCCGTTGGGCGTGTCGATAGTGTTGACGGATGTGTCTGAGATGGTGATAAAGCCGGTGATGTTTGACTTCTGCTTGGCGTCCATGCCGGCCTGCTGGCCCGTGTAGATGAATTCGTCGGGCAGGAAGATCTCGCCTTTGTTGAACGTGATCCTTGCAATCGACTGGAGGATTCCGCAGATGTTCTTTATCTCGGCTTCTTCGTCTTCAAACTTGTATTTCTTGAGCTTGAGAGTCATCTCGTAACCGTAGCCGCTGAGCTCTTTGTTTTCGCTCTCTTTCTCGTAGAGTTCGGACAAACCGAAGGTGACGAAGTGCCAGTAGTCGCCGCCGTCGTAGATGCTGATGCCGTCAAGAGGATCGTTGCCGCCGAGTCTCCATTTGATCAGTGTGCCGTAATGCTTCGGCTTGGTCTGGCCGGGATAGACTCTTAAGAATTCCTTCTCGATGTTAAGCCAGCCGTCTGCGCCTATTTCTTCGGCAGGCTCTTTGACTTCCGGCTTTTCCGGTTCCTTGTTTTTCTTTTTGAACAGATCTGATAATCCCATTTTCCTGATCCCCCTAAATTTTATTCTTTTATAAACACCGGCATCTCAAGATAGCCGCGTTTTTCCTTGTAAAATCTGCCTGTCGTGACGACGCGCCTGTCGCTGCCGTCAACAGAAACCCACGTGCCTTCAGGCAGATAGAATTGGGCTTCTCCGTCAGGATCGAAAACAGGTGCCACAAGTATCTTGCCGCCAAGCATGTACTGCCTGTCGAGGAATGCGCATACAGGGTCGTCCTGGAATTCGAGCACCATCGGGCGCATGACGGGAAGGCCTGATTCTTCGGCCTCCGAACGCGCTTCATTGATGTACGGCATGAGTGATTTTTTGAGTTCGACGTAGTGTCTTAAAACGTCTGTTGCTTCATCGTCGTAGTTCCACGGCACGCGGTATGAACTGCTTCCGTGAAGTCTGCTGTGCGAGCTCAAAAGGCCGAATGCAGACCAGCGCTTGTAGACGTCGGCCGTTGACTTGTCTTCAAATCCGCCGATGTCGTGGCTCCAGTAAGAGAAGCCAGACAGCATGAGTGAGAGGCCGCCTCTTATCGTCTGCTCCATCGAAGGATAGTCGGAGTGGCAGTCGCCGCCCCAGTGCAGCGGGAACTTCTGGCAGCCTGCCGTGGCGCTTCTTGCGAAGAGTACGGCTTCACCTTTGCCCTTCTCTTTTTCGAGCAGTTCGAAAACAGCCTCGTTATAAAGATACGTGTAGAAGTTATGCATTCTCAGAGGATCGGAACCGTCTGCATAAGCGACGTCTTCAGTCGGGATCCTCTCGCCGAAGTCGGTCTTGAAGCAGTCGACGCCCATGTCGAGAAGCTTTTTGAGCTTATCCTGATACCATTTTCGCGCTTCAGGATTAGTGAAATCCACGATGCCCATTCCTGCCTGCCAGAGATCCGTCTGCCAGACGCTGCCGTCGGTCTTCTTAATGAGATAGCCGTTTGATGCCACCTCGTCGAAGATCTCGGACTGCTGCGCGATATAAGGATTTATCCAGACGCAGACGTGAAGGCCTCTTGCGTGAAGCTTTGCGATGAGGCCTGCAGGATCAGGGAACATGTCGCTGTCCCAGAGGAAGTTGCACCAGTGCGAATCCTTCATCCAGAAACAGTCGAAATGGAACACGGAAAGGTCGATGCCCCGGTCACGCATTCCGTCGACGAAAGAGAGCACAGTCTGCTCGTCGTAATCTGTCGTAAATGACGTTGAAAGCCACAAGCCGAAAGACCAGTCCGGAATCTTCGGAACACGGCCCGTGAGACCCGTGTAGAGTGTGATGACATCCTTCATGGAAGTGCCTGCGAAGATATAGTAATCGAGGCACTCACCGCGCACGGAGAACTGGACTTTGGATACGTTCTCGGAAGCGACTTCGAAGTTTACTTCTTCAGTGTGATTTACAAACACACCGAGATTGTTGTCGGTAATGTAGAACGGAATGTTCTTGTAAGACTGCTCGGAAAATGTGCCGCCGTCTTTGTTTATAATGTCGATGCTCTGGCCGTTTCTTATGAAACTGCCGAAGCGCTCGCCAAGACCATAGACATGCTCACCTACGCCAAGGCTCAGCTGCTCTCTCATGAAGCACCCGTTATCACCATCTATATAGGCAAGCGCGCCTTCACATGAAGATGTTACCAATCGGTCTTCACGCATAAGCTTGTAACCGTAGTTTGCCTTATCAATAACGAGGCTGCTTGCGCCGCTCTTTATGGTGATGGTCTTCTCATCTTCCTGGGCACCAATTTCAATACTTGTACCGGCAAGTCTGAAGTAAGAAGGCGCGAGCGACTTATCGCCCTTGAAGTGATATGTCCTGATGTGGAAAACGTTTTCGGAAGGAGACGAGATCTCCATCGTAATGTAAGGACCGCTCAAGGTCATGCCTCTGTTGTAGATATGAAAAGACGGCAGGGTAAGCGTTACCTTATCACTGCTCTTTTTTACAAACCTGACTTCTTTGGCCTGATGTATGTCAAAACCTTCTGCCGTCAACCATGCGCCGTCAGTAAACTTCATTTATAGATCCTCCGGATATGACTGGATTTGCTGCGCCTTCAGCGTTGGAAAATTACTCTTCCGGCTTTGTCTTCTTGGCAGCCTTGTCCTTGTACATTTCTTCATCTGCGCGCTTGATGACATCGGCAACAGACACATCGTTCTCAGCATCAAAGACGGCTACGCCGCACGCGACCGAGACATAATCTTCAGGCAAAGGAAGCGTGTCTGAATAAGTGCTCATCTTCTTGTTCAATGACTTAACGTTCTTGTCGCGCTTTTTGTAGTCTTCACCAGTCATAACTGCAACGAACTCGTCACCGCCGATCCTGTAAACAGGACTGTGCTTGAACACATCGCAGATGAGGCGGCAAGCTCTTACCAGATATGCATCGCCTGCTTCGTGGCCCTGGGAGTCGTTGATCATTTTGAGGTTGTTGACGTCAAACATCGCGATCGCAAATTCAAGATCGGGTTCTGTATTGATCTGCGACTGCAAGAGGTTTTCCTTGTCCTCATATGCCATACGGTTATTAACGTTGGTCAGAGGATCTCTTCCCATCAGGTCAACAAGTCTCTTGTTGATGTGGTCTAATGTAAGCGCGTGACGGAACTTCTCGAATGCAAGACCCATGCGGTTTGCATATGTAAGCAGGAAGTGGTTTTCGACCTTGTCTATGCAGTCCCTGAAAATGATGTAACCATATGCGAGATCTGCCTCGTGAAGCGGCAGGAAAACGTAAAGGTGGTTGGGGCCTTCAGGGTCGTAACCGGGGATGAGATCTCTGGACTTGAACAGCTCTTCCCTGAACGGAACGCCGTCTTCGGTCGAATAGATAACTTCCATATTCTTGCTGTATCTGTCGGTGTTGAGCTTGACGTCGGCATCGTAGATAGACAGGCCGAAGTTGGGCTCCAAAAGAACGTGGAACGAATCGCCTTCGTAGTCGTGGTTCTCGACCAGGAGACTATATAGATTTTCCTTGAACTCAAGATGTGTGAGACAAGGCAGTATGGTCGAGTCGATGATGTTGAGTTTACGTTCAAAATATGTGGTCATGGCGCGCTTCGAAAAAGCTTCGCGGCCCATGCGTCTTCTGAGCTGGTCGCTGTTCCTGAATTCATAGCAGTTGCAGCTCTCACCCGGAATGAACTTACACTGGATTATCTCGTTCTTGCCGCGCTCACCGCCGTTGAACATGTCTCTCCAGAGCCTTACGGCTGCAGCGCCCATCTCATCGAAGCACTGGTCAACCGATGCGATCGAAGGGTCGAAAATCTTACTGTTGTCGATATAATCGAAGCCTGTAACGAGAACATCCTTCGGCACTTCGTATCCGTTGTTGCTCAAAGAGATGCATGTCTCCATCGCAAGTCCGTCGTTAGCACAGATAAAGACATCAGGAAGCTTGTCACCTGATTTGCAAAGTTCATTAATGTGCCTTGTGACAGCGGCATTCTCCCAGTCTGTGTAGAATACTTCAACGAGGTCGTCTTCACAGTTGTTCTCTTTGAGATAATTGCGTACTGCTTCGACTCTCAATTCCGAATCGTGCGAATCCTTTGTGCCGGCGATGAATGATATTGTTTTCGCACCGTGCTCGTCTCTTACATGGGCGCAGAGATCCCTGATCGCCTGGTTGTTGTCGGATCCGACGTAGCTTACGCCTTCTCTTCTGTTGCCCTGGATGATTACGGGGATTCCGGCCTCATTGCTTCTCTCGATAATGTTGTCGATCCGGTCCTGGTAATCCAGCGCACTCGCAAAAATAACCGTACCGTCAAAGTCATGAAGATCAGGGAGATTAAAGATATTCATCTCGCCTGTTTTCTTGGCGTCGTTATCAATATATGCAGGATAGCAAAGGAATAAAAAGATGTCAGTCTGCTCATTCCTGAGCTCATTTTCCATGCCGGTGAGGAACTGGCTGAGGATCTCAGAAGCCCATCCTGTTGTAAATACTGCGATCTTTTTCTTCATGCCGGATTACCTCCTGAGAAACTGCGCTTGTCAATCGTCCTTCTTACCGCCTTTGCGGAACGGCTTTAAGGCTTCCTTAAACTCTTTGGGATTATATTCGTGCTCTTCAGCGAAAAGATAAAGCTCGCTCTTGCCTGATTCACGGAGACTGTCGAGCTCACCTTCGAAAAGCAGGTGTCTGTCGTTCTTTTCGATGCAGATGCCCGAAAACTCATAAGGCGGTTCTTCACTGCCCATCCTGGCATTCGGAACGACCGTAAGCATGTCGCCGTCGACGGACATGACTACGTAATCAACAAAAAACGTATTCTTTTTGCGGAGGTTCTTACGAAGGAGCTTGCGCATGCTGTCACCGAAATAGATAGTGACTATGTCGCCTTTTTTCACAGTTTTCGCCATAACATCTATACCTTTATCAATTCAGTCCAAACGTAAACGATGCTTTCCCGTGCCATATCACCGGTCAGCATTTATATTATACATTTTCTTTCAAAGATTATCTCTATCGTCATGACACCAATTGGATATAATAGAGTCCGGGAGAATATGAATATGTATGATTTTGACGCTATAACTGACAGGAACACGCCTGACGATATCAAATACGGGAAGATCAACGGAATAGACGACCTCATTCCCTTATGGGTTGCGGATATGGACTTTAAGAGTCCCCCGGAAGTCATTGACGAACTCGTGCGCGTCGCATCAAACGGGATCTATGGTTATTCGGAAGCGGACAAGTCCTACGATGACGCCGTTACAGGCTGGTTTAAGAACAGATTTGACTGGGATGTCGAAGCATCGCAGATCGTAAAGCTGCCGGGCGTCGTCCTGGCTATCTCCTATGCCGTCCGCGTACTCACAAATGAGAACGATCACGTCATGATCTTTGAGCCTGTTTACGGCCCCTTCAGACGCTGCGTGGAGGGCAACGGAAGAAAACTCACGATAGAGCAGCTTAAGATCATTAACGGCCACTTTGAAGTCGACCTGGAAGAGATGGAGAAAAAGATCGCCCAAGATGACGTCAAGCTCCTCATCTGGTGCTCGCCCCACAATCCCGGCGGCAGGGTCTGGACTGAAGAAGAACTCCGTGCAGTTTCCGATATCTGCAAAAAGCACGGCGTATTCATAGTGAGCGATGAGATCCATTCAGACCTTACGCTTTATGGCAACAGACATATCCCCATGGCTAAGATCGCAGAAGGCAACTGTGTCGTCCTCACCGCGCCCACCAAGACTTTCAACATCGCCGGCATCCAGGCCGCAAACATAATATCGACCAACAAGGAAGTGCTCAAAAAGATCGACCGGGAAGCCGTAACCACAGGCGCTTTCGGCCTAAACAAGATGGGCATCGCAGCCACAAGAGCCGCTTACACATACGGTGCGCAGTGGCTTACTGAACTTCTGAAATACATCGAAGGAAATGTCGCTCTTTTGCGCGAAGAACTTAAAAATACGGACCTCGTAATGATGGAACCCGAAGGAACATACCTTGTCTGGATTGACTGTTCTTCGCATAAGAACTTTGCGGTGAAGCTCCTTAAAGATGCGCATGTAAGAGTTTCCGAAGGAAGCTTTTTCGGAATGGGCGGAGAAAACTTCATAAGAATAAACGTCGCATGCCCGAGAAGCGTACTTAAGGAAGCGATAAAGAGAATGAAAGCTGTTTTGTGATAATGCCGAAAAACAATTCACAATATGAGAGGATGACAAAGTGGCCGGTGCCGCTCCTTATCTTATTCCTCGGCTTTCCGACCATGGTCAGCATGTTCGTCACCACCATCTACAACATGGCCGACTCCTACTTTGTCGGAAAGATCAACACGTCCGCAAGCGGCGCCACCAGCGTTGTAATGGGCCTCATGGCAATACTTCAGGCGATTGGATTCATGTTCGGTCACGGAAGCGGAAGCATCATAAGCAGAAAGCTCGGCGAGAAAGATATCGACAGCGCGAAAAATTACTCGGCAACGGGTTTTTATCTTGCTCTGTTCTCAGGAATCGGCATGATGGTCTTAGGCAGCATTTTTCTCACGCCTCTCATGCGTCTTCTGGGCAGTACCGACACCATTCTCCCTTATGCGAAAACATATGCGATATGCATTCTCTGCGCCGCTCCCGCGCTGGTATCAAGCTGCGTAATGAATAACATCTTAAGATACGAAGGACGCGCGTTCTTTGCCATGATCGGCCTTACTTCGGGCGGCATCCTGAACATCTTTTTAGACGCTCTCTTCATGAAGAAGATGAATATGGGAATCTTAGGTGCCGGCCTTGCAACCGCAATATCCCAGTACGTTTCATGGTTCATATTGCTTACAATGTTCATTAGGAAAAAGACGCAGACATCGCTTAAATTCAAATATACGACGTTCAACAAAGCAACGATCTGGAACATAATAACCACGGGCCTTCCGAGCCTTGCGAGACAGGGACTTGCGAGCATATCGACAATGGTCCTCAACAACGCCGCCGGTGCATATGGTGACGCTGCCATCGCTGCAATGGGAATCGCAAATAAGGTCAGCATGTTCATATTCAGCGCTGCCCTCGGAATCGGTCAGGGCTTCCAGCCTGTTGCTGGCTTTAACTTCGGTGCGAAATTATATAAGCGCGTGCGTCAGGGATTTTTCTTTACTCTGTTCTTCGGATCGTTACTTCTCGGCATCGCATCTGTAGCGGTATATTTTAATGCCGGCTTCTGCATCCAGATCTTCAGAGATGATCCTGACGTAATCAGGATCGGAATCCCCACTCTTCACGCGCAGTGTATCGGACTGTTTTTCGTGCCCTTCCAGGTATGCAGCAACATGATGTTCCAGAGCATCGGTTATAAATTCAATGCGACTTTCCTGTCGTCATTGCGAAACGGACTTTGCTTTATTCCCGTGCTGCTTCTGGCAAGTATTATTTTCGGGCTGCCCGGAATCCAGGTTTCCCAGGCTGTCGCAGATGTCCTGACATGCTTAGCTTGCATACCTTTCACTGTCAGCTTCTTCAGAAAGATCTCCCGTAATGCAGTCGAATAATGCCGGCTGCGGCGCGAACTGCTGCATGTCTGTCTCCATAAGAAGTCCTAAACAAAAGAATTCAGGAAGCTTCTCGATCAGTGTGTTTTTTATGTTTTTCTCAGACTTTTTCATTTTCCCATTATCCTTTCATTTATTCATATGACCATTCTCTCGACGTAAGGGTGTACGAACAGCGGATTTACTTTGACTCTTACCGTGTCGCCTTCCCTGACGCCGTTTTCGGTGACATCGACGGTCATGTGCGATACACCGATCCTTCCTATTACCGGGCTTTCCTTCCCGTTTATCCAGACGCTCAGCTCCGGAACATCCGCAATCTTTTTGAAGACGCCTTTTACGAAATTACCTAATGTATAATCCTGCGCGCCTTTCTGTATCAGGCCTACTCCGCAGCCGGTTCCGATCCTTACTACGGCAAGCGAACTGTCTCTTTTAAGATATGCCTCGCCGCTGTATCCGATATGCTCGCCTTCGAGCCTGTTGTATATGGAGAAGACCTTCGATTCGAGCCACACCGCTTCCTCAAGTCCGCACTTCGCGGGCGTCTTTCCGAGGATTGCGCTTCCGACTCTTACCGCATCAAATCCCAATGAACCGAACTCGCATGCTGCCATTGAATTTGCAACGTGGGTGATACCCGTATCAACGCCTGCAGCTCTTATTCTTTCCAATGCGACATTGAAAACGCAGACCTGTTTTTCGACGCTTCTTTTATAGTTACCGGTGCTTCCCGCAAGATGCGTGAAGCATCCTTCGATCGAAAAGTATTCCTTATAACGCTTAACGTTCGGAATGTCATCAAGATTAAAGCCGTATCTGCCAAGCCCTGAATCGATCTGGATGTGGACTCTCGCCTTCTTGCCCGTAAGCTCGTAAATATAAACAAGCTCAGGGATCTGTCTGCTGTCGCCCAGTGCGATAACGACATTGTTGGACACCAGTGACAGGAGCTCTGCGAAATCCGATACCGGAGTCAGCATGAGGATGTCTGTCTCACAGCCTTCCTTGCGCAATGCGAGGGCCTCACACGTAGCCGTAACGGCATACATGAAGATATCCTGGTCCTTGATGATGTTGTACAGGTTGGCAACGCCCAATCCGTAACCGTTTTCTTTTACTACCGCGATTACTTTAGCTCCGGTAGATTCACTTATGTATTTTACGTTGTTAACAATGGCATCCTGCTTGATGACCAATGTGGCATTGATATCAAAACAACTGTTGGTGTTGATCTGATCTTCGTATGTCTCGTCACACATAGTTCCAACCTCCTTTGCTGTGTATAGGTTAGAACCCCGTAATTTCAAATCAACTTCATAACGGCATCAAAACGACAACAATTTCTAGGGAAAACGACGGCTTGGGTCACTTCATCAGTTCCCAAAAACTTATCGCGCTCGCTGCAGCGACATTGAGCGAATCAACGCCGTGATACATGGGGATCATGACACGGTAATCGCACGCTGCAATGACATCTTTTGGAAGGCCGGTCCCTTCAGTTCCCAAGAGGACTGCAACCTTCTCATTCGCTCTTATATCATCATTATCAACGCTCGTGGAATCTTCGGTCAGCGCCATCGCGACGGTCTTAAAGCCGTGCTTATTGAGGGTTTTCAGTATTGCCTCACCGGTCGAATCTTCAAGCGCCGCCTGCACCCACGGAATCTGGAAAACAGTGCCCATGCTCGTTCTTGCAGTGCGCCTTGTAAGCGGATCGACCGATGCGTGCGTAAGAAGCACTCCGTCCATTCCGAGCGCTGCCGCCGACCTGAATATCGCGCCGACATTCGCCGGATTTGCGACGTCAACCAAAACCGCAATGCGCTTTTTATCTTTGAAGAACTCTTCCACAGCCATGTCTGGTTTGCGCTTGAGCGCCACCCACAACCCGCGCACCAGTGTGTGCCCGGTCAGGTTGACCACCACGTCTTTGGTCGCAATATAAACGGGAATGTTTTCTTTTATGTCTTTGCCGCAGTGCTTTTCGATCGCCTCGAAAACAGGGCCTGCCTCAACTTCCAGCCTTCCCTCTTCAACGAGCATCGACAGCGGCTCGTATCCGTTTTCGAGCGCGCGCAAAATGATATACGCGCTCTCTGCAAGAAAAATGCCCGGTTCCGGCTCATTCATCGTGCGGAGTTCGCGTTCGGTGACCCTCGCGAAAATATCCATCTCAGGAGCGTTAATGTCTTTGATCTCAATCAGGTTCATGGCAACAGCTCACAAATAGATTATTAAGATTCTGTCATCGGGTAGTAGTTATTAAGGGTCTCAGCAGGATACCAGAAGTCATCTTTAGAATCGTGGTGCTGCGTGACATATGTCTCCATTTCTCCGCCCATATACCATTCACGGATAACTCCTTTATCGAAATCAATCGACCAGCTTTCACCGCCTGTAGAAATAGTAAAGCCTCTGACATCGTATGTTGTTGCTCCAACCTTGTCAAAACTTATCGTCATGTTCTCAGTGTCAACGGTAATATTATCTGACTCCTGGACCAGATATTCGCCTCGGTCCATGATGAGATAAAAACGCCACTGGCTGGGAAATTCGCCGGTTTTAAATATGCCTGTAAACTTGCGCCAGCCGGTTTCCTGGAAAGCATATTCTTCATCGAATGTAAATGTAATGTGATCTCCTCTGATGTATGCGGCCTTAAATCCCAGCCTGTTATCAGGGTTGCAGTGATAAACACATCTGCCATACCGGTAAAAGCACCCGGTACAAAGAAGAAGCATGATCGCCATCATTACGGCAACAACCTTTTTCGTGGTTTTTATCTCCATATAACTTGTTTTTATCCTCCCACGGGCCCATGTGAATCTATATGTATTATCTTACCTGTTGAATCAAAATCCATACGGAAAACATCGTCTTCGATCACGACACTGTGACCGACAAGATTTTCCGTTTCATATTCAGCATAACCTGAACCGTCTTCATTGATCTTTATATCACAAAACTCACCGTATTCCTGTCTGATGTCATTTATGTTCTTCCCTTTGAAATCCCAGTCAAAGAGATCGGGACGGCATGTGTGCGTGGCCAGCCAGGCAAAGATGCATCCTGCCATCAGCACCATAACGCCCATCATGCTGCCTGTGATGTTTCTTGCGGTTTTCTTTTTCTTAACGATGAGAATAATGAACGGAACTGCAAGAGCGACCGCTGCCAGAATAAATATCACCATCAGGAGGATTACCCTGTAATAGAAAAGCGTTACCACCATAAAACTTTTACCCCGTCATCTGACGCCGAGTCTTCGCTCTTCCCTTTTGGCTTTGCGGTTAAGTCTCCTGAGCTTGGCATCATATCTGTCCCTGATCAGCACGAAATATATGACCCCACTTGTTATAGTGCCTGTCTATCGATTTGCTTTTTACCATAGATCCCCATCCGCCATGCTTTTCGGGCACGGTAATTATCCTGACCAAAAATATTATATAGTACAAAAAGCGTAATTAACAGAAATGTTTGACAGGTGCTGGCGTTGTAAAAAGAATTGAATTTAAGTCGGACCGACAACATTTTGCAGACAATGCGAGGGAGACCGATTTTGGGGAAAACGGAATAAACATTTCGACGGTACCGCTCGTCATCGCATTCCTCTTCCTGTCCAAGCACATCGTTGAAGGCGTACAGCTCGGCAGCGTTAAGATGTAGCGCGTATGATATAATTCTTTCCGGAAAAAGGAATTAATTAGGGGGATAGATCAATATGGGAGTTGACATATTATCTGCACTGTTTAACTGGGTATATGAAATCATAAGATACGGTTCAGCAATTGCAGGAGTTGTTATCGGAATACTTATCGCCGTAAGCAAGACGAAGTCCACGAGACCTTTGGGCATTTCGTATATGTTGTCAGCATTGAATTCATTAACGGGATTCATCTTCAGTTCCCTGATGCACTTTTTAAGCGTAAAGGAAATATATGGTTTCCAATATACAAGAACAATAATATCCTTTGCATTGAGCCTGGCCTCAACATACTTCATATGCCGTTTTATACATAAGAATTATGGCAAGAAATTTATCTATATCCCGATGTTTCTGCTCCCGGTATTAACCCTGGTGCTGACTTTCTTATCCAACCGTATTTTCAGCAGACATAAAACATGGGGTGATTCCACGTCATATCTGGTGAATCTCGGAAACCTTGCGGTATCTTTGCTCATAACGACCATTTCAACAGTGATAATAGTAGTCATCCTGTTTAAGTACCGCAAAAGCGAAAAGGTTGTCCCGTACTTATGGCTCTTAAGAATCCTATTCTTGATCTGGACACACTTCAATTATGCTTTCACATCAACGACCGTTGTAATAGACATGGTAAATACCGATGTACCCAAGCGTGATCTTGCTCCTTTTGTATCATTCTGGATGGATAATTACAGCTCGACAAGCAATTTCCTGGCTATAATCAGCTCTCTGATATCACTGATTGTTCCGTTATATGTCCTGATAAATGCCAGATCCTTCGCAAAAAAGCAGCAGATGACCGCTCAGAGTGCGGAAATGCAGTAAAATTTGCTCTCAAAAGCGTTTTCAAAGGCCAAAAATGCCCAAATAGTGCTTTTCGCGTGTTTGATGCGTCAAACCGCTTCAAACGCAGTGTTTTCGGGCTGTTCAGGACTCCGATATGCCTGCAGAACGCGAAATATAAGGATTTTTGCTTCAAATACACCAAATTTCGCCTAATTTCAACTCTTGTCTAAATCGCAAAAGTTCCTTACAATAACGCAGTGCCTATGTAAATGGCATATCGGCACAGTAATTCACTATTTTGGAGGATCTATCATGAATAGACAGGAATTAGTTGACGCAATGGCAGCAAAGGCTGGCATTTCTAAGGCTGCAGCAGACGCAGCAGTTAAGGCTTTCATCGAGACAGTTGGTGATGAGCTCCAGAACGGCGGTAAGGTTCAGCTCGTAGGCTTCGGTACATTCGAGACAACAAAGAGAGCTGCAAGAACAGGCCGTAACCCTCAGACAGGCGCTGCTACAAAGATCGCAGCTTGCACAGCTCCTAAGTTCAAGGCTGGTAAGGCTCTCAAGGATCAGGTTAACTCAAAGGCTAAGAAGTCCAAGAAGTAATTCTGATTTTTCTGAATACGGGTTATTTAACAGGGCATCTCATTGCGAGGTGCCCTGTTTTTATGCTTTGAGGATGGCCGCTGTGCAATTAAAGCAACCATCTGTGGCCGTTGTACATTTTTTCTCAAAAAAGGCCTAAAAATTGCATAAATCGGCCTTTTTGTGCAATTTTTGCAGAAAAATCAAGACAAAATGTACATTCCTTTTTTTGAGAACGCTCGCGTGGATTGTTTTCGAAGCCACACGCGAAACATTCGAAAAAGCATTGCCCTCTGCACCCGCTGTGCAATTGTTTGCTCGGAAAAGGGCCAACAATTGCATAAATCGTCCTTTTTGTGCAATTGTCGCCGCGAAAAAAGGGGAACAATTGCACAAACTCTTTTCTGGTTTAATTTTCGCAAAAGTGGAAAGCCGTTTTCTACGCATGAAAAAAGAGGACGCCTGCAGGCATCCTCCCTCAATCAACAACTAATAAAACCTCAGCTTTCCGCCTCGTCCTCCACCATCTTAACGCCCGCGAGCACGTAGCTCATTCCTTGTGCGAGCTGGTCGAGCTTGTCCCTGCCGCTTACATAACCGCTAAGAAGGACCTGGCCGCCCTCATCCCTGAAGTCGAGCAGGTAATCCTTGTCGGTAGCACCTCTGGTAAGCTGGAAATGTAAAGATGCAATATCCTTGAGCCTTACAAAGGTATAAGTCTCGCTGCCCAGGTCAGGGAACCTCTTGTAGAGATAATCCTTGGTAGCCGCGAAGTAGTTATTCTTATCGTTACCAACAACGAAAACCGGTTCTGAAGCCATCTGCGTGTCAAAGGCCTTCACCTCGTCAACGCTTCTCAAAAGTTCGTTGAGATTCGTCTCTGTCCTGGTGGTGACATTTTTCTTTTTGCCTACTGCGATAAGGATTATTCCAAGGACAAGAATACCGCCTGCAATGCAGCTTAATATCTTGATCGTGTTTAGTGTCTGGGGATCGTTGAGACCGCCGTTGTAGATCGCGAAGCCGATACCGGCGGCCAAAAGGAGCGGAATTACGATAAGGATGATAGGTCCCTTGCTCTTGTCGCTCTTGGCTTTAGCGCCTGAGACCCTCTTGACGTACTCTTTGAGCCAGACTGAATTCTCGCTTGCCAGATTTCCCATAAACAGATCCTCCAGATATCATAGTATGAATCAATCGTAAGTAATTACCTGGTGACCATACGTGGTCTTAAGCCAGTCACCGCTGCTGTTGTCGGAAGACGGGAATACGATCGTGTTCGGGTCGCCGTCAGAGATATAACGTCTGCCGTCATTGAGTTCTCTGAAGTTCATCTCGATATCGCATTCAGTGCCGTTGTGGTCGTAACCGCGGATCCTTCTTATCGCATTAGCGTTGTATTCCCTTACAAACGGGGAATAGGATCTGGTCCATGCACATAGGAGCGATGCTTTCGTCGTGTAGGAGAATCCGTCGTAGGTTCCGGAGAAGATCGTGCTGTACTGCGGGTTGTCCGAGCTGACATTTTCGGGCGAGCCAAAAGGGAGCGCAACGATATTTACGTACTGGCCGGGAATGATCTCATCGAGCTTCTGGTACATCTTGCCGACCTGCTTCTCGATCTCGTCGGCAGTGCAGTCGCCGAGCTTGACATGGTCCCAGGTGTGGTTGCCGATATCGTAGCCGTTGTCGACCATCCACTTCATGACCTTGCGGTCGTCCTCTTCGCCGTTGCCGAAGAGTCCCGAGTTCACGAAAAACGTTGCCGTTACGTTGTAATCAGGGTATTCGGCCTTGATCTGTTCGAGGATGCCGATCGCGCAGGTGGGATCGAAGATCGGCGTGCCGTCAGCGTTCCACCCTTCCAGCACAACGTCTCTGATTCCGTCATCGAATGTGAGGATGACCGGGCTGTAGCCGAACGGTACATCTATGTATCCGTCGACATAATCGGTCAGGCGCATCATGCGGTAACCCATCTCGTAGTAGCTTCGAAGATCTGCTTCAAAAGCCTCAGATGTCCTGTTGTAGCCATCCTTGTCGACGTTGCCGCCCGTGTACTCTGTCTCGGAATTCTTCATGCCGTAGACTCTGTGGTACATCAGGATCGGGACGGAATTGAGTTCGTTTACGCCCGCATTTCTGTACTCTTCGGCAGAGTAGGTCACAAACGAAGTCTCAGTAGTGGCTGCCGTTGTCTCAATGGTCGTTGCCACGGTAGCCTCCGTCGTGGGAACGGTTTCTACCGGTTCTTCTTTTTTGCATCCCGAAAACATAAGCGCGGTCATGGATGCTATGAGCGCACAAGTTGTGATTTTCTTAATATTCATGGTGCCTATTATATCAGGATTGTAAGCAGGGTGTTTGTCAGATTTTGAAGTTCTTAAACGCTTGGTGTCTATCTGATTTGCAGATCTTAAACTCAGTGTGTCCGTCAGATCCTGAAGTCCTTAAACACGGCTGTTCCGCCTGTTCTTACCGTCGAAAAGCATGACAAAGCGAATCTTGCACCGGTAAAGTGATCAAGCCTGAAGCGCAGGTCATGCGGCGTTCCGATCTGTCTAAAACCGTCTGCACACTTTATGAAGCAGGTCGCCTGATCTTTATTAAAATCACATACGACTTTTACCGTAATGGTACTTCCATCAATCTTCACTACCTCTTCGACGTCTCCCTCTTCTTCGGTAAGATCCCATATTCCGCCCTTGCTCGTATTGCTCAGCATAACTGCCGCAAAGCCCTCCGGACCTCTTGTAATTCCCACAAAAGCATAGTCGCTCTGGAATGCGGAAAGGCCTGCAAGATCGCCGTCATTTAGAGCACTTCCGTCAATGGTTACAACAGCCTCACATACAGGTCCCAAAGTCTTCTGGGTCAGCGTGTTCTTCGCAAAGAAAAGGTTGCGGCAGACCTTATCAGTTGTCACATGAAATCCGTTAAAGAACTTAACAAGACTCATGTCAGGTTCGTGATTAAACTGCCAGAAATCCTCATGTCCGTTCTCAAAATCATCACTGCCGCAAACACCTTTAAGTTCAGCCTCTTCAACGGTAATGTCATCATCGAAGACAGGCTTTCCGTCCTGCCATTCGAACGGTACGACAACCGGAAGTCTTCCGACAGCACCGCTGTCCTGGAACATGATCAGGTGGTCGCCCATAGGGCCTTTCACTATGCCCCCCTGTGCGATTCCGGAATCTCTGATGCCGAGATCATTATCAAAGATATCGCCGCCAACAAACTCTCCTTCGAGGCTGTCGGCAACATACATCGCTTCAACTCTTCTCCACTTGTCACGGAGAGAATGGATCATGAAAAGATAGTATTTACCGTCGATCTTATAGATGTGTGAGCCCTCAAGCCCAAGCCTCGGATTACCGCTGTCATCAACGATAACACGGTCGATCCCGCCTTCTGCAGGGCCTGTGAGATCGTCATTTAATTCAGTCAGATGGATATCGGTATTGCCGTAAACGAGATAGACTTTGCCGTCATCAAAGAGCATCGAGAGGTCGTGGTAGAAGCCCTTGATAACACTTCTTTTCCACGGTCCTTTGAGGTCTTCGGATCTGTATAGATAAGTCTTGTTCATGTCGTTTGAAGAGAACGCGACATAGAAGATCCCATCGTGAAATCTTAATACCGGAGCCCACATGCCTTTGCCGTAGATATAGCCGCCTTCAAGGGTTTGGGAGGGCGTGCTTTCGAGCTTTTCGAAGACATAGGAATAATGCTCCCAACACTTAAGATCGGCAGACCTCAGGATCTCTCCGCCGGGGAAGAAATGCATTGTCGTCGTTATCAGATAATAGAACCCGCCGTGAAAGATCACGTCGGGATCCGGTATGTCCATGTTGAAATGAAATGCTTTATTCGTCCTCTTTTTCAACACAGTTTCTCCTATAAACTATCGGGGCGTTTTTCGCAGCACAATCCTAAAGATGCAACCTTATGATTGCAAGTTTACTGACAATTACATTATATAATGCGGTTTTTCAATGTGCGTGAACACAGGTTTAACAATCTGCAAACACTATAAATATATGAGATTTATAGATAATGCATTTAGTAAATAAACAACGGCGATTTAATATAATATGCACGGACCTTGTAGTATGATTTGTATTCGTTGATTCAGGCCACACTTCGAAAAGGGAAACCAATGGGAAAAACTTTAGGAAAAAAGAATACCACCATCGTCATCACCGAGAAGACTCCGCTTATCTTACTTGCGGGGCCTATGTTCCTTGAGCTCTTCCTGAACGTTATGGTAAATAACGTAGATACCTTCATGCTGAGCCACTACGACGAAGTCGCCGTAGGCGCAGTAGGTAACGCCAACAGGATCATGTTCATGATGAACATCCTTTTCAATGTCATCGCAACTGCAACAAGCGTCGTTGTCTCGCAGTATCTCGGTGCAAAGCGCTATGACAAGATGAACATGATCTACACGCTTGCTGTCATGGTAAACTTCGTCTTCGGCGTATTTTTAAGCGGCGCTTTCTGTGCGGCAAATCCTCTTATCATGGATTTCCTTCACATCTCTGATAACATGCGCCCCCACGCCATGACATATATCTACATCGTAGGCGGTGGCGGATTCATCCTGGCTGTTTATAACGTAATGCTCCAGATCTTAAGATGTAACGGTTTTTCCATGATCGGCATGTGGATCACATTGGGCATCAACTTCGTAAACATGTTCGGAAACTATCTTTTCCTGTATGGCCCTCTGAAACACCTTAACATGGGTGTCGCAGGTGTTGCCCTGTCAACGGTAGCATCAAGAATCATTGCCGTTGTCGCAATATTTATCTTCTTCTTTGCAATGAGGATCGGTAAGATCGCGCTCCGTTATCTGAAGCCTTTCCCCAAAAAGCTTCTTTGGAAGATGATCAAGATAGGTCTTCCTACGGCAGGCGAAAACCTTACATACAATCTATATCAGACAACGCTTCTTTCATTCATAAACATAATGGGTGAAGATTCCGCAAATGCAAAAGTATACTGCGACCTGCTTATCTCTTTTGCAATGATCTTCTCCAACGCATGCGCAATGTCAACGCAGATAATCACGGGACATCTCGTAGGCGCAGGAAAGACCGAAGAAGCATACAAGCGTGTATTCAAGACGTTGAGAACAACTCTGCCGATCACGTTCGGTCTTGCCGGAATCAATGCGCTCCTCTGCAGATATACATTGCATTTCTTTACTAGTAACCCGAACATAATCGCCCTGGGCCAGATGATCATGATCGTCGATATTTTCATTGAGATCGGACGGTGCCTCAACATGACATTCGTATCGAGTCTCAAAGCAGCAGGCGCATACATCTTCCCTCTCATCGTGGGCATCCTCTGCAACTGGGGTCTGGGCCTTGCGACAGGCTACGCAGTAGGCGTCCTTATGGGTGTCGGCGTTGCCGGAATCTATGCCGGAACAGCCACCGACGAATGCATCCGCGGCCTCATCGTCATGTACTACTGGTACAAGAAGAAATGGGTCGGCAAATCAGTCGTCGACAAAAAGCGTAAAGACGTGCTGGAACTCGAGCAGGGCGAAAAAGCATAAAACTGCGTATAGGATTCAGTTCAGATACTTATTCTCGTATTCTTCGATCGATATCGGTTTGCTGTAGTAATATCCCTGGATCACGTCGCATCTGTTCCTTTCCCGCTGATTAACTAAATCAGGGTCCCGCTCCCGCGAGTAATTTTTGAATCAGATAGACGAAAATACCAAAGACATACAAAACTGCCTGCAACTCAGCAAGAATTATTCCTGTTATGGCAAATCCTTTGCCGCCCATATTCTTACGTCCTGAATTAATAAGTCCGATAATCGAAAACGCCGTGCCTGCACGGTTAAATATCAGTGTGCAGCCGACCAGGATATTTATGACCGTCCAGTAAAACCATTCGCCAAAGGGTTCATAAAAACCGATAATGTTGTTGGACAGCAAAACAAATATGAGCACAATAAACCAGGGAGACAGGAACGCGGTAACAAAACCGGTCACTGAAGCTTTGCTGATTTTTTTCTTCGGTTTGCTCATAAGACAACTCCGCCTGAGATTAAATCAATAAATTAACTGCCTGACTTCTTCATTATACACAGAAAATAAAAACGGGGCATCCCACCTTGTGAAGACGCCCCGTTCGTTTTTACTTGATTGAATTTGGAGATTAATACTCTTCTTCTCTTTCAGTATTATCGTAGATCTCCTTGCAAGCCTTGCAGTACTCGTATGTGATTACTCTCAAACGGTATGAAAGGTTCTTGAGGATCATGTCGATCTTCTCAGGGCAGGACTTGAAGAGATCCTCGAGTCCGTCAGGATAGATGATCTCAACCTGAGTATCGTTGCTCTCGACAACTGCTGTAGTTGTACGTGCTTCCTGTGTGATGAGGCCCATCTCACCGAAGCATGCAACAGGCTTAACTTCAGAGAGTCTGATTTCGTTGTCTGCGCCATAGTTGCTGTAGATGCAAACGCTTCCTGAGTGAACGATGTACATGCACTTACCGGGCTCACCCTGCTTGAAGATGATAGTACCGTAAGGATATGTCTCACCTGATGTACCCTTCTTGGATACTGCATCAGCTGCTTCGCGGAGAGCTTCAGCGCTGGGTCTCTCAAGTCTGAAGTTCTTAGCTGAGAGATAGATGGACTGCTTTGACATTGAAGCAAAGAAGCTTGCGTAGTTGTTCTTTGAATTCTCTTTTCGAACGTTATCAAGAGCCTTCTTGATCTCGTTGTAATCGTCTGTCATTGTCTTGAGTCTGTTGCCGAGAACTACGATGATATCAAGGATCTTGTTAGGATTCTCCGTGATGTATTCGTTAAGCTCACTGGCTGCGATCTCGATAACTCTGGAATCTTCTTCAGCAACTACTGTGCTGCTGCGGGGATATGACTCGATAACTGCCATCTCACCGAAATATGTTCCGGGTTCGAGAATTGCGATCTGAACCTGATCTTCCTGACCGTAATTGTTGTAAACTCCTACTTTACCCTCTAAAAGCTGGAAGAATGTATTACCTTCATCTCCCTCTCTGATGATAACTTCGCCGCTGCTGATCGTTCTCTCAATCGTGCTCATGTTGTTGCCCTTTCTCTTTCTCGTAATGTAAAAATATGTCTCAAATACACTTTACGTTTCTACACAGGATTGTATTTTCTAACACAGTTTTTGTCAATTATCAGATATTTATCAATTATATCATTGATATAAATATATAAAGGCACTTATAGGAAGCCTGCTCAATACAAATTGCATTTGGAGCGTGATATAATCTCGATAGAATAAGGATGAGATGCCCTAGATAACTACACTTGAAGAATACTCCGGCCAGAAGAACGGCCAACTATAAACGTTGCTGAGGAGTTCAAATATGAGTATAGACAACAGAGATCAACGGGTTGATCAACTATTACAAGGCATATACAGATTATGCGTCAATACGGATGACTGTTCATCCTGTCCTTTCTATGTTACCAAGTGCACATTTGGAGAGCCCCGCCCCAGGACATGGTTCGATGAAGAGACCATAGAGATCAAGGCTGAGGCTGATCCCATACCCGTTGAAGAAACCGAGACAGAAACTCCTCTGATCGAAGCAATCGAGAATGCCATCGAAGCACCCGAAGAGCCTGAAGAATACGATGATTCAGACGGCACATGGCTCGTAAGCACGACAATGGGCAGCGTCTTTTCGAAATATGTTTATATCTGCTCCAAGTGCGGTTACAAAAAAGAATCCGTTCTCTCCCTAACTCCGATGACCAAGTGTCCCGAGTGCGAGAAAAGAAAAGCAATGAGAGCTAATAATTAATTCAAGTTAAAACATAAGGGTCGTCTCAAAATGAGATGACCTTTTTTCGAGGAGTGTAAATTACTTATCTGAAAAGGAAAAACCGGATTTATGTGCGTAATCACATCGCACTCATGATCACTTTACTTACTGAAATAGGAAAATGTATTTTCAGTAAGTAAAACTCGAAAAGCTTAATCCTGAGAAACGCATATTTTACTTACTGAGATCGGAAATTGTATTTTCAGTAAGTAAAAAATGGGCGGAAACGGCTTCTCATGAGTTCAGATTACTTACTGGAAAATATAAATGCAATTTCAGTAAGTAAATATTTAATCAAAGAGGCTTCTTCCACCCTAAAAATTACTTACTGAAAATGGAAATCGCGTTTTCAGTAAGTAAAACCTGAAAAGTTTAATCCTGAAAGGCACTTATTTTACTTACTGAAATCGAAAAACTAATTTACAGTAAGTAATCAACCGGGGGGTCCTCTTAATCTTTGAATCCCAAAAACTCTTTGAGCCCTTCGAACTTTTTCATGTAATCACGTGTGAGACCGAAGTGTCCTGAAAGTAGCTCAGTGTTGCTGTCCAAAAACTCCGAGAACGTTCCGCTCATCTGCTCGGGCGTGAAGAAGAATTCGCGTGAGCCGCCTGTGCAGCGGTCGCCTGCCTGAACAAATGCGGAATAACCTCCGAGAATGTGTGATCTGAATTCAAACCGTTCAAGATACCATCCGTGCATCTGAACGCCGGTATGAGGCCTTACGTCAAATACATCCTTAACTTCATTCGCATATGTTATGTATGACTCCTGGTCTTCCATGATCTCCTGTATAAAAAGTTCGCCGTCCCAGTCATCATCGTAACGCGAGAACGTGCCGTCATCCCAGTCGTAGTACTTGATGAATTTCTTCTTTCCGTCCACGTCCTCAATTGCATATCGGTAGCTTTTATTGAAAAGAGACTTCTTTGCCCACGGATATTTCTTTTTCAGCCTCTTCAGGGCCTCGTCAACATAGGCATCAACGTCTGTTCCAAGAAAATAGAAATCCTTGAAGATCAATACCGGCACACGCATTTCCCTCTCGGTAACTCCGCCGTGTGAGGAGACCCACTTAACCTTTTTGGTGTGGATGAGGGTAAGGTCGTCAATTGCAACAGCTATATAGTCGCCGAGCATATCCCTGAATTTGGGATGCTCCGTTCCCGTTCCGAAAAGCTTTCTTTCAAGTACTTCCTTTTTGGTCAGGAGATCAAACTTGCCTTTGTAGATCCTGTTAAACAGCGTTCTGAACTCTCTTTTCCTGCCCTTCTTGATGAAGAAAGTTGCAAGTCTGGGTTCGATCGCGGGCAGTCTTTCCATGCAGTCCATGAGTTCCGGATAGTCTTCAAGCTGCGACATTTTCGTATCGACGTGACCGTGGTCAGCGGTAATGATGAGGAGCGTATCCTTCATGCCGCGCGCAAATTCAGCAATCCTGTCCTGAACGTCTGCGAGGAATTCCTTTATCTTCGGGTGTTCATCGCAGGCTCCGCCGTACTTGTGGAGAAGATCATCAGGTGAAATGCAGTATCCATAGATATACTTGCGTTCCGGCAGGGCGCAAAGCTCCTTTGCCTTATCGAGGATATCCTGCAATGTCTCTGTTTTCTCATCGGCATATGGCGACAGGCAGTAATTTGCCACACCTGCTTCCGTGAGCCTGTCGAAGACACTCTTATAAGGTGTGATCGTGCCGGCGACAAAATAGTCTGCAGCCTTCTTCTTTGTACCCACGATCGTGTTTTTATAAACAGTGACGATCTGGTCAATGTCCTTGTAGTAAACATCCCAGCCGATCCATCCGTGCTCACAAGGCTGAAGGCCGGTCATGAGAGAAGTAGTGGCGGCAACGGTTGCCGACGGAAAAACGGAGCCAACATAGCCGACGCTATGCGATGGCAGATACTCCCTGCGATCGGTATTCCAGACCAGGACTGAACTGCCCATGCCGTCAAGGACAAGAAGGATCACGTTTTTGTATTCTTCTTTAAGATACTTATCGAGAAGCTCTGAAGTATCGCCCGCAGGCTCTGCTCCGAAGTATTTCAGGATGGAATTAGGAAGATTAGCTACGCAGTTTTCGTAATCCGGTAAGACTGGATGATTCATGCCGCCCTCCGACAGATTATTTCATTGAATTCAAAAGGTTTATTACCTCTTTGTGGTCTCCCATGAATTGGAACGTGTTGAGGCCGGCTTTTTTCGCGCCTTCGATATTTTTTGCCCTGTCATCGATGAACAGGCACTCGTCAGCTTTAAGACCGTATTCTTCAAGGAATAGCTTGTAGATCCTGACGTCCGGCTTGATCATGTGGTGATCTGCCGATACGAACACGCCGTCGAAAAAATCGAGTGGCAGAAACTTCGGAAAGTATGTGTAAAACAGGTCGCTGGCATTGGAAAGTACATAGACCTTATAGCCTTGGTCTTTCACATATCTGCAGAAATCTTCGGCGCCGTCCAACGGATCCATGCAGATGTCCCATCTGTCAGCGCAGTTTTTGAGTGCTTCGTGGTATTTTTCGGGCACTCTGGACTTAACAAGATCGAATCTGTCCTTGTCTTTGATGTCGCCGCTGTCGGCCATTTCCCATTCGGGCCCTTCGAAAAGCTCTCGCCTGATGATGTCCTTCTCTTCTTCCGAAGAGCAGAACGTGTCCATTACGAATTCGGGATTGTAATCCAGAAGGACATTACCCATGTCGAGTACTATGTTTCTGATCATGTTTCCATTATCCCCTTAATATTTATCTGCTTATGAGATTATACCAATCGGGCAAATAGTTTTGCGGCAAAAGAAAAAGACCCGGATGATTTATTCCGGGTCCGTGAAATGCTGTTAATTACCGAAATCAGTAGGTAATTACGTTATCCTTAAGCTGTTCAAAAGCTCTCTTGGCGGCCTGTTTTGCATTCGGATCCGGATCGGCAAATGCAAGCTTTCTCAGGTATTCTTCGCAGTTCTTTGCATGAATTTCAGCGGCGGAATTGCAAGCTGTAGCCCTTACAAAAGGTGAAGGGTCACGCAAAAGCTCAATAAGGCCCATGCCTGCCTCGTATGTAGGGATCATGCCCAGAGCCATAGCTGTTGCCATTCTTACATCGTCGTTGGGATTATCAATGTACTTGAGTACTGCGCCGATTTTCTGCTTTTGACCTAATTTAAGGATCTTATCTCTAAGAGCATCGATGTTAGCCATATGTGGTAGCTTCCTCACTTCACAGATTGCTTTATCATTATATGCAAACTATTTTGGTCTGACCACAGGTAAGCAAGGATTTTTTAACAATTTTCCTTGATTTTTAAAAAATGGCGAAATAGCACAATTCGTATTCTCAAATTTCGGGCAAAAAATCGTTGTAACAGTGTTAAATGCACTGTTTACAATGCATTCACCCTTTTTCCCCACTTTTGGTCTTTGATTTGTCAGATGTTGCGAATTTTACAGATTTTGCGGAATTGGGCGATTTTTTTGCCTTTTCGGACACATTTTTTTCGTCATTTTCCTGCTCAAATGATTTTTGTTCTGAAGCTTCTTTTTCCTTCAGCTGCTCTTCCTTCCTGATCTTCTTAAGATCGTCATCGTCCATGAACCTGGGTGCGGTCGAATAGACGACTTTCTGTCTCTGTCTTCTCACGAACAAAAGCTCCTGAACGCGGTCCGTGAGTTTCTGCTCTCCGACACCAAGCAGGACTGACAGGATAATGACGCCGATGGCAAAAGCCAGGAGGTTCGGATAGACACCGCCCAAATAGAAAGGTGATTCCTCGACGTTATATGACAGGAAGCGCAGTAATGTAAGCGCCATGAGGTTCATGAGGTAAGTATGAAGTGAGTATTTGCCAAAGAATTTGCTTACCGGATTGACTACGTGGTACTTCATGAGGAACATGAATACCGTGAACGGGAAAATGAACATCAGAGGGATCTGGCAGAAATACGTCAGGATCTTTTTGTCGATCTCAGGACCTCTCATGTTGAATTCCGTCCAGTAACCGAAGCGTGTCTGGCCGTATGCGTTAAGGCCATAAGCAGCAAGCGTGATAAGGATCAGGACAAAGAACTTGGAACCGTATTTATTCTTGAAGAAAGGAACGATCTTCTTCTCGTATGTCGCGAAAATAAGTCCTGCCAGGAATGCAGGTGCTGAGTTGACCCACCATTCGCCATGGAACCAGAAGATCTTCTCGTCCATCCACCACTTGAATGAAGTTTCCCAGAAATTATCGTCCATCCACCAGTTGGCAGGACCTGCCCACCATGCCATGTGGCCGTTGATGCAGGCTCCGATTCCCATTAAGACCGTGAAGACACCAATGATCACAAAGCATGCCTTGCGGTTCTTTACGAATCTGAAGCTTAAGAAGAATACAAGATAAAGGAGCGATAAGACGATCGGGAACCAAGCATATACGTTCATCATGGTGATGCCAAGAAGGTTTGTGACCCACTGTACCTTTTCGAAATGGATCTTAACGAGAAAATAGAAAAGACCGTACAAAATGGCGTCGACGTAGAAAGGAACTACGATGGACTTAACGATCCTCTTCTTGATAAAGCCTTTGAGGTAATCTTTCTTGCTGTCAAAACTCTTGATGAGGCCGTAACCTGAGCAGAAGAAAAATACTGCTACAAAATATGCACCGGCATTTACGAAGGGAGTCAGCACGCCTGATTCCTGGAAAGCAAATTCCTGTGAAATATGGTGGAGGATTACTCCCATGGCTGCAAAGCCCCTGACGGACTTCATCACTTCAAGGCTTGTAAAATCGTCATTAAACTGGTTCTTCTTGCCGAATTTGTTTTTCGCGCCGACAACAATAACGCATACAAACAGGAAGCATACGATACGGTCTATAACTCGCCAAACAATAGTACTGTCCATCTGTTACTTCCTGCCCCTGATCATGTCTGCTTAAGGATCGCAGCTTCCCGTTTTTGCTGCCTCATCATTTTCTTAAGTTTGGCCTCATCCTTGTCCCTGATCAGAATGAAATATACGATCCCTGCGATCAGGAGATAAATGCCGAGCTGGATGACACTTGCGGCAGCAGCCCTGTCGTAAGCGTAAGAACCCATGAAAGCCTGGTTCTCAAGATACATCATCAGCGTAAGATTCTTTCGAAGCGAATCGAAAGAACCGAATGCTCTCGGTACGTCGGCCATGCCGAGACCTTCGATGATGGAAACAATCGTGATGAAAAAGAGCATCGGCTTCATGCAGGGAAGCGTAATGCGGAAGAACGTCTGCACCCTGCCGGCGCCATCCATTTCAGCTGCTTCGAAGATCTCAACCGGAATGCCTGTAATGCCTGCAATGGCATAGATAAACGTGATGCCGAACTGTAGAAAAACGGTAACGATTATTATGAAGAACTGAACAGAGGTAAAGAACTCGAAATCCTCAGGCTCAAAGCCGAAGCCGTTGATCATGGAAGCCGCGATGGCCATTCCTGCAGCGGTTCCGAAGAAAGCGATCATGTAGTTCAAAAGGACCATGCCCCAGGCTGAACCTGCAACGAGCTTAGGGAAAAAGAATGCTGTCTTGAATATGCCTCTTCCCTTGATCCGGAGCCTCCTGTCGGTAATGACTGCTGCAAGCCAGAATGCAAGGATCCACTGCGGGATAAGTTCGCCGAGGAAGAAAAGAAATGTATTCTTTAACGCATCATGAAATGATTTTGCTTTGAAGATTTCTATGAAATTCTTGAACAAGGGTTCGCCGATCGAAGGAAGGAATTCCGGATTGGTATTGCCCGCATGCTTGAGATAACAGAATGAATAGTAAATGGTGCTCGCCAAAGGCCAGAAATGAAATACCATGAATAACACAAAGAAAGGGAGAACAAAAATATATCCCCACTTAGAGTAGCGCTTCTCAAGCTGAACCTTTTTTCCCATATAGCCCCATTACCCGCGGAATGCGTGACGCACCCCGCATCAAAATACAACGCTATTATATCTTTTAACCGTGCATTTGAACAATATCAATTTTTCATTGATAGGTAATGAACAGTATGTTACTCTAAACGTACTAAATACGTGCCTTTTATTCGGGGATAACAGGTATGGGGGTGAATTGGTACGAGCGATGTGAACATGACCCGTTCTGAGGTCAGGAAAAAAGATAACATCCTTAGAGCCGTTACTTATATTATTTCCATCGCATTGGGATTGTTCATTCTGGTCCCCTTTATCAGCATGCTCATGGGCAAATTCGGCGACCCTTATATCGACGAGGAAGTCGAAAACATTATCGCTCATGACTTACTCAAATTCTGGAAACAGTTTATTTTGGTCTTCAATTCAGGCCAATTCACAAACTTCATGAATTCGGTTATCGTATCCGTCTTAAGCACGGTTTTCTGCATGTATGTTTCCGCCATGACCGCATACGGCATTACTGCTTACGAATGGAAATTAAGAGAAGCATTCGACAAGATGATCCTCATAATCGTAATGATCCCCGGCACGATATCTACGATCGGTTTCTATCAGCTGATCTACAAGTTCCATCTTATCAACCTGCTCTCAATGCTCATACTCCCTGCGATCGCATCACCTCTTACGGTGCTGTTCATGAGGCTATATCTGAAAGCCACATTCTCAAAGGCTCTCGTTGAATCGGCAAGACTTGACGGCGCAGGGGAATTCAGGATCTTCAACCAGATAATCCTCCCCCTCTTAAAGCCCGCCATCGCAACACAGGCAATCTTCTGCTTCGTAACAAGCTGGCACAACACGCTTATTCCCAGCATCATCCTTATCGAAGAAAGTAAGAGAACACTCCCCGTCTCGAACAACACGATGGGCACGGAACTTCTTCTGTTCCTCCCTCCGATACTCGTGTATGCTTTCCTCTCAAAACACATCGTCGAAGGCATAGCGCTGGGCGGCGTAAAAACTTAAACGGGATTCAAATTGGACTTCAAATATCACCGCTTCATTTGTCCCCAATATTATATGGTTTGGGGGACAAGCAAAACTTCTTTGACATAAACCTGCTAAATCCGGCAAACAACAACCTCCCGCTATCCGGCGGGAGGTCGTAGTTTATGTATGACGGGTGCATACATCATATGATGAGATCTGCTGATGCAGATTGCATGGACTTATTTCACCATTTCTTTTTGAAAGAAAGTTCCACCTTTCTTTTGGAACCATTCATCGTATATTGTAAAAGCAACATTATAATTGCAAGTATCTTCATTATTCACTACATCCATGATCCGAACTAAGTGTTCAGTATTCGCCGCAATGATCACTACAGTAAAAGGCGCATTCCTCCTGCTTTCGTAGTTTTCTGCCTTCTTATTTGAAGAATCACGCATATTATCTTTACCCGAATTCTCAGCAGTCATCATGGAAAAGCCGGCCCAGTTGCGCAAGATCTCTTGCAGCCTGTATGTTGTTAAGAACACTGCATTAATAAAATAATAAATATGATTGTTAGTTGCTATTTCCAATGGAACAACTATTCTCATGTTGGGCAGATACTTGATCTGAGCTATACGGAATCTTTTAACATTTCCGGCATAGATCATACTGTTCAAAAGGATCTGATTCACTATATGCATGCTTAGAGCAAGTGTCGGCATCGCATTACCACAATCCTGTTTTATGATTGCAAGATTCTTAACAGAACGTGTCGGAAACATCCTGTTGCTAAAAGGTCTGTAACAGCCCGGGGAATACAGCTTCACTGATTCACAATCCGAATTGACGTACATGTTTACGTTCTGGTCGTACGCTGTCTCCCTTCTGGTAATCGTATTTCTTTCTATAAGATTATAGAAAATAAGATCTTCAAGCGTTTTGCCTATTTCCGAGAAACTAATATCTAAACCTTGTAATTCCAAATACGTCTTGATCTGTTTAACAGAAACAAAACTGTGTGTAGAAACTAAACCCATTATTTTTTCCTGAATATCTGTCAGCTCACCATTGAAGTGACCGGGTTTTGATATAGTATATTTTATGTAATTAAACCTGGCCGTTGGTGTGTAAACAGGCACGACATCAATATTCTCATATCTTCTCTTAAGAAGCTTGTTATGCTTAAATTCTTTACCATCTAACCATTTTGTATATTTTTTAGACATGATTATTCTCCTTTTCTCTGTAATGATAATCGTCCGATGAGTTCGCCCAGCCAATTCTTCATTGTGACAAACCCGCCAGTTATATGCATAAGTTGTGTAAGCCGAAGCAAAGTGAAATCGCTTTGTTTTGCCCACCGTAATGTAAAGAACTTCCTCTGCTTTTCATCAACGAGACGGCTGAGCTTTTTTAGTTCTTTTTTATCTGCATGCTTAAAATAGTTAAGCCATCCGCGATTGAAGCTTCCGATCCACTTTAGGTGATTCTCCGGGGTATCACATTCTGCCTTTCTTGCAATTAGTGCATACTTCATAAGGTTATCCTTGGCTTCTTCTCCGACGAAAAGTTTATAGTAGCCATAACGGCTTCGTCTTCCGATGTGATACCCCAGAAAATCGATGCCCCTCCGGAGGCTTTTGACTGTTTTATCGCCATTGAACATAAGGTGCAACTCATTTTTTAGGATCTTCTTTGCTGCAACAAATGCTCTGCTGACTTCTTTATTGTTTCTTCCGAGAAAGATAATGTCATCAGCATATCTAATGAACTGGAAACCTTGCTTCTCCATCTTCTGATCAAATTCATTCAGGTATATATTCGCCAGAAGAGGACTCAACGTGCTCCCCTGCATAATGCCTAATGTCATTCTCATAACCCGGTTATATTTGCAATACTTCGCTCTTATTAATCTCTCAAGTAATATACAGATGCGCGAGTCGGGAATATCCCGTTTGAGAATAGATATAAGAACGTCGTGATTGATCGTATCGTAGCAACTCTTGATGTCTGTTTTAATCACGCAATCATATCCGGAATTCATCCTGTTTTTCAGATATTTGATAGCATCCAATGTGCTTCTGCCCGGACGGAAAGCAAAGCTTCTGTTACTGAAGACCTTTTCATATTGAGGCTGAAGAACCAGGTGCAGTGCGCGAATGATGACTCTGTCTGTTACGGCAGGAACAGTGATATTGCGTTTTTTGCCATTCCTTTTCTTAATTTCGAATGCATCTGCAATACACGGATAATATGATGCGTTCCTGACTTTCTCTTCGATCTTATAGCCCTCTTTTTGCCAGAAGGACATAATATCTTTGGCATAAACTCCGTCAAACCCACAGAATGACTTGTTGTTCTTGATGTTTTTAAGGGCTCTTTCAATCACAGTCTTCTCAAACAGATCATCAACAGTTGCATTAATCATAGATTAAGTAATCACCTCCTCATTACAGTATTTTTCCTTGAGTTTCTGTACATAATCCTTGTATAGCTTGTATGCAGACTCAAAAGAAACTTTTGACATGCTGATTGTTGCCATTACCAGATTCTCGTAGATGTCTGCATATATCTCTTCGCAATCAGGCTGCGAATTAATGGCATCTACAATGATCGGACCAATCCTGTAGTATTCTTCTACATCCTCTGGATGCTGGATCTTAACAAAGGTGTCACGGAGAAACCGGAGTTCTGTCAGTTCATAACAATCATCATCAAAATTGTTCTTAAACTGATGTAAGCAAGCGGTGGTTATAAAGCAGCCTCCTGCATTTACCAAAGAAGTCCCCATACTTGCTAAGGTCTCTTCTTTATACTTATCGCGGCAATACGAAGACACGTATGACAACGCTTCCCAGTTTTGTTCTTTGGCAGTTGCGAGGATATCGCGTGCTAATTTACCGTACTGACCGGAGACAGAAGCTCTTTTGATAACAGCATAGTACTCATTATCATTGAGTTTTTCACCGTATCTCTTAACTTTACCTGCAGCTGAATCGATCAGATAATCATCATAACTACTCATCGCCGTACCTCCTTTTGAACTCATCGAATTGTTCGTTGAATACTCTTGCAATTCGCTTTCTCTCACATCTCACCATAGATACCAGATCGTCCCAGTCTCCGACGCTGTCGACCTTAAACCAGATGTCGTATGCATCAAAAGTAGGGAATTCCTCTAATATGAACTTGAGATTCCTTCTTAATGTTTTTAAAACCTGCGACGGGTCTGGAACTGTGTTGATAAATTCAAAGGGATCCTTGGGAGGTTCAATGTAGTCGTACACCTGCTGTATCCTTGAGGGAGACAATGCAAACGATGCCTTCATATCCGCAATACAGCCAAAGAGTACTTCTATCTCTTCCAAAGCCTTATTCAGCATTATCATCAGACCCAATTCTGTTGCTCTGCGAGCAGCATCTTCACTATTCTGATTACTCATAATCTTGTCCTTTCTCATATTCATTGATATGTTCTGTATTTGTGCGTACAAAAGTCTTTTGTACTCCGTATCCGGGAATCCTTGTTTTTCCCGTTGTATTTCCCTTGTATACTTCCCAGTTTCCAAGCTGCTGAAGCATACCTTCCAATTCATAGGCATCGCGACGTTTCATAAGGCTTCGATCCCGCATAAAGCATTCACACCAAATCTCCATAAGACACACTTTGTCCTGTCCGGTCGATTCGAGATATTCTCCGACCATGCCAAGCCTGGGATCTGTTTCCATTGCCTGGCTCTGCTGTTCGTAAGCTATCTTCTCAATGTTCTTAGGAAGATAAAGTGTCTCGCCATCCTTATAGCGGTACAGTGCTTCAGCCCAAATCTGTCCGATGTCATAATCAGTAAGATCCCACACAGACTGCTCTGCCTGTCCTGTTACATTCACCGGCCAGAATCTTCTGTTACCGGTAATATCTCTGAGAAAACCGTCTGTGGTATTTGTTGAGCCAACAAGTATGCATGTGCGCGGGTGGGTTTGTACATAAGTTGCATAGGGCTCTCTGTACTGATCATCGCAACGCGAGATAAAAGCTTTAACCGTCTCAACTTCGACCTTCCGTAATCCTGCGAGTTCACTAATCTCCATGATCCAGACGCCTCTTAGTTTTTCAGCAGCGGTCTTGTCCTTCATATCTCCTATTGTCATCGAATCTGAATACCATTTCATTCCCAGTTTCGAGAAGAAAGTACTCTTGCCGATTCCCTGCATACCGCATAAGACCAGTACGTAATCAAACTTAATGCCCGGCTCATACAAACGAGCAATTGCTGCCACTAATGTCTTTACAGTTACCGCACGTACATAAGGTGTATCTTCTGCGCCTAAGTACTTGATAAGCAATTCCGGTATCCTGGAAACCTTATCCCACTCTGTACATTCGATGTAAGATTTAATGGGATTAACTTTGCGAAAAAGACTGACTACTCCATACATGGCTTCCTGACATTTCTTACTTGAGTAGATGCCATACTTGTCATTGATATACATCAGCAGGTTAGTCCAATCGCTGTATTTCCATTCTCCGTCTTCACTCTGCCAGGGAAGTTGACCATTGACCACGATGCTGCGTGTTGCTTCGTTAAAGCAAATGCCTTGCAGCTGGGAATCATGTAAGAAGATCATCCTATAGTTGTAGAGATCATCTCTCACCTTGCCATTCTCATCAAATTTGAGAAATGGTCTGACTTCAGAAAGGTCCATTATTCCTGTCATATTCGCCTCCCTATGCGATCACTTCAAATTCATCTCTGGCATCAATATGAGTCTTTGACATCCTTGGGCCATCTTTGATCTTCTGAATGTTGCCGAGCCATATACCGATTCCTCTGTTTCCGCTAACGTTATATCCATAGAACACAAGACTAACGTTGATGAAACACCCTGAATACAATTCAGATTTGTCCTCGATTGGCTCGACGTTTTTGTCTACAATCTGAGGCGGATCAGAGCACTTCGCATTGAGATAAAAGCTGTTCTGAAATTGGGTCTTCTCCGGTTTCTCCTTATCTCCGTCATGAAGAGGGATCTTAAGATTTGCCGGGACATAACCGCCCCACTTCTCCTTGCTTGTTTCCTTGACATACTCGATTGCCTCATTCAATCTGCTGATCGACTGATCATCATCTTTTGAGACAATCAAGGTCATGCCGTACTTCTTGTCTACGCTGGATGGATTGTTAAGGTGAGCAAAGGCCATCCTTCCTTTAACTACGACTCTATTCTTCTTCATTTATAAGCTCCTTTTTACTGATCTTCTTCTCTTCTTCGTCGATGATCATTTGCTGCTGCAGTATCTGCAAATTTTCTGACAGCTGTTCCACAATCTCGACCATTCCACTTATGAAATCGATAATGGCGTTCATCTTTATTCACCTCCCTTCCGGTCCGGGTATCGTTTAGGACCTTGGCTCGGATGAGCTTCACCATCTGGCCTTATCGTACAGGGGGCGTGAGTTTTTTAGTTTATAAATCAAAACTATATGAAAACTATTTCCAACAAAAAACGCTGCCGGATATACCGACAGCGTCAGAAACATTCTTTTATCAACACTTACGTTTCTTGAGCCTCTAGTGCCTTTTTATATTTATTTATGAATTCATCCTTTTTCCTCTTTGCATAACCCGGATCCATAGTAGCAAACTCATCCCAAAAATTTATAGCAAGGCTATATTGTTTTTTGCATGAGCGTTCTCTTTTCATAAGTTTCCATATAGCCCAAGCAGAATAATAGTGGCATCGAACTTCCAGCAAAGCCGATGAATCATCCGTCTCTTTATCGTTAAGTATGCTTTCTGCGGCCTCAAGATCCATCTTTGCCATCTTAAGATTGTTCATTTCCATATATGTATTTGCCCTTGATATAATTGCATATATAAGGCCTCTTCGATATTTCTTGTTTTGATTAGCAAGGGATGTCCTAATCGTAATTACATCGGATATAACATCAATTGCCGCACCATAGTCTTTATTCTCCCTCATTATTCTAGATAGCTTTAGCATGTAAATGCCTTTCTTGGATACAAAAAGACGAGGAAACATATGAGGAGCAGAATATTGCTCTGATATCTTTAATGCCTTTTTATATCCAGATTCTGCTAGCTCAAGATTATAGTTATCAGGGAGCAAGTATAAATCAGACAAGTTGCTTATTGATCTTGTCAATCGATCAGCTGTCTCTGCGGCCCTCAGCGAATCTTTTTCATATTGCTTAGCCAAGAATGTATATAAACGTATGGCGTTCTTATAACTATTGATTGCTATCTTAAATTGCGAGTTGTGTGAGTAATATAATCCCTGGTCATGATAAATCCTTGCCTGAATTATTATCATATCAGGGTCTTCATAATTCTCTTCCAAAACTGTTTTGGGAACAGCATCTAATACCGGACCAAAAGCATTCATGTTATTTGTAAGGAATAGGACACCTAATTTAGACACAGTAGCTTGTAACCAGGTTTTGCTACACCGATCATAATGTTTATCCAAAACCCGATTCAGGTATACTAACGATTCAGAATACTTTCCAATTGATTTGTATGCATCTCCTAAAAGAATACTAACACAATCACTCAAATCAGTATTTTTCTCATAGATTTCACACAATTTAAGCAAGCGTTCTGACTTTACAATGCACTCTTCATAGAGAGAAATCCTGTTTAGATAATCAGCATATTTATATATGATGTCATGTCTAACATTATACTTAAGTGACAGTTCTTCCAATTCTTCATATATATGCAGTATAGAATCTTTATTAGAACCACTATCAGTCATATATATTTGGCTTTGAAGAATTTGAATTAGCAAGAATCTGCTATCCATGTATTCCTTTATATGCTGTAAACCCTTTTCAATACTATCACTACCCTTTTTTAAAATTTTTTTCCATTGTGCGTTATCAAGTTCATTGAGCGCATTTTCACGATCTTCACCCTCAAGATATTTTCTCAAATCCGAATCCTGTGCGTCGCGATTGCAGATTAGCATTGTAAGGATTTCATCCATACTATCTCTATAGTTTTGAAGCTGATTACGGCATAAATCTATTCTTTCATTGATGCTTTCCATTTCCTTTTTGTGATATTGCACCGATGCTTCCAAATCAGATATTTTATTTCTAAGCAACTCAGCTTGAGTACTGTTATATGGCAAACTGTGTTCCAGCGATGTTAATTCTTTTCCGTCAACATAAAGATGTGCATTATTAATACGAATATCATGTTCAGCCAAGTGTTGATCATCTCTAACCAAACTCTCAAACACATCCAATAATATATCTGCAATATCCTTATAGGATTTTATTTTGTAGCCCTGATCATTAGCATCTTTTATAACCCTGATACCGCTATCGTTTTGCCTTCCGCGTTGCTCGTTATTCTCTTTAACCCACATTTCTAACAAAGGGTATCCACTACCAGTACCACGTTTTATTAACTGGTATGCTAATTCATCTTCGTTTGAAACAATATTATCCAGTATAAAAATATATTTTTCGTCAGAAGATACATCTAAACAATTCTTTTTGAAATCACGCAAAATCTTTGAAGTCTTTGTCACGCGACAAATTAACAAATCATCCGAATATATAGGTCTAAGATTGTTACGAAAATTGATTATTTCGTTTTGATTTTTTGTAGCGGTACCAGTTTCAGAAGAACCAATAATAAACTGAATTGGTTGGATGTAAATATCATTCTTTTCATCATACAAAACTAGATCAACCAAATTCTTTTGAAAAGTCTCTATTTCAGAAAGAGATGATAATAACGAAAGATCAACAAGATAAAAAACATGATCTAAATCATCTATCCATTTTCTCAAATCTTCGTACTCAAGCATCGATAGTTCTCTCGATTTATGAATAACAGTTGCTATTGTATCTTTAACTTCAGATAGACGTCTTCTCTCCTCTGCCTCCTTATAAATTGCTTTGTAGATTGCACAAAGCAATTTCCTGCAGTTTTCTTTTGCCAAGTATGGCAAATCTTTATGATCATATAAATCGTCAGAATAATTCTTAATTGTTATTCCACTGGGAATCCTGGTGTTTGTTTTTTCTTTTATACCCTCTAGATTATCATTATTCGTTTTCTCTTCAGTTTCATATTTATAGCCATGATATTCTAAATAGTACATTTGCATCTTTGATGCGTTCTTATCAACAATTTCCCTTAGGTTTTTAGAATAAAAGAATCTCTCGTGTGTATATATGCGCTTATATAATTCGGCATATGCAACAAACAACTTATTAAACAAATGATCATTCAATCTGTTTTGATTACCCATAGTTTATCTCCATTTCGTTGCCGTTGCCTATGTTGCCGATTGTTGAGTGCTCTTTCCTATTTGCTTTTTCATTATTATTCTATATTTTATATGAAAACAATGTCTACAAACAATGTGTTTCTTGTATTTGAATCGCTCAGCTTTATATTCTCCTATCCAACAACTTATTGACAGGATAAAGCGATAATCATAATATTTCTTAAATATGTTTCATAACTATAAAATGCATAAATGATGAACCTACAAGGGGGTAATTCATTATGAAAAAGTCTACAAGAATCCTCGCAACTGTATTGGCTTTGACAGTAATGCTTAGCCTCTTTACCGCTTGTGACCAGCACGATGACAAGGTTGATCCTACATCAAGAGAGACTGAAACCCAGATCACTCCTGATTTTAGCGAACCCAACCAGTCAATCGCAAGCTCTGTTGCAACAACAGAGACAGAAACTAGCAGTAGCGAAACAGCTACTCCGACACAGTCCGGTGCTTACACTTATGAAGCATACGGATATCAGTTCTCTATGGATGTTAATCTCGAAGATTACTACTTCACCGACGTAAGAAATGGTGTAGATGCCTTCGATCTTTATTATCTCGCTAGAGACTACGGTTGGAGACCGCACAGAGCAAACGGCAATACTAGCTACGACGACAATATGTCTATGGTAGACTGGTACGAGTATGATTTCGGCGACGGCAAGGTCATGGTTATCTACGTCGGCGTCGATGGCTCGAGCAATAATCCAACTGGTTTTTCTCAGGTTAGCTCAATCGGCTATACTTTTAGAAACTATCCGATCACTAACGGAGTAGCTTGGGGATACGATGGCGATACTTCAAATAGTAATCCGCTTTATCGCTATTCTACTTTTAGCTTCCCTAATCACTCTTCAGGTTCAGAGTGGCTCAGCCTTTATGGCGGTCCTTCGGCAAGCGGCTCATTATCACGCGAAGATGTTATTATTCTTGCGTATTTAATAACCACTGGTCCTCAGCATCCTGGAGAAAACCCGATTTATTATTCAGATTTCATCAACTCTGGATATGACACGGGTGCTTCCGGCGAGTATATCTTACCGTATTAATTGATGAATTAAGCCGCAAGTAATTGCGGCTTTTTTCTTCCATGCAATCTGCATCAGCAGATCTCATCATATGATGTATGCACCCGTCAGATCTATTATTTGGTAAATGAGTTTATATATAAGCTAATGCCTATAATCTATCTTTATTATCTCCGTCACGGTCTTATGTATTTTGTTAATTCCTTATTCTTATCTTTATAGACATCCATCATTAAATTATTTAAAATTTTGTCAATAAGATTTTTGAGGTGCAATATGAAAAAGATCAATTCCTTAATTAAGGTAGTAAGTGTAACGGTTATCGTTTCATTGTGCGCTTCCCTCGTGACAGCGTGCAACCAGAAGGACGATCGCACGGATTTCACAACCCGTGAGACCGAAACTCAGTTTC
>JAEEGJ010002844.1_pt1 | contig 76494 bp, 30 predicted proteins | sample 8958761 | NCBI WGS metagenome assembly JAEEGJ01 (sample SAMN16246546, study PRJNA631951) | gut metagenome | biome: gut microbiome; feature: rumen; material: RS-attached | host: Bos | place: Iran: Karaj | collected 2018-10 | reverse complement strand
GTTGTCCTCCCCTCCTTCCCTTCCTCTGCGTCCCTTCGTCGTTTGTCCGGGGTTACTTTCGCGTCGTGCGCGGGGGTCTCCCCTTCCCACCCCCACACTGCGCTCCTTCGTCGCTTTGTGGCGGTCTCCTCCTCACGACCCCCACACTGCGCTCCTTCGTCGCTTGTGCGGGGTTACTAGAATTTTGTCCCTTCGGGACTGCTCAAGGAATGACGTGGCAAACATACAATTTATTTTTTAATTATACAACTAAAAAATTAGTTTTATGTTTTTTTAAGATTTTTCCCGGGGCGGAACTTTTACATTATATAATAAGTATCCTTTATTTTCGTTTGTGTGTTTAATAAAATCTAACACTTGTGAAAATAATCGATAACATATTATCCCTGTTTTATCCACGGTTGTGCGCGGGGTGCGGGGAGGCGTTGCAGCATCACGAGGCGTGTCTCTGCCTCCATTGCCAGCTGCATCTTCCTGAAACCCACTACCATAAGGAACACGACAACCCGCTTAAGCTCATTTTCGCGGGGCGCGTGAAGGTGGAGGAGGTGGCATCGCTCCTGTATTACAAAAAGGGGACCATCACCCAGCATATCCTGCACAACCTCAAATACAACGGACAGAAGGAGTTGGGCGACTTTCTCGGCACCTACTACGGCCGACAGTTAGCGGCGGAACCCCGTTTTCAGGAGATCAGCGGCATCATTCCCATCCCCTTGCATCCGAAAAAGGAACGCAAGCGGGGCTACAACCAGAGCGAGTGGATTGCCAAGGGCTTGAGCCGCGGGATGGGCATTCCCTACCGCACCGACATCCTGGTGCGCACGCACTTCACCGAGACGCAGACGCGCAAAAGCCGTTTCAACCGCTGGGAGAACGTAAAAGAGGTGTTTATGGTGCAAAATGGCGAACGGGTGAAAGGCCAGCACCTGCTGGTGTGCGACGACGTGCTCACCACGGGCGCCACCACAGAAGCAGCAGTACAACAACTGTTAACAATTGAGGGAGTGCGCGTCAGCGTGGTGACCCTGGCCGCAGCACAACATTAGCCATTGGCTATTGGCTTTTGGCTAACTGCTAAAGGCTAAGGGCTAACGGCCCTCAGACATCTTCACCACTGTGATGCCGCTGCCGCCCATTTCCAGAATCTCGTCCTCGAAGGTTTCCACGTCGCTGCGGCGGGCAAGCTGCTGGCGCACCACCTGGCGGAGGATGCCGTTGCCTTTGCCGTGGAGGATGCGCACATAGCGGATGCTCAGCAGCGCGGCCTCGTCGAGATAGTCGGAGAGTATGGGGGTCATCTCCTCCACGCGCATACCCCGGATGTCGAGGGTGGAGTCGAAGGCCGCCAGCTTCTTGTTCATCGCATCGGCGAGGGAGCCTTCGTTATAGTGCACCACCCCGCCGCGGCGCACCTCGCGCGCCTCCTTCTTGCTGATTTTGGCCAACTTGCGAACATCTGTCCGCAAGGAGATGGAGTTGAACGCGATGGTGGCGTCATTGCCATCGATGGCGGTCACTTCGCCCGAGATCTGCATATCCGCCATAAAGACGGAGTCGCCCACCCGGATGGTCCGGTCCTCGGGCTTCTCCTCCACTTTCTTGGCCACGGGCTTGGTGCGTTTGATGGGTACGATGGGCTTGAGCGTCTCCTCGTGCTCAATGGAGGTAATCTCCTTTTGCAGTTCTTTCTTGAGCTCGCCCACATTCTCGCGCGCCTTCTTAGTCTTCTCGCTGTCGGCTTTCGCCTCCTTGATGTCGCGGATGGTCTTCTCAATCACCTTGTTGGCACTCTCCACGATGCTGTTGGCCTGGTTTTTGGCCTTCTGGATGATATCCTTGCGCTGCTTGTCCAACTCGGCGAACTTCTCGGCATAGCCGTCAATCATCTCAGCCAGCTGATCGTCGGCGGCGTGCACCTGTTTTAACATTTTTTCAGTTTCCAAACGCATAATCTCAATCTCCTCGAGCTTGCGTTCGTAGTCGATCTGGGCGGTGCCCGACTTAGCGATGGCGTTGTCGATGATGCGGCTGTCGAGTCCGATATGGCGGGCAATCTCGTAGGTGAAAGAGCTGCCGGGCTTGCCAATTTTCAGGGTATAGAGCGGCTGCAGGGCCTGGGTGTCGTACAGCATCGCCCCGTTTTCGGCTTCCGGATGGCTGTCGGGGAACATCTTGAGGTTGCCGTAGTGCGTGGTGATGATGCCGTAAGCGTTTTTGGCATAGAAACTCTCCAAGATGGATTCCGCCAAAGCCCCGCCCAAGGTGGGCTCTGTGCCCGACCCGAACTCGTCTATTAAAAAAAGTGAATGACTGTCAAGATGATCATCCATCGCCTTCAGGTTGGAAAGATGCGAACTGTAGGTGCTGAGGTCGTTTTCGATGGATTGCTCGTCGCCGATGTCGATAAACATACTGTGGAAAATGCCCATATCGGAGGTGCCCTGCATTGAGACGAGCAGTCCGCACTGCATCATATACTGCAGCAATCCGACGCACTTGAGGCACACGGACTTGCCGCCGGCGTTGGGACCGGAGATGATGAGGATACGGCGTTCCCCGTTGAGTTCCACATCCAAGGGCACCACTTTGCGGGAGGTGCGTTTGAGGGAGAGGTGGAGCAGCGGGTGGAGGGCCTTCTGCCAGTGCACAAGGGGCTGGTCGTGGAGATGGGGAAGCGCGCCGTCAATATCGATGGCCAGTTGCGCCTTGGCGCGCAGGAAGTCGTAACGGCCCATCAGCCGCTGGGCCTCCAGCAGCTCGGGGATGGCGGGCCTTATCTGGTCGGTGAGTTCTGTGAGAATGCGGATAATTTCGCGCTGCACGGCGTTCTGGAGGTCGCGCAACTCGTTGTTGGCGTCGAACACTTCGGTGGGCTCGATGAAGACGGTCTGGCCAGTGGCCGACTCGTCGTGCACAAATCCCTTGAGGCGGCGTTTGAACTGGGCAGCCACGGGGATGCAGAGGCGGCCGTTGCGGACGGTCATCTCGGCATCCTCCTTCACCAGTCCGTCCTGCTTGGCGGCGGTGAGGATTTTGCGAATCTGGCGGTCGGCGGCGTTGGAGATGCGATTCATCTCGGACTTGATGCGGGCCAGTTCGTCGGAGGCATTGTCGCGCAGCTGGCCCTTCTCGTCCAGTATGCGGTTGATGGCGGCGGTCAACTCGCGCTGCAGGGGCATCTCCTCGCAGAGGGCCCACAGGCGGGGGTATTTGTTGTCCTCCTGCCGCACTTTGAGATAGACATAGATGGCGGTCATCGTGGCGATGAAGCCGCGCAGGCAGGCCAACTCCTCCAACTCGATATAGGTGCCGTCGGTGCGCAGGCGTTTCAGCTCGGCGCGCAGGTCGTGGTACTCCTGGGCGGGAAAGGGCTCGTCGAACAGCAGCAGCTGGCGCAGCTCCTCCACCGTCTCCAGTTCGGGCAGAAGGGTCTCGATATCGGTCTGAAACCCGATTTGGTCAACCAACCCACGCCCCAACGGGCTGAGACAATGTCCCAACAACAGTTGCCGTATGGTGTTAAAGCCTATTTTCTCTTCAAAATTATCAGGATAAAGCATATTCTTCAAAAAGGGCGGCAAAAGTACGAAAAAAGCGCGCTATTTTCCCACCACCATTTTGCGGGCTATGTGGAAGTTCGCCCCTTGGAGTTGCAGCACATAGATACCGGCGGGCAGGTCGCTGACAGTCAGGGTGTAACGCTCTGCTGGGATGCAGCGCTCCTGCAGCACCACCTGTCCGGCGAGATTCAGCACTTGCAGCTGCACCTCCTCCTCAACGGGGACGGGCGGCACCAGGGTGACGTAGTCGGTGGCGGGCACCGGGTAGAGCGACCAGTGCGAGGGGTTCATCCACACCTCGATGCCGTTGGGATGGAAGGGGTTGACCGAGTCGGAACCGAAAATTTTGTCCACCAGCTCAGGGAAGTCGATAAAGGGGTTGCGGTTGCCCTGGAGGGCATAGACAGCGTTGTTGCGCTCGTACTCTTTGAGGCTCACGGGGTCCTCGTCGTGCCAACGCAGCAGCATATTGAGGGCCCAGGGCTTGAGGGAGCCGCCGGTGAACATCGACTGCTCGTAGCCGAGGTTCTTGTCCATATAGCAGACCGTCATATAGAAATAGGTGCGGGCCAGATCGCCCTTGTATGCGTCGTTGGGCTCGAACACGGTGCCGCTATAGCCGTTGGTGACGCAGGGGCCCACTTTGGAGCCGTTGGTGCTGGTCCAGGAGGGGTTGTTCACCTCGCCGAGGGGCAAGTTGCCACGCTTGTTGTTGACCCATCCGTCGGTGGGATAGAGATGGAACAGGTCGGTGTACATCGGGGTGGCGTCGTTGAACCAGCTTTTGGGCACAGAGTGTTCGCGGTTGTAGCAGTCGCCCTCGCCGGAGTAGTTGCCGCACTGGTCAGAGCCGAAGTTGAAGTAGTAGGCCGTGACGCCGTCGGGGTTGTCGGAGTAGATATCCCACACCTTGCCGTTGTCGGGACGCACGTCGGTGGTATAAAAGGCGTTCCACAACGCACTGTAGCTCAAAGAAGTGTGGTTCTTCACAATCGAATAGAGGGAGACGCGCAGGGCGCTGCCACCCTTATTGTCGGCGGCATTATAATAGCCGGCAGGCACCTGGGCATAGAGCACTGCGGAGGCCAACATTCCCAAAAGCAATAGAATTCTTCTCATAATCAGCAAAAAGGAGTGCAAAGATACATCAAATTTGAACATCGGGGATATGTTTTTTTCATTGGGAGAAGAATACTTGTATTTATTTTGCTAAAACACTATCACTATGTAACAAAAAGAGTTATTAACAGTAATATGTTAATGTTTTTTATACAATAAATAGTCATAATTATGACGAACTCTTTACGCAACATTTTCACCAAGAGCCTCGTTTTGGTTTTCATTTTTTGTGCATTTCAGGCAAATGCGCAAAGTTATAATGTTCCCAGTTCGGGAAACAACACCATAACGGCCTGTTCGGGCACGGTTTATGATCCAGGCGGAACCTCATCGTACTCCAACTCCTGCAATGGTTACTTGGTAATCAATCCGGGGCAGAGTGGCTGCGTAGTGCATCTCAGCGGCACATACGACACAGAGAGCAATTATGACAAGATTTACATATACGAGGGCGTTGGCGTGAACGGTCAGGAGTTGTGTATGTTGACCGGCAGCGGCAGTGTTGATGTCATATCCTCAACGGGGTCGTTGACCGTGAAGTTCACCTCTGACGGTACGGTGACCTACAGCGGATTTGTGTTTCAGGTCTCCTGCACTGGCGGATGTTCGTGTGGCGGGTCCCCCTATAACATTGCCACTCACGGTATAACCGGCGGCGTGAACATACAGTGGGCCGCCTCGCTTGACCCCTCCGTGCACGCCTACATTTTGGAATACGGTCCGGTCGGGTTCACGCCCGGCACGGGAACCTCAACCATTGTAAACTCCAACAGTTACAACATTTTGGGTTTGACTCCAGGCGAAACATACGAGATTCATCTGTACTATGACTGTGGCAATGACGGGATTGTCACCACCGAGACTCCCAAGGTTTTCTCTTTCTGTATGCCTGAAAACACCTCCTGCATCGATTTCTCTTCTTGGTCGAATCCCAACATCACCTGCACGTATGGTAGCTACAGCAATCCCTACCAGACCGTGGGTGTGGTGGACAACGGCAGCAGCGTGGCCACCAGCCGGCACACTGTTTATTTTTCCGACGAGTTGGACCCGCGGACCGGCAACTTGCTGCACGTCATCCCGCCTTGCGAGTTGTATTCCGTACGTTTGGGCAACTGGAACACCGGGTCGCAGGCAGAGAGTATATCCTACAACTTTCACGTGGACACCAACGAGAACGCTATCTTACTGCTCAAATACGCCGCCGTGCTGCAAAACCCCAGCCACAACGCTTCACAGCAACCCCGTTTCAAGTTCGAGTTGCTGAACCAAAACAACCAACTCATAGACCCCACGTGCGGCGCTGCCGACTACATCGCCAACACGAACTTGGGCTGGAACACCGCCGGCAGTAATGTGCTTTGGAAAGACTGGACTTTTGTGGGAACCGACCTCAGCAACTATCACGGACAGAACATCAAGGTTCGTCTCACCACTTACGACTGCGACCAAGGTGCGCACTACGGCTATGCCTATTTCACCCTGAACTGCAACAAGAAGAACATCACGGTGGAGTCGTGTGGCGCAATTGCCGCCAGCACCTATACCGCCCCGGCAGGGTTCTCCTACCAATGGTATTATGAGAACACGCCCAACAACATCCTGTCCACTAACCAGTCTATCACCATACAGGGCGGTTCGGGAAACCTGTTTTGCCGGGTCATCTCCCTCAACAACCCCAACTGCTATTTCGTGTTACACACCTCTCTGGAACCGCGTTATCCCTTGGCCCGTTTCACCGCCGACCGCGACAGTTGCACATTCTCTTATCATTTCATCAACAATAGTGTCGTCTCAGGTGACGGTGTCTCCCCGCTGCCTACCAACGAGCCTTGTCAGAGCGCCCATTGGAACTTTGGCGACGGCACCACCTCCGATGAAGTCAACCCCGTACACGAATATCCCGGCCCGGGAACATACAATATAGTGCTGCTTGCCGGCCTCAACCAAGACGAGTGTCTTGACACCGCCTTCTTGCAAATCGTCATCCCGCCCAACTCGCCCGAGATTACCGGCGACTTCGACATTTGTGGCGGGGAGAGCACCACACTGCACGCCTCGGGCGGCCATTCTTACACCTGGGCTATCGGCGACAGCCTGATCGGACAAGGCGACCAGACGACCGTCCAACTGCAAGAGTCCGCTATCATCACCCTGCACTCCTATGGCGAGGACAACTGCGTGAAAAACTTGGACCAGGAGGTTGTCGTGCATCCCTCCTATTATGTGACTTTCCACGACACCATCTGCCAATACGACACCTATCTTGACCACGGTTTCACCTTGCCCATCTCCTCGGCTTTCGGTGATTTTGCATACAACAACCTGCTCCACACCTATTACGGATGCGACAGTCTGCTGACTTTGAAACTCCACGTCACTCCCCTACCCCTCATCACCATCTCGAACCCTGACCACTGCTTCCGCTTCGGAGATCCTCTCGAACTGAGGGTGCAGCAGACATACGACGATTACCTTTGGAGTACTGGCGCGACCACCCAAAGCGTTCTGGTGTATGAGGATGGCCTATATTCCGTCACCGTCAGCCAAAACAACTGCGAAAACACGCAAGATGTGAACGTGATGGAGGTTTGTCCTTTCAACGTCTTCATCCCCAACTCTTTCTCTCCTTCTGACGGCAACGGCATCAACGATTACTTCTCCATAAGCGGTTCCGAAGACATGTACAATTTTATGATCAACATCTACGACCGCTTTGGCAACACTGTTTACAGAAGCACAGACAAGGATTTCCAGTGGGACGGCCGCGTCAACGGAAAACTGTACACCAACTGCACCTACAACTACCTGATTCAGTGCACCGACAAACTTGGTGAAAAATTCGAATTCAAGGGAAGTATTCTTGTGTTGTAGATTTTACGATGTGCGACTTACGATGTGCGACTTACGATGTACGATTTACGAAAATCGCAAGTCGGAAATAGTACATCGCATCAAAGACTTAAGACTTTAGACCGAAGACTTTTTCGTAAATCGCACTTCGCACAAAAAAACGGTCCCCGGAGATTTCCGGGAACCGTGTTGTACGACGTGCGATTTGCGACTTACGATTTACGATGCACGATGCACGACTTCGCAAATCGCAAATCGTACATCGTAAATCGTCTAACGTCTAAAGTCTTAATTCTTCACGACGCGCTTCGTCACCACACCCTTGGTGGTGGTCACGCGCACGTGGTAAACGCCCTTGGCGTATGCCGACAACTCAATTTGGGCCACATTGCCGCTCACGTTTCTCGTTTGCAGCAGCTTGCCATAGGAGTCGTACACCTCCACGCGCTCCATCTCGTCGCCGGAAACCTCCACATAGGTGACTCCCGTTGTCGGGTTAGGATAGAGGGAGACTGCATAGCCGTCGTAGTCCTCCACGCCGACCCGCAAGGTCAGGTGCAAGGTCACCACGCTGTCGCAACCATAGCTGTCCTCAAACTGCTGCATATAGGTACCGTTCTGGCAATACTCGACGCCATTCCAGGTATAGCAGCTGTTCTCAGTGACGATGGTGAACTCGGTGCTTTGCGGCTGGTGGATGTCCAGATGCAGTGTCACAATGCTGTCGCAGCCCCATTGCGTGTAATAATGTTTCACATAATCACCGCTTTGAGTGTAAACAGTGCCGTCCCAGACATAGTAGCTACAAGCACGTGCCGAGAACTGGGTGCTGACAGGTTGATGGATATGGAGGATGAGAGTGTCCTTAACCTGGCAGCCGTAGATGCCGGTCACATTATGGGTGTACACACCACTCTGCGTGTAATTGGTGCCATACCACTGGTATGAGCCGCAAGCGTCAACCGTGATAGTTGAGCTCTGCGGATGATGGATGGTCAGATGCAGCGTATCCACCTGCGTGCAACCGTGGTTGTCGGTGTGGACATAGGTGTAGATACCGCTTTGCGTGTAGGTAGTGCCGTGCCACGTGTACTCGAAGCACTCGGTAACCGTTACGGACTGGTGGACCGGATGATAGATGGTCAGGCGCAAGGTGTCCACCTGCGTGCAGCCATTAGCGTCAAGATGAGACTGCGTGTAGGTGCCGCTCTGTGTGTAGATGAATCCGTTCCAATCGTACATTCCGCACTCGGTAACCGTAAGGGAGGTGCCGGTCGGGTGGTTGATGGTCAGGTAGAGGGTATCCACCTGCGTGCAACCGTGGTTGTCGGGATGAGCATAGGTGTAAACACCGCTCTGCGTGTAGGTGGTGCCACCCCAAGTGAAGGACTCACACTCGGTGATGAGGAGGGACTGATGACGCGGCTGGTAGATAATCAGATGCAGCGTATCCACCTGCGTGCAGCCGTTGGCGTCACTGTGGACATAGGTGTACACACCGCCTGCCGTATAGGTGGTGCCGTGCCAGGTGTACGGGCCGCATTCTCCCACCGTGACCGACTGGTGTTGAGGATGGTTCACCGTCAGATTCAGCGTCACCGTGCTGTCGCAACCAAACATTGTCTGGAAGTGCTGCACATAATGACCGCTCTGCGTGTAGGTCACATTATTCCAAGTGTATGATTCGCAAGCCGTGGCCTCCACTATCTGAGTCAGCGGCTGATGAATCGTCAGATAGAGCGTATCCAAATACATACAACCGAAGTTGTTCTGAACAGCTTTCACATAGACACCGCTCTGCGTGTAGGTGTTGCCACGCCACACATAAGAGCCGCAGGCCTCCGCCACAGAGGAGGTGTTCTGCGGACGGTTGACCGTCAGATAGAGCGTATCCACTTGCGTGCAACCGTTGATGTCGGTGGTAGTGTAGGTATAGACACCTGTTTGCGTGTAAACCGTACCATGCCATACATAGTCACCGCAAGCGGTGAGCGTGTAAACATTAGGTTGCGGATGGAAGATGGTCAGATGGAGGGTATCCACCTTAGTGCAGCCATTGGCATCAGAATGGATGTAGGTGTAGGTACCGCTCTGTGTGTAGGTGGTGCCGTGCCAAGTGTAGGCATTGCACTCGCTCACCGTGAAGGCCTCGTGCACGGCGTTCAGGATGGTCAGGTGCAGCGTATCCACCTGCATGCAGCCGTTGGCATCCGTGTGGGCGTAGGTGTAAACACCGCTCTGCGTGTATTCCGTGTTGTTCCAGACATAAGAACCGCAGGCGCTTTCCGTGTAGGCCACGTGCGTCGGGTTGAAGATGGTCAGATGCAGTGTCACCACACTGTCGCAAACACCCTGACGCTCGATGGTAAACGTGGGCGTGTTGGTGCTCTCCGTGTAGGTAACCCCGTGCCACTCGTAGCTTTCGCAAGCAGTGACAGTCTCCACACCCTGCACAGGTATGCAAGGCAGTACGGTAACCTTGACTCTGACGGGCGCACTGGCGCAATGCTCGCTGACAGCCATCACTGTATAAGTGGTCGTCGTCATCGGAGCAACCGTGATAGAGGCGGTTTGACCAAATCCGACCCAGAAAGGATTGCCGTTGAGGGCAATGGCCGTAAGGGTCGCACTCTCATACTCGTGGATGAGCGTGTCGCCGACAACGCCCGCCACCTCAGCACGAGGATAGATGGTCAGATGCAGCGTCACCGTGCTGTCGCAACCATCCACGGTCTGGAAGTGCTGTACGTAGTCGCCGCTCTCATTATAATAGACATTATTCCAGTAGTAGCTGCCGCAAGCATTATCCGAGAACTCGGTGACGGCAGGCTGGAAGATGGTCAGGTACAGGGTATCGACTTGCGTGCAACCATTGGCGTCGGCGTGGGCAAACGTGTAGGTGCCGCTCTGCGTGTACTCCGTGTTGTTCCACGTGTAGGAGCCGCAAGCACTCTCCGTCACCGCCGTATGCGTCGGGTTGTTGATAATCAGATGCAGCGTATCCACTTGCGTGCAGCCGTGGATATCTTCGTGAGCGTAAGTGTAGGTGCCGCTCTGCGTGTACTCCGTGTTGTTCCAGACATAGCTTTCGCAAGCCTCGGCCTCATAGACCTCAGCCACGGCATTGTAGATGGTCAAATGCAGCGTATCCACCTGCGTGCAACCATTGACGTCGGCGTGAGCGAAGGTGTAGGTGCCGCTCTGCGTGTACACGGTGTTATGCCACGTGTAGCTCTCGCAAGCCTCGGCCTCAAAGCTCTCCGCCACGGCATTATGGATGGTCAGACGGAGCGTGTCCACTTGCATACAGCCGTGGGCATCTTCGTGGGCGTAGGTGTAAGTGCCGCTCTGCGTATATACGGTGTTATTCCACGTGTAGCTCTCGCAAGCCACAGCCTCATAACTCTGTGCCACCGGATGATGGATGGACAGGTGCAGCGTGTCAATCTGCTGGCAGCCATTGGCGTCTCTATGACGATACGTGTAGGTGCCGCTCTGCGTGTACTCTGTGTTGTTCCAAACATAAGAACCGCAGGCATCCACATTATAGGCCGTATGAGCCGGATGGAAGATGGTCAGGTGCAACGTATCCACTTGTGTGCAACCATTGAGGTCTGTATGGGCAAAGGTGTAGGTACCGCTCTGGGTGTACTCAATATTATGCCAGACAAAACCATTGCACTCGCTCACCGTCACCGCCGTGTGCGTCGGACGGAGGATGGTCAGATACAGCGTATCCACCTGCGTGCAGCCGTTGGCATCCTGATGCGAGTAGGTGTAGCGGCCGCTCTGGGTGAAGGTCGTATTGTGCCAAGTATAGCGCTCGCAGGCTGTAATGTTGATAATCTCAGCCACCGGATGGAGAATCGTCAGGTGCAGGGTCACGATACTGTCGCAAATGCCCGGACGCTGGATAGTGTGCGTAGCCGTATTGGTGCTCTCCGTGTAGGTTGTGCCATACCACACATAACGGTCGCAGGCCGTAACGGTAAACACGCCCTCTGCGGGGGTACACGGTGTCACATAAACCGTGATGCTGTCGGGTTCGCTGGCACAGCCGTCCACCGTGCCTACCACAGAGTAGGTGGTGGTCTGCATCGGGGTGACGGTCACCGTGGCGCCCGTAGCCTGGTTGGACCAGACGTATGAGGTGGCACCCGTGGCCGTCAGCGTGGTGCTCTCGTGTTGCACGATTTGCGTGTTGTTTGAAGAGACCGTTACCACCGGCACGGGCTTGATGGTCAGATGCAGCGTGTCCACCTGAGTGCAACCGTGGGCATCCTCGTGCGTGTAGGTGTAGGTGCCGTCCTGGGTGTATTCCGTGTTGTTCCACATATAAGGTCCGCAACTCACAATATTCAAGGACTCGTGCACCGGATTGTGGATGGTCAGATAGAGAGTATCCTCTTGGATACAACCATTACCATCATAATAAGCAAAGGTGTACGTACCGCTCTGTGTAAAGTGCTGCTGGTACCAGGTGTAGGAACCGCAAGCATCCACAGTCCGTGCCACCCCTTGATTGGGATAGATGGTCAAATGCAACGTCACCACACTGTCGCAACCCAAATCGTTGTACAGATGCTGCTGGTAGTCGCCGCTGGTGGTGTAAACCGTGCCGTTCCAGTTGTAGCTGTGACAACCCGTGGCACTGAATTCATTCAGGATAAGCTGGCAAGCACCCACAGTAACTGTGATGTTGACCGTATCACTCACACAACCGTCAGTGGTGCCCACCACGAAGTAGCTGTTGGTGACTCTCGGGGCAACCGTGATAGTGGAACTGGTCTGCTGCGTGTTCCATACATAACTGTCAGCACCGGAAGCTGTGAGCGTGGCACTCTCGCCATATTCAATGATAGGCAGAGCAGGATCGGAGGTTATGGTCACCACCGGCACAGGCTTGATGGTCAGGTGCAGGGTATCCACCTGCGTGCAGCCGTTGGCATCAAGGTGCGCATAGGTGTAGTCGCCGCTGACCGTATAGACGGTGTTGTTCCAAGTATAGGTGCCGCAGGCAACCTCCGTGAAGGCTTGATGCACCGGATTGTTGATGGTCAAATGCAGCGTCACCGTGCTGTCACAACCGGCAGCGGTCTGGAGCACCTGCACATAATTGCCACTGGTGGTGTAAACCTGATTGTTCCAAGTGTAGCTTTCGCAGCCCGTCTCAGTGACTTCCGTGGCAATGGCATCGTTAACCACCAAGTGCAAGGTCACCGTGCTGTCGCAACCGGCAGCGGTCTGACGATGGAAGACGTATGTCCCGCTTTGCGTGCCCACACCAAACAAAGTGTCGCGCCAAGCGTAAGGCAGGGCCGCCTTGCAAATAGGCATATCCACATTGAGATCATACACAGGATTGATGGTCAGGGTCAAGATTACCACACTGTCGCAGCCATTGGCGGCCTGGAAGGTCTGCACATATTCGCCATTGGTCGTATAGACCTCATTGTTCCACGTGTAGCTGCCGCAAGCAGTGGCGGAAATGGACGTGGAAACGGGCTGTTTGACTGTCAAGTTCAGAGTAACGATGCTGTCGCAGCCGTTGGCGGCCTGGAAGGTGCGCGTGTAAATGCCACTCGTATTATACGTTTGGTCAACCCAGGTATAACTGCCACAAACGGTGGTGGCGAATGCATAGGTAACAGGTTGCTTGATGGTCAGATGCAGTGTCACGATGCTGTCGCAGCCGTTGGCGGCTGTGAAGGTTTGCGTGTAGTCGCCGCTGGAAGTATAGGTTTGGCCGTTCCATTCATAGCTGACACAGTTGGCATCGGTGATTTCGTTGTGCACCGAATTGAGGATGGTCAAGTGCAGCGTCACCACACTGTCGCAACCGTTGGCAGAACCGTTGGGAATACGATAGATGGCATTGCCGGTGCTCTGTGTGTAGGTGGTACCGTGCCATACGAAACTGTCACAAGCCGTGACCGTCTCCGTGGAAGTACCCGGGCGGCAGGCACCCACCTCCACCACGAAGGTGTCAGGGGCGCTCTGGCAACTGAACTCGGAGGTACCCACCACTATGTAGGAGTGATTTCCTATAGAAGCAGGCGTAACGGTGATGGTTTGAGCAGTTTCACCCGTATTCCAGACGTAGGTGCTGGCACCGGAAGCCGTCAGCGTGGCACTCTCGTAGAGGGCGATGGCGGCATCGCCGGTAACCGTGACCACAGGAATAGGATTGATGGTCAGGTGCAAGGTATCCACCTGCGTGCAACCGTTGGCATCCTGATGAGAATAAGTGTAGGTACCACTCTGCGTGTACACCGTATTGTTGTTGGCTACCCAAGTGTAAGTGCCGCAAGCCGTATCGGTAATGGAGGCGTGCGTCGGGTTATGGATGGTCAGGTGCAGCGTATCCACCTGCGTGCAGCCGTTGGCATCCTGATGAGGATACGTATAGGTGCCGCTCTGCGTGTACTCCGTGTTGTTCCACGTGTATGTACCGCAAGCGCTCTCCGTGTAGGCCACGTGCGTCGGATGGAAGACCGTCAGGTGCAGTGTATCCACCTGCGTGCAGTTGTTTGCATCCTGATGAGAATAGGTGTAGGTGCCACTCTGCGTGTACTCCGTGTTGTTCCACGTGTAGGAGTCACAGGCCTCTTCTGTGACGGAGGCGTGAACAGGATTGTGGATGGTCAGGTGCAGCGTCACCACACTGTCGCAACCGTTGGCAAGGGTGTAAGTCTTCGTATAATCACCAGAGGTGGTGTAAGGAGTGCCGTCCCACGTGTAGCTTTCGCAAGCCTCCGCCGTGATGGATTCGGTGATCGGCGGGCAGGTCAAAGTGGTGAAATCGGTGCTTGTCCAAACGCTGGTGTCGCTAGCAGAGCAGATGTTGCGGAGCCGTACACTATAGTTTGTATTGGGCATAAGACCTGTCAACTGAACCGGGGAGGTAACATTGGCCATCGATATCCAAGAGCCAGCCGTGCCGGGAATTGTGTAGTGGACTGTCAAGGTCTCCAGGCGCAAATGGCCGCTGGAATTAGGATTGGTGACTGTCACCGTATTGGCATTGATGTTGGAAATCTCATAATGCATGCTGTTGCCGTTGATGGAATGGCTTTGTCCATTGTCCACCACATAGTTGATGTTGGGATGATTGGAAGACCCAGCATCAATTTCGATGCCCGTGATGACAACTCCATTGGCAGCAGAGACGATGAAATTGTTTTGTCCATAGATACGGAGGGCTGTACCGACATTATAGTAGGCTGGAGCATAACTTGCCGTAAGCTTGTTGGCCACAAACGAAATGTTGTTGTCAAGGTTGACATTCACGCCATCGAAGGACTGTTCGTTGGTATAACCCTGTTGGGAGAAATCAAAGGCGTTGTCCACATATTGGTCCGGGGTGCCGTTGGCCATGTATTGCAGTTCCGTGGGATAGGTACCATCGTCCGACCAAATCACCTCGGCGGAATTCATGGTTATATCGTTCACCGACAACTTGACGGGAGCACCGCATATAAACTCTTCCGTGCTGAAAGGAACAACACTGCTCCAATCGCTGGTGTCGCCCACTGCACAGATGGTGCGCACTTGCACCTCATAGCCGGTCTCCGGATCAAGGTTGGAGAGAACCGTCGGAGAGGTGGCGGGCACTATCGTCGTCCAAGCGTCACTCGTACCCGGAAGGGTGTAGTGGACGGTCATTTTCGTGATACGCAACTGGGTGTTCGATGAGTTGGTGTTGGTGTTTTGGAATTCCAAACTGGTGGCAGCGGAGATTCCGGAGATAGTATAAACCAGGCCGCTGAGCGTTGCCGTGGCGGAGGTGCCGCCATCCACTGAATAGGACACAGACGGAGTATAGCTGCTGCCGGATGTCGTAATATCCAAACCGGTGATGACTGCGCCGTTGGAAGGAGTCAGCTTAATGGAGCCGCCGTTGCCGTTACCACTGGTGTTAGAATAAAGACGGATGTTTTGACCAGAAGTATAGTATTTAGGTGCATAGCTGCCGCCATTTTGGATGCCGGTGTAGGAGATGTTGGCATCAATGGTGCCGCTGCCGATATTATTTTCATTAATAAGATTGTTGGCAGTGGCAATGGCTGCGGCGGTGATGTTGGTGTCCACCGTTTGCGGGGCGGTGCCGGCAGTCCGATATTGCAACTCGTAGGTGTAGTTGGCATCGGCTGTCCAACTTACCTCGGCAGTGTTGCTCGTAATATCAGAGACGGCAACATCCGTCGGAGCGGAGCAGATCGTGCTGGGCATCTCTTTGACAACAATGTCGTCCAAGTTGATGCCATAGCCATAGTCGGTAATACCGACGAATTTAATCTGGTAGGTCGCGCTCGGATTGGGCAGTGCCAAGGAGTCGTATGTCCAAGTATTCACATTGGTGGTATAGGATTTTTATTCAGTCCATGCGTCTGACGGGGAGGTTCGGTAATAGACAGCAAACACATCTTGGTCGTTGCCCCAAGCCTTATTGGTGTACCAGAACCCGACCATAGGATTGTTCAATGTGGTAAGGTCAAAGGTCGGCATTTGCAAGGAAGCCTGGTCATCGTGCCCCTGTTGGTACATTCGCATCACATTGCTGCCCGAGTAGGCGGATATGCTTCCATTGATACTATTAGTAACCTTCCAGCTCGTGCTCCCCACATCGTTAGTGTTGGTCCAACAATCCGGCAGAGTGTTAACACTCACGGCATCAAAGTTCTCGTTCCACGGGAAGGTGTTGATAGCATTACAGTTTGTCTTCACAGGGCTCACCGCACTCCATTCGCTGGTGTCGCCCACACTGCATATGGTGCGCACGTAGAAGTCGTAGGCAGTATTGGCGGTGAGTCCATTGACGACGATGATGGTGGGAGGCGTGGCATCGGCTGCCTCATATTGCATCGTGCCTTGGCCGTGGGCAAAGCCCGTGGCACCATACTCGACCTGATATCCTAAGACATTGTCCACTCCTGTGACAGAGAACATCACCTCAGTGGTCGTGACATCTTCTGTGGTGAAGGCGGTCGGAGGAACGCAATTGATTGCTGTAATGGAGATATTGTCCACCGCAGCAGGCGACTGGGCGCCCTGTGTGTCGTCGTTGCGCCACAGGAAATAGAGACGCTTCGTCGTATTGGAGTACTGGGAACCGTCAAGCTGGACACTGACATTTTGCCAATCGCTCTGAAGGTTGTATTTGCCTATCAAATCAACACCTGTAGGCGGAGTGACGGAACCTACCGTCACATCGCCAGGGGTACCGATGTAAACGCCGAGATAATCCCAAAGAGTAGTGGTACCTTCGCCATTGCACTTCCAGTCGAAGGAGAGCTGGAATGCGTTGGCAGCACCGAACTGGATGTCGCGGTAAGCCCACACAGTACTCGTCGAGGTGAGGGTGTAGGCGTTGTTGACACCGTCGTCGTTGGACACGTATAAGGACTGTCCACCGTTGGAGGTGGCGGAACCGACAGTCCACTGGTTGGTCTGTGTGCCATTCAACAATGTCCAGTTGGCATTCTCGGTGGCAGACTCCCAATCCTGGGTGTACGGCAGGGTGGCCAGCACCTGGGGTGTTCTGAAGGTAGCTGCCGTGGACCATTCGCTGTGGTCGTTGCCACAGACCGCACGCACATAGACCTCGTAAGTGGTGTTGGCACTAAGATTCGTGAGATCTGTCGTCTGTGTTGTGCTGGTTGCATTAACTGGCACAGTTGTCGAGGTTCCTTGGCCATGGGCAAAACCAACCGGACCATACTCGATATCAAAGCCGTCGGGCGTGCCGCTGGTTGTCCACGTCAACGCTGCACTATTGACCGTTTCATCAGAAGCGGTCAAGGCCATCGGAGTGGGACAGGCTATGCTAATCGTGCCGTTCACCCATTGGGAGTAGTAAGGAGCATCCGCATTGCCGCACACGCTGCGCACGCGCACGTCATAGGTCGTGTTGTTGTCCAAGCCCGTAAGAGTGTAGGTGATGTCTTGCACCAGAATGGAGGAAGACCAGTTTGTGGCATTGGCGGCCTTGTATTGCAGCTCCAGGTTGACGGCCTGCGCCTGTTGGTTATAGCCGAAAGTCAAGACGGATTGGTTATTGCTGACGGGTGTTCCCACCACCTCAAGCGGTGCCTCGCACGGCGGCACACACGCCACATTCAGCTCAAGACCCGCATAGTTTGTAACGTCATCGGAGTGGAAGTAGAGGGTCAGCGGACCGGTGGTGGAGGTAATAGTCTGAATAGTGTGCGGACGAGTGGTGCTGTTATCATACAATAATACGTCTGTAGTGCCTACACCGTCATAAATACGCAAATAATCATACGAGTTGCCTTCCACGGAGATGGTGCCACTCACCTGCACAAGGTTGCCCTGCACGGCGGGATAGATGGTCAGGGTATCATTCCTGTTGAAGCCATAGTTGCCATCAACGCCACCGTCATCATAGATGATGGCAGAGCAAGTGGTGAGGGTACGCACAGAGCCCATATTGTAGGAACCAGGAACGAAGGTCACTGGATTGCTCCACTCGCTCACACCGTCATTACCGCAGTCGGCACGCACGTATGCCTTGTAAATGTGTGAGGTGGTAAGTCCTGTCAGCGTGTATGTCGGATTGTTTTGGACCATAGCAGTCGGGGTGCTGTTCGCGCTGGGCGCGTCCGTAGGATCAACCGTGATATCAGCCACATAAAGATCCCAGTCAGTCTCGTTGCCACCTGGCGTCCACGTCAGCGTGGCAGAGGTAGCCGTCACGTTGGAAACCGTCACGCCTGCCGGAACAGGACAAGAGGGTCTCTCGTCCACCGAGATGTTGTCAATGTGCACGTCATTGTCGCCATTGTTGCCCACGGTGGATTCGCCGTAGAACGCTATCTTGATGGTCTGACCTGCATATTGGTTCAGCGGAATGGATATTCTTTCGCCCGTCGCACTGATGTTGTTATAAACATAGTCACCGCCGACATTGTCCCATACCGTGGCATTGTTCATGCTCCAGGTGGCGCCGTTGTCGGTGGAGATGAAGACGATGAACTTGTCATCCGCTTGGGTGGTGGAACTACTTACAGGATTTGTACTGTTGAAAGCGGTCAAGGCCAAATCAAAGGTCAGTTCCGGATTGGTCAGAGTGGAGATGTCAATGGCCGGTGTCACCAACCAATACTTTATTATTGTTCCATAAATGTTAAGTTTGACGTGTCCTTGTCCAAACACATTTTGATTGTTGAAAATCCAACCAGTGGTGTTACTGGTAATGACCGTTAAATCGGAAGTGGAAGTCGTGGTAGAGGAGGCAGCGCCGGAATAGCGCTTCCAGCAAGCACTGACCAAGGTGTTGAAGCCTGTGAAATCCTCGGTGTAGGGAGCCGTGAAAACGGCACATGCTGTAGTGAAAGAAGCCATATTGCTCCAGGCGCTGGTATCGCCCACGCCGCAGATGGCGCGCACGCGGACCAAGTAGTCGGTGATGGAACTGAGGCCCGTAAGGGTGGTCGTCTGCTGCGTCGTGGTCGGATTGGCATTCACCACCGTGGAGAAGGTGTTTTCACCATCGTTGTACTCCACCTCGAAAGAACTGGGCGTGCCCACAGCCGTCCACGTCAGCGTGGCACCGTCGGCCGTCTCGTTGGAAGCCGCCAGGGACGTCGGGGCGGGACAAGCGGGAATGTAGTCCACCGATACATTGTCGATGCCTAAATAATAAGCATTGCTACTACCTCCCTCATATTTGAAAACAATGTAATAGGGAGTGCCCGGGGTAACCGTTACCGTATTGAAGTTAACCTCCACTTCGGTTTTGGTTGTGGTCTGGGAGCAACTATACATCTCCACATACGTGCTGACATCGGCAAGATTGGTCATATAACCCACGTGAAGCGTGCCATTTAATGTAGATACACCTTCATTACGGTAAGTGAAGGTCAACTGCAGTTCGCTAAGATTCTCCGACATCTCAGGCAACACCGCATAGAGGGGCGTGGTAGAACTGGACTTGAAGAACAGACAATTGCCAGATACTGCATAGGTGGTTGATGAGGTAAGGAAGGCCATCGGATAGGAACCAATGGTTGTGGAACGGTTCAAGAAAGTCCAACAGGAAGGCATATCCACAGCAGGATATCCTGTGGGATTTGTTGTTCCAGTGGAGATTCCCTGAGTATAGTTGTCGAAGTTCTCAGCATAGGGAACAGAAACAGAGCCACACGGCGTGGTGAACTGCACATCCACATAGTCGCTTACATCACCATTGCCGCAGACAGCACGCACATGTGCCGAGTAGGTGGTATTGGCGTTTAAACCTGTGAAAGTGTAGGATGTAGCGTTAATAGTGTATGTGGTGGAACCTTCTTGAAGGGTCGGATCCGTAGGCGATGCCCAGGAATAGTAAACATCCCATTCTCCTTCCGTTCCACCGGGTGTCCAGGAAATAGTGGCAGAGTTGGCCGTCTTGTCCAGAACGACAGGGACTGTTGGAGAAGGACAACTAATCAAAGTGGTAAAAGAAGCCGTGTTACTCCAGTTGCTGGTATCTCCCACACCGCAGATGGCACGCACGCGGGCCGTGTAGGCGGTGTTGGCACTGAGGCCCGTTAGGGTGGTCGTCTGCTGCGTCGTGGTCGAAACGGCATTCACCACCGTGGAGAAAGTGTTTTCACCATCGTTGTACTCCACCTCGAAAGAACCGGGCGTGCCAACAGACGTCCACGTCAGCGTGGCATCAGTGGCTGTCACGGTTGTCGAGGCCAAGGTCGTTGGGGCAGGACAACTGACCAAGGTAGTGAAGGTCTTCTCTGTTATTTCGCTCACTTCGTTATTGCCGCAAAGGGACCACATCTGCACTGTATAGTTTGTGTTGGCAGCAAGGTTCGTCAATGTGTAGGGATTTGCGGAGTTGGGCGTCAGTGTCACAGTGGTCCAGTCATTGTCGTTTTCACCCTTGTACTGCATTCCCCAAGCACTCTCCTGATAGCCGGGTGTCCAAGAGACCTCTGCATCGTGGGCCGTCACATTGTCCACACTGACCGTCGGCGGAACACAGGTACTATTGTCGCAATAACCGAATTTCACCACATTGCGGAATGATCTTATACCTTTGCCTCCCGTATAACTGGACAAGTTTGCAGGATTGGGAACTTGAGAGTCGGAATAATAGTCAAGAGCTCGATCACCCCCTGCTGTTGCACAGACAAATTGATAAAGATTACCGTCATATCCATAAACATTATCGAACAAAGCCAACACCAAGTTGTCGGTCCCGTTATAGGAAAACGGTTGATCCAATTCGAAGGTGTTCCATCCTTGCGAACAGTTGAGGTTTCCGGAATAGACTTCTGTCAAATCCGCGAATGGAACCGTGTCTGTATTCGAAGCAAACACATCCTTTGTGGTGTGGCCCATGTAGATTTTAACATTTGTCAGCTTGGTGGTTGGAGAAGAATAAGCGTATTTGAACGCGATATTGGTGATGAGATTGGCACTTCCCATTTCGGAAGCTAAGAACAACTGCTGAGTATAGGAATAATTGTAATAAGTGTTTACAGGAAGCCAATAATAACTTGACGTGCTGTTGGTGTCTCCTATTGCAAAACATCCAACTCTAATGCACGGAGTAGAGAAGGTTTTCGTATCGAAAAGGCCTTCCGTGCCCTCGCAAACCGTCACAACCCTGACCTCATAGGAAGTTCCCGGGTTCAGGCCTGTCAGCGGATAGGTGAGCGCGGAAATCGGAGGTTGGGTGAGCAGCACGTTGTCCAGATAGACGTTGTAGCTGCCGACGGTGGGAAGCTGTGACACCCACGTCAGCGTGGCCGACTCGTGGTCAACATCGGTAACCGTAAGATTGGCGGGTGCCGGACAGGGCAGTTGCTCCGTGGTGAAGGTCTTTTCATCCCCATAGAATATGATGCCCTCTACAGCGGCAAAAGTGCGGAACGTGTAGGATGTGGCAGGATCCAGATTGGCAAGGTTGAAAGAAATCGAGCCTGTGTGGTTTCCTGTGGACACTGTATCCCGTTCATACTCGGAGTCTGCCGTGGCTTTCCATTCAAAGCCGTAGGCCGTCAGCGCCTGGCCGGTGACAGAACCGTTCAACGAGGCGGTATAGATGTCAATATTGGTGGCATCGCTTGTGACCACTGTCGGGATCTCCAAAACGCCCACATCGTCCAAGTTCACTCTGAACCTATCGGACACGTTTCTATGTACGAAGGCAAACGTTACTGTTTGACCGGCATAGTTGGCAAGAGAATAAGTATATTGGGTGTACTCGCCCGGAACAGTGGCTAAAGACAACACGGTGGTGGTAAAGGCGGCAGTATCGCTTCCTGTGGTGGACATCAATATGTCCAGAGGCTCAAGATAGTCAGGATCTTGCGACTTCGCATACCAAACCAAGGAGAGGTTGCAGGGACTCGGCAACGTGAACGGCGGGGAAAGCAGCCAGTTGTTGGGGGTCAGAGGTAGCCAACTGCCGCTATAAGTGGTGGAGTAAGAGGTAATATGATAGTCGCCTGCATGAGAATAGCTGACATCCGTAGGATTCGACAAAGTATGCCATTCTTCGCCGTCGCCGTCGCCGTCAATGGATCTCCAACATGTCGGAATATCAACATCCTCAAAACCTTCAATGTAGGGGTAGGTGGTGTAGGGCGGGCAATCCGTGGTGAAGGTGTGGGGGGCGCTCCAATTACTGGTATCGCCTGCGGCACAAACCGTGCGCACCCTGACCGTGTGGGTAGAGGCAGGGCTCAGACCTGTGAAGGAGAAGGGATTGCCTGACAAACCTGGAAGAACGGAACCATCCCATTCCGCTTGGTAGCCTATGTGGTTTTCTGCAACCTCATCCCATCCGATAGTGGCGGAATTGGTTGTGACAGAGGCGTGGAGACCTGTGGGCGGGAAACAGGTAATGGGCGCGCAGGAGACAGTACTGGAATAGAAGACAGTTCCATTCGTCAAGGTACTGCAGGCAGTACATTCATACAATTGCACCCCATACGGGTCTGTCAACGTGAAGGAAGCCTCGTAGTCGTAACTACCTGAGTCCCAAATTAAAGAAATCAAAACATTTGGGCACAAGGAAACTGTAACAGTATTAGAAGATCCACTGCTCAGAGTTATTGTCTCCACTTGGTTTTCTCCTTGCATCACTCTGATGCTGGCACCATTCCAACCGTCGCCAAAGTCATCGGCGAGGCTGAACGTGTAGCTGCACTGATCTGCGGCATTGCAAAAAGGAGTGGTGAAAGTAGTAAAAGCATTGCCGTTACTATAGAAATCGGTGCCGCACACACTGCGCACGTGGGCGGTGTAGGCGGTACCAGCGGTGAGGCCAGTGAATGTATGGGATGTGCCTGTGGCATTTGTCCACGTGGCGGTAGCGGCATCAAAAGCATCGGCAGAGGGCAGACAGCACACCTGATAGCCTTGCGGGCTGTCGCCGGCGGCGGGTGCGTTCCAGGAAATAGTGGCGCTGTTGGTCGTCACATTGGAGGAAGTCACGCCTGTGGGATCTAAACACATCGGCCCGCTGCCGCCAGGTGTGTAGGTAAACGTCGTCTTCGGGATGAAGTTGCGCTGTGTGGCGGTGACACCGCTTAGGGAAGAAGAGTTAGAAGCAGCAATGGAAGCACCTGCTACGGTTGTACCATAGAAATAAATAGTTTTATATCCTGCATCCGTGGTATTTTCTATGCCCACCAACAGATTTCCGCCACTATAGGCATACGGGGTGGTAAAATTGATGGTTAGCGACCCGCCATCTCCTTCCGACACGACAGAAAGTGTTCCTTGATACACCATAGTTGCACTTGTCTTGGGTTCGTAGGCACTTATGGATGTATATCCCACTTCCATAAGGTAAACATCCACTGTACTTACTGAAGTATATGGAACATTATTGCTCGTAGTGTAGAACTTGATACTGCTAATTGTCCCGCCAGCCATAACAGACAAATCCGCTGCCGGAATCACAAACTGACTTTTGGTGAAGTCATCGAAATAAAAAATATACGCAGGCACATAATAACTTTGTATCGTACCATCGTATACGGTATGAGTCAATTGCGCATTGGCAGTAGTTGGGTAAGCCAACGCTCCTATGCAAAGCAAAAGGAAAAATAGTAGATGTTTTTTCATAGACATTAGTTTTTATTATTATTACTTATTTTCTTTAAAACAGGACATAAAAAAAACGCACCGACACCCTTCACGAGGTAGTCCGTCGCGTGCGTTTCTTATAATAAGAATCGGTTTTATAATATTTTACTACAAATAATACTAAAACCATAATATGCAATCAAAAGAGACTGCAAACTTACGAAAAAAAATGTTTTGGTACAAATAATATATTATCCACAAAAAAGCAAGTAATGAACAGGCTCTTTTTTTATTGCGATTTGCGATGTACGATTTGGGATTTACGATTTGCGAAACGGGGGCGCTAATTCCCCTTCTGTTGCAGAAGGGGTGCCCGAAGGGCGGGGTAGTAATATCGAGGTACGATTTACGATAGAACATTTGGCTAGAAGGCAGGCCTTTAGGGCTGCAAGACCACAATCATTTGTGTCGTCCCTGCCGTGTGCGAGGTGCGATTTACGATTTACGATTTACGATTTGCGAGACGTAAGACGTAAGACTAAAGACTTTCCTTGAGCAGTCCCGAAGGGACAAAATCCTAGTAACCCCGCACAAGGCGAAGCCGCAGTGTGGGGTGCAACGCACAAGCGACGAAGGAGCGCAGTGTGGGGTCGTGAGGGGGCACGCAAAAAAAAACGGTCCCCGGGAATTTCCGGGAACCGTGTTGTACGACGTGCGATTTGCGACTTACGATTTACGATGCACGACTTCGCAAATCGCAAATCGTACATCGTAAATCGTCTAACGTCTTAAGTCTTAGTTCTTCACGACGCGTTTCGTCACCACGCCCTTCTCGGTCGTCACGCGCACGAAATAGGTGCCCTTGGCGTAACCGCTCAGGTCGAGGGTAACGGTGTGGTCGTTCACACTCATCACATTCAGCAGCTTGCCGTAAGCATCGTACACCTCCACATTCTCCATTCTCCATTCTCCATTCTCAATTTGGATGAGACCTGTGGTCGGGTTAGGATACACTGTCACCGTGTTGTCCAGAGTGTAGTCGTTGATACCCGTTGTTGTGAGGGTGATGGTGGCCGAAGGATCGCTCGTCATACCGTTGGTGCAATGAGCGATTACCTGCACATCATAGCTCGTGTTGGCGGTAAGGCCCACCAAGGTGTGCGGATTACTGGTGGTGCTCACCGTGTTCCAGGAGTCGGCGCCAGCAACTCTATAGTTGACATCCCAGCTGGTGACATCGCCCTGTTGCGTCCAGGAGATCACAGCGGAGTTCTCCGTGATGTTGGTGGCTTCCACATTGGTCGGCGACGGGCAAGTTTGCTGCTCGTTCTGCGTGGTGAAGGTCAACGCCGTACCGTAAGTGGTGCCGGAAGCCGTGGTGGCGAAGGCGCGGAAGGTGTAGCCCGTGTTCGGGGTCAGGCCCGTGAGGTTGTGGCTCATCGTGGTGCCTGCGACGTTTACAGCCGTGTAGCTGCCGCCCGTCGTAGTCTTCCACTCAAAGCCCTGAGCCGTGATGGTCTCCGTGCCGGCCGTCACCGTGCCGTGCAGCGTAGCGGAGGTTTGTGCAAGGTTGTCGGCAGCCTGCGTGGTCACCGTAGGAGGCACGATAGAAGGACTACCGCCGCCGCCCATAATGGTGACATCATCAATGTTGATGCCATAACCATAGTTGGAAACACCCTTGAACTTGATTTGGTAGGTTGCACTCGGGTTAGGCAATACCAGAGAGTCTAATGTCCAAGTAGTGATACTGGTGCTGTGGGTGGCAAGCAGCGTCCACGTGCCCGACGTAGTGGTTCTGTAGTAAACCGTCAGCACATCCTGGTCGCCTGCCCAGTCTTCGTTCGTGTACCAAAACTTCAGCACCGGGTTGGAGAGTGAAGTGAGGTCGAAGGTGGGCAGTTGGAGCGTCGATTCATCGCCATCGCTGCTTTGGAAGAATTGTACCGCCTTGCTGCCGGAATGAGCAGAGGTCACAGAACCATCGAAATAGTTGGTCACTTCCCAATCAGTGCTGCCCACATCATTGGTGTTGGTCCAGCAAGCGGGCAGGTTAAAGCCTGTATTCTCAAAGTCCTCCGTATAAGGATACTGCGTGATGGCATCGCACAACGTGGTACCCGTTGCCAGCAGACTCCAAGCACTCACATCGCCGCCACCGCAGTCGGACTTCACATAGAAATCATACATCGTGCCGCCGTTCAGACCGGTGACAGTCGTGGAAGGTGTACCCGTCACATTCACCGTGGTGCCAGCACCGTGGGCGAAGCCGACAGGACCATATTCCACCACCCAGTTCGAGGCCGAACCGTTCTCAGTCCAGCTCAGGCTGATCGTGTTGGTAGTGGGATTGCTTGCTGTCAGATGTGTGGGTTTCGGACAGCTCGGGATGAGCTCCACGGTGACATTGTCCACATAACCATAGTTGTAACCCGTTGTGGGCTGGGGAGCCATAAATGCGATATATGCACCCGTGCCCGTGTAATGGCTGAACGGAATCTCATAGTTGCTGTACGTTGTAACCTGCGTGGTGATGGTGTCAATGGGCACAAACGTGCTTTTGTTCGCAGGATTGGTCATAATACCCACCACCAGAGTGAACGGGTAAGAAGTGGCATTCACTCTCGCGTCAAACGTCACCTGGAGGGTGTTCATCGGAAGAGTTGTCACGTCAATCTGCGGCATCACGGCAATTTGGTCGTCATACGTACCCGAGGTGATATAAGTGTAGAAACGCATAGCATTCGGGCTGGAGGCCGCACTGCCGGTATAGATAATCGGATAGCCCGAATAGCTCGTGCTGGTGCCGTGGTTGAGGTTGCTCCAGCAGACCGGCAGGTTGTTCACAGAAACGGATGTGGTAGTGGAACCGACGTACGAATCAAAGTTCTCTGTGTAGGGCAGTGTGGCGATAGGCGCACAAGCCGTGGCGACGTGGAACGGCAACGACCAATTGCTGCTGTCGGTAGCCGAGCAGATGCCACGCACATAGAACGTGTAATTCGTGGAAGGTGTCAGACCCGTGATGGTGTACGGGTTGGTGTTGGCTATCACCACCGTGCCCGTACCGTGAGAGAAGTTGCCCGTACCATACTCTATAATCCACTCTTGACCGGTGTTCGCATCGTTCCAGCCCAGCGTGATGTCAGTCTGAGTGGCCGTGGCCGTCAGGTTGGTAGGACGCACGCAGGTCGGGATGTAATCAATAGTGAAGTCATCGATATAGACAGAGTAGGTACCCGTCGTGTTGATGAGTTTCAAAGCCACATACTCGCCCGTGCCGCTGTAGGTGTTCAAAGGAATTTCCATCAGCTCAAAGGTGGATGTCGTGCTGTTATAGACCGTGTCCACCGGCGCAAAGGTCATTATGTCGGTCGGGTCGGTCATCACACCGATAACAATGCCAGAAGTGATGGAGGAGGAGGAACGCATCTGGAAGGAGACCTGCAGATTGTTCATCTGGGTGTTGGAAAGGTCTATTTGAGGAGCTACCGCCAGGTTATAAGTGGGGGTGGAACAATAGAAGTAGAGACTGGCTATACCACTGGTGTGGTAAGAGGTGCTGATGTACGGGTATTGGGTGGTGGTGCTGTAGTTGTTCATCACTGTCCAGCAACCAGGATGGGCGTTCGAGCCCGTGCCGTCATTGTCGAAGTTCTGTGTGTAAGGGATGGCTACAGCAGCACATTCCGTGACAAAGTTTTTCATAGTCCAAATGCTGGTGTCGCCACCACAATCGGACTGCATCCTGACAGAATAGTGGGTGGCCGGCATAAGACCCGTCAACTGCACGGGGCTGACTGCATTCTGTACAGGAGTCCAAGTGGTGTCGTTCTGTGCCTTGTACTCGAAGTTCCAAGCCGATTCCATATAGCCGGGAACCCAGTTCACATCGGCAGACGTGGAGGTGATATTGGACACATAGATGTTGGGGGCTACGCAGGTGACGGTGTTGTCACATGCGCCACCAAACTTCACGTTGTTACGGTACGTGGTCGTGCCGTATTGGCTGCTGCCAGAGTTAGGCGCGCTGGTGATGCTATAGGTGTAAGAGTCGCTGTACCACAAATGGCTGGTACCGGAAGGTACGGTATGCACTTTGTATGTGTTGCCCGATACCCAAGAACTGTTCTCGTCGATGACAATCAACACCAAGTTGTCCGTGCCATTGTATTGGAACGGCGTGGTGAAATTAAAGGTGTTCCAACCCACAACGAAATTGTGGTTTCCTTGGAAGCAGAGCTGAGCATTGTTGGCGGGAATCCACGCCGTGGAACTGCTTTGGGTCGTGTGCATCAAATAAATCTTGAAGTTACGCTGCTGACCTACCGCGGACATCTCGAAGGACACCGATGTGATGCTGTTGGCACCATTCATCTCAGAGGCAAGGAATATCTGCTGGGAGTACCCATTCTTATAAGTAGAATAGGACGGGAGATAACTATTGGTCGTTGAGCCATTGCCAATAGCATTTTCTCCGCCTGCCAAGCAGCGGGTGATGAATGTCTCTGTGGCCCAGGTGCTGGTCACCGTGCCGCAGTCGGTGCGCACGCGCACATCGTAGGTAGTGTTCTCCGTCAAACCCGACAACATATAGAAGTTGTCTTGGGTAGTGACGGTTATCCAGTTATTTTGGTTATGTTCGGAATACTCCACCTCATAGCCTACCGGCACACCCATGGCTCCTTGTGTCCAGGTAATCAATGCGGAAGCACCCGCAATCTGGCTCACGGTAAGGTCGTTGACCGGAGAGCAGTCGGGAGCCAGGTCAATCACCACATCGTCCACATAGCCGTAATTGTATCCGGAACCCGGTTGTGGAGCGCGAATGGCAATATACTTGCCTGTGCCGGTATAATTGACGAAGAAGGTCTCCGTATGTTCGTATGTGGTGGCTCCGTTCACTGTCACGGTGTTCACCAGCGTGAAAGTGGAGATGTCATAAGGATCGTCCATCACACCCACCTCAAGCACGAAAGGATAGGAGGTGCTGTTGGGACGGACATCCATAGAGAGCATCAAGGTGTTCATCGGATTCAGGTTGACATCTATACCGGGAAGTATAGCCCACTGGGTAGCGTATGTGCCGGTTGTGGTGTATGTGTAGAAACGCATACTATTGGTACCGGAATTCGAATAAGTGGAGCTGTTATAGACAATCGGATAACCGGCATAGTTGGAAGTTGCCGTCGCATCATTGTGGTACATCCAGCAGTTGGGCAGGTTGTTCGTCGTGACGGAAGTGGAGGTGGTGCCCACCTCGCCGTCGAAGTTCTGTGTATAAGGAAGCGTGGTCAACAGATCGCACATCGTGGTGAATGACAGAGTTGCCGACGCACTGTTACCGTTGCCGTTCGGACAGATGGCGGAAAGGGCCACTTGATAGTCGGTGGCGGGCAACAGGTTGGTGAAGCTGTAGAAGGTGTCGGAGTTGACGGTGACGGTATTGCTGGCTGAGGGTGTCTGGCCCGACGGATAGACGGATAGACTCCACTCGTACTCCTGATCGCCGGGCTGCCAGCTGATGGTGGCGTCCGTGGTGGTCACACCCGAAACAGAAAGGTTGACGGGCGTTGCACACTGAGGAATCATTTCAATGACAATGTCGTCCACGTAACCGCTGTTATACACAGCCGTGGTAGGACGAGCCACCTTGAGGGCAATGCGGTTGCCCGTACCCGTGTAGTTGTCAAAGTCCACGGTACGCTGGACGTAAGTGGTGGAATTCATGTCGAAAGTGTCCACCGGCGTGAAGGTACTGATGCTTGTCCCGTTCATCACGCCCACAATCACCGGGAAGGCATACGATGTGCCCGTGCTGTAGGACCGCTGCCAGAAGGATAACCTCAACGTGTTGATAGGCAGCGCGGTAATATCAATCTCCGGAAGAATGGCATACTGATCACCGTATGTACTGGTAGTGGAGTACGTGTAGAAACGCATAGACGTGGTGCCGCTGTGGGCATACGTCGAGCTGTAGTAGTCGATAGGATAGAACCTATATGATGAAGAGGTTGACGTACTTGTATTGTGGTAATCCCAGCAATAAGGAATATAACTCTGTGACGGGGTGGTCGAGTTGATGGACGGCACATTTTCAAAGTTCATCATATAAGGCAGCGCATCAATAACACTACATTCCGTGTGGAAATGGCACATCATCCAGTTGCTGTAAGAACTGCCGCAGTTAGCACGGATATACACATAATACTCCGTGTTGGGATTCAGGTTGGTGAAGTCTATGGCCGGCGTGTTCTGAACCATCTCTATCGTGAGCAGACTCGGATCTGCCACCTGACTGGTGCTAATAACCACATCCCAATCAGTTTCATCGCCGCCGGGGGTCCAAGTCACGTGGGCGGAGTTGGTCGTGATGGTATTGGCCACTGCGTGCGGGTTCTGCACAAAGTAACAGTCAGGAATATAATCGATGGTCACATCGTCCAGATACATATAGTTGGTAATCCATTGCGGACAGCGGAAAGCAATGTAACGGCCGTTGCCGCTATAGTTGCGTGTGTTGGCCGCGCCGAATTCAAAGGTGTTGATCACTTGCGGAGAGAAGGTGCCAACAGGTATAAAGGTGCTGATGTCGTATGGGTCGGTCATCACACCCACCTCGATGAAATATGCCGCAGAGGTCTTATACGCTTGGAAGGTGATCAGCAAGCTGTCCATTACAACGCTATCATCAAAACGCGGAGATGCAATATAGGAATAGTAAGAGGAAGTACCATAGAAATAGACGGAGTAGTTACCACTATGGTGTTGCGAATTGGAGGTGTACGGATATGCCGAGGAATAATTGGTGTTGCGGGTCCAGCAAGGCACCATATTGCCGACACCTGAACTGGTGTTCGCATCAAAGTTCTCGGTGTAAGGCAGCGTGGACACATACGTGCAGGGCACGTGGACGGAAGCCGTAACGTATGAACTATACTCGTTATTGCCGCAGTCGGAACGCATACGGAAAGTATAGTCCACATCATTCGTGACATTGGTCATCGTATAGGGAGAGGTGGTCACCGTGCCAAGGGAGTTCCAAGCACCGTTGCCAATCTTGTAGTCCAAATCCCATTGGGTTTCAGAACCGCCGGCAGCCCATTCCACTGTAATGTCCTGGGGAGTGACATCGGTCACTGCCAACATAGGCGGCACACAAGTCATCGGCACCGATTGATCGCACTTGAAGAACTTGATATTGCTACGGGTTTGCGAACGGGAACTGGCGGAAGGAGGACTCATAGGATCTGGATTGGAAGAGTCGTTGTAATAATACAAAGTCCTGTATTCTGAAGCAGTATGGGCATTGAACACATAGGAGGATCCATCATATGAACCAGAGTTGTCATCCACTATCACCACCAGATTGTCCGTGCCATTATAGGAGAAATTTTGTTGGAATTGGAAGGTGTTCCACCCTTGGGTACACACCAGCGAACCCTCATACACCAGCTGGGCATTGGAAATGGGTGTCCAGTCTGTGGTGCCCGAGAAACTGCTTGTGGAGCGTTGTGCCAGATATATCTTCACATTGGTCTTATCGGAATTTGATGAAGAGTAGCCATAATCAAATGCTATACCCGTGATGACTGTGGGCTGATGGTTCGGCGTAACCTCAGCAGAGGTGTATATCTGCTGGCTGTAGGTGTAATTATAGAAATTGTTGACCGGTATGAGATAAGTGGTCGTGGCTGTACCTGTCACCGTGCTTCCCGCCGTGTCGGGCTGCAGACAGTTCATATACGTCAGCGTACCGAAGGTGGCCGTCAGTGTATCCGAATAACCGGAGCTGCAGTCCGAATAAAGCATCACATCATAGCTTGAACCTGAAGTGAGGCCTGTAAGGAAGTGGCTGTTGCCCTGCACATTGACTGGTATCCAGTTATTCTGGCCTTGCTCGGTGTATTCCAACACATAGTCCGTCACGTTGAGGGCCTCATTCCACGTCAGGTAGGCAGAGGTGCTGCCCACGTTGGCAACTTGGAGATTGGCGGGAGCATAGCAACCCGGCGCATAGTCAACCTTCACTTGGTCCACATACATATAGCTGGTGGAAGAAGATGCCGGGATATAGAATGCGAAATAGACCGGCGTGGTGTACTGTTGTGTCAGCGGGATGATGACTTCCTTGAATTGGCTGGTGGCCGTGAAATCGCTCGGATAGAACGACTTGAGTATGGAGAAGGTTCCCATATCCGTGGGGTCGGTCATCACACCCACATCCATACGGGCATATGTGAGGCTGCTGTATGCGGAGATGTTGAAACTGAAGGCCAACTCACCGGGGTTGTACGTGGAGAGATCAAGCGCCTGTGTGGCGGCCAGCGTGGTGTAGGTGCCGGAAGGCTGGTAGAAATAAAGTGCGGCCGCACCGTCTGAATGGATGGAGGTGCTGATATAGGGGTACTGGGTGTTATAGGTGCTGATACGCGTCCAGCAACTCGGGAAGGCGCCAGTACCCGTGCCAATACCTTCAAAATTCTCAGAATAGGGTAATGTGCTGGTGGGGATACACTTGGTGGTGAAGGTGGTAGAACCAGACCACGTGCTCTCGTCACCGCTGCCGCAGTCGGCCTGCACATACACGTCATACTGCGTGTTGGGCTGCAGATTCGACACCGTATAAGGATACGTGGAGGTCAACTCGGGTGTGCCACTGGTAACACTCGTTCCGGAAGGCACCACCACCACGTTCCAATTGTACTCGCCGTTGCGCGGAGTCCAGGAAATCGTGGCGGCATCGCTGGTTATACCTGACAATACAATGTCCGTCGGAGGCAGACAGGTGGGAATCGTGTTCAGTACGATGTCGTCAATATAGACATAGCTGGTTCCCTCGTTCGGAATACGGATGGCAATGTAGCTGCCCGTGCCCGTGAAGTTGTTGAACATCACCTCTTGATTGTACCAGGTGGTGATCTGCGGCATATCCGTGCCGTAGAAGCTCTTCACCACGGTGAAGGTGCTCACATCGGTGGGATCGGTCATCACACCCACATCGAAACGACCGTATGTGGTAGTGGTGGAGGTCTTCAGCGACTTCAGCGTCAGCATCAGCGTGTTGATAGGCAAAACAGTGGTGTCGATTTCGGGAAGAACAGCATAACTGTAATAGGCGGTAGTGCCATAGAAATAGAGGGAGGCGTTGCCGGAAGCAAAATAACTGGTGCTGAGGTAAGGATAGGTGGAGTAGTTGTTGGTGCGGGTCCAACAGTTGGGAAGCGGGGCGGAAGAACCGGTTGTCATACCGTCAAAGTTCTGCGTATAGGGCAGCGTGGAAAGCTGGCCGCAGACCGTGGAGAAGGAGAGTCCTCTCCACGCCGACACACCCGTACCGCAGGAGATACGCACGTATGCGATGTATTCCGTGCTGTGGGTCAGACCCGTGAAAGTATAAGAAGTGCCCGCTACCGAAATCGGCGTCTCATTGTCGGGATTTCCACCTTGAGGGACAATCACCACCTCATAGTTACCGATGTTGAGCGTGTCGGTCCAGCTGATGGTGGCGCTGGTGGTCGTCAATGCGGTGGCATCGAGCGTGATGTCTGTGACTCTCGGGCAGTTGTAGCCTTTGACCACGAGGTTGTCGATAGCCGCTGCCGGGTTGGTTCCGTTAGAGGCGTCGTTGCGCCACATAAAATAGAGACGCAATACGCGGTTACCCCACGTCTCCTTGTCCAAATAGAGATTCACGTGGTTCCAGTCGGCCTGTGCGCTCTGGTAGGCGCTACCGTTGACGTTAAGCTGAGCGGCTCCAGGAATGGAGGGAATGGTGCCCATAGCATTGCCCTGCACCATAGAGATTCCCGTCATACCCAAGTACAGGCGCAGGTAGTCCGTGGTACCTTGTCCCATTACCTTGTAGTCGTAGTTAACGGTGTAGTAGTCGTAACTGTTGTCCATATAGATGTCACGCACGGCAAAAACGGTGGCAGGGGCACTGAACGTATAGTGGTTGCTCAAGCCATTGTCGTTACTGACATAGAGGGCGGAGTTGCCGCTCGTCGTGTTGTTGACGGCATCGCCAATCACCCATTGGTTGACGCAGGTGTCGTTCTCGAAACCCCAGTTGTTGACCTCGGTTGAGCTCTCAAAGTCACACACATACGGCAAGACGGCCGGTGTAACGTACAATGTGGGCGTGACATACGGCACGCTCCATTCACTGGTCTCGTTCCCGCAATTGGCCTGCGCGAAGAATGTGTAGGAGGTGTTGGGAGTCAATCCTGTGACCGTAAACGGATTGGAGTTGGCGATCGTGGTGACCATCGTGGTGGTGTCACCCGTCACATAGTATTTAATGTTCCACTGGCTCTCCGTGCCGGCGCTGGCCCATTGCAGCGTGACGCTGTTGTCGGTGGCGTTGATGCTGGTCAAACTGGCCGGGCGCGCACAAGTCGGCAGCGGGGTGATGCTTACATCATCTATATATATAGTATTGGTTGACGCGAGCGAACGGGCATCCGACAAGAAGGCTATGTAACGCCCTGTGCCGGTGTAACTGTTGAAATAGACATCCCTTTCCTCCCAAACACTGGCGGAAGAAGGAGTAAGAGTGGCCACCGTTTCGAATGTGCTGATGTCGCTGGAGTCACTCATCACACCCACTTTCAGGATGTAACTCTGCGAACCTGCATACATCTTGAAGCGTACCGCAACCGTATTGGGGCTGATGGCAGGATCCAAGGCGGGAGCCGAGGCCAAGGTGTAGTTGCCCGATGCAGTATATAAATACAAACTGTTGCCGCCTGTGCTGCTGATATAGGGATAGCTGCCATTGATCGGAAGACGGCTCCAGCAGCTGGGGAAATAGGTGTAACTGCCCGTGCCGCCATAACTGCTGAAATCCTCCGTATAAGGCAACGAATGTATGCCGCTACCACAGTCCGTGCGGAAAATCATCGATCTCCACGCACTGGTCTCCGTGCCGTTGGGACACTGGGAACGCACATAAATGATATACTGGTGGTCGTTGATGAGATTCTGGGCGGTATAGGACGGGGTGGTAACCACCGTCGGGGTAAGGGTGCTTATATTATCGGAAAGTTCGGCGCATATCACCTCCCAGGAGGTCTCCGAACCGCCAGCACTCCAAGAGACCGTGGCACTGTTGGACGTCACCGTGCCGAGCGTCAGTGCCGAAGGCTTGTTACAGGTCGGTGTTGGACGGGTGAACGTGTAGGTGCGGCCATTGGACGGATATTGGGTGGCATCAAGGTTCTTGTAGAATGAGCTGCCCGAGGTGACAAATACCGGTGTGTTCCAATTGTTCATAGCAATCACATAGTCATTCTGCGTGTATTCGCGCAAGAAACAATACACACTCTTGGATGCTGTCACCGTGCTGTTGCCATAGCAGAACTTGATGTCGCTACTTCCCTCATACATCTTGACCTGGAAATTGTAGATGTTGCCTGCCGAGTAGCTCTCCACATTGCTCCATTCCAAGGTGAGTTCGCGGTTAGGCGTGGTGCCTGAAATCTCATACTTCAAATGCCCGGTTGAACGCAAGTGCAGGTCATGACCCAACGGTGAAATCACATCGTAACTCCCTGAATAGTCCGGCACAGTGCTGCTATAACTCGTGTTGAGCGTGATGTAACCATTCACAGACATATAAATGTTACTGCCTGCCGTCATAGACGTGCTGCCAAACGTGAATGCGAATGGCAGAGAAATTGTCGCATAACCGTCGTCATCGGAAGTTGGCGTCAGAGCGGTAGCTGTACTTCCAAGCGGAATATAGGTCTCCACAGAAGATGAACACGTGTAATCCTCAATGTACACGGTTTGTGCATAAGACCCCGACAACCAAAGGGCAAAGAGGGTCATTGCAAGAAAAATACGTAAACAGTTTTTCATAGTATAAAAATTTTAATGAATTTATATTATTTATCTTATTGTTTATACCTTGTTATGCCAATGTTTTTTCGCTGTTTTACAACAAATGACAACTTCTTCCAGCGAAGTGAAAAAAAAGACAAAAAAGGGATAAGGGTGCTGTAACGATTTAGCACCCAAACTTATAGAACATTAAAACAGCCACAGTACACATACTTCTTAAGGCCTATGTTTAATACCCTACAAAAATAAAAAAATATTGGAAACCATTAATTCATCAGATGTTTTTTTTTCAAAAAACAAAAGGCTCTTTTTTTAAGAAAAGAAAAGGTAAAAATTAAAAAAAGGAGGTGGCCAAGCTTGTTTTACGCATCCACATTCACCACCACCCTCACGGCCTTGTGCGCTTTGGCAGATTGGAATGCCTTCAATATCTCGCGCAAACGCAGTTTATAGGAGGCAAGATGATTGTCTTTGGGCAGTTTCACCCAAAACTCTTGCAGATAATAGTTCTGTATGCGGGAAACCAAGGGGGCTTCGGGTCCGAGCACCCGCCCGGGGAAGGCTTGGCGCAAGGGCTGGGCCAGCGCCTCGGCGGCGGCCGTCACTGTCTTTTCATCGGGATGCTTGAGGGTGATCTTCACCAAACGGGCCACCGGCGGGAAATGATACTCCCGCCGCTCGGCGATTTGGCTTTGGTACATCGCGGCAAAGTCGTTGCTCTCCACATACTTCAACGCGGGATGGTTGGGCTGGTAGCTCTGTATGACCACCTTGCCAGGCACATCCTTCCGTCCGGCGCGCCCGCTTACCTGGGCCAGCAACTGGTAGGCGCGCTCAAAGGCGCGGAAGTCGGGAAACGACACCAAGGCATCCGCGTTCAGGATGCCCACCACACTCACCCGATCGAAATCCAGCCCCTTGGTCACCATCTGCGTGCCCACGAGGATGTCGGTCTTGTGCTGCTCAAAGTCGGTAATGATCTGCTGGTAGCTGTTCTTGGAGCGCGTGGTGTCAAGGTCCATACGAGCGATGGAGGCCTGCGGGAAGAGTTCGGCCAAGGTGTCTTCCACCTTCTCGGTGCCGAAGCCCTTCATCTCGATGTCGGTGCTGTGGCAGGTGGGACACTCGTGCGGCACCTCGATGGCATAGCCGCAGTAGTGGCACTTCAGCAGATTGGTCTTTTTATGATAGGTCAGGGTGACGTCGCAATACTTGCAGGTGGGCATACTCTCGCAGGTGTGGCAAATCATCCGCACGGCATAACCCCTCCTGTTCTGGAAGAGGATGACCTGCTCTTTTTTGTCCAAGGCCTCCCCTATTTTCTCAATCAGGAAGTTGGAGAAGATGCCCTGCACCTGTTTTTGGCGCGTGGCGGCGGACATATTGACCACCCAGATTTCGGGCAGCTGGTGGCGTGAGAAGCGCTCGGTGAGTTGCACCAGCCCGTATTTGCCCAACTCCACGTTGTAGTAGCTTTCCAGCGAGGGGGTGGCGGTGCCCAGCAGCACAGGGGCGTGGTGCATCCCGGCCAGCACGATGGCACAGTCGCGGGCGTGGTAGCGCGGCGCAGGGTCCTGCTGCTTGTAGGAGGGGTCGTGCTCCTCGTCCACAATGATGAGCCCGAGGTTCTGGTAGGGCAGCAGCAGGGCGGAACGCGCCCCGAGAATCAGCTGGTACTTGTTTTCAACCTCACTCCCCTGCCCTAACACGCGGTTCCAGATCTCCACGCGCTCGTATTCGTTGAAACGGGAGTGATACACGCCCACCTTCTCGCCGAAATAGCGGCGCAGGCGATTCACAATCTGCGAAGTGAGCGCAATCTCCGGCAACAGGTAGAGCACCTGTTTTCCCTGTTTCAGCACCTCATCAATGAGCTGGATGTATATCTCGGTCTTGCCGCTGCCGGTGACGCCGTGCAGCAGGGTGACGGGGTTTTTCGCAAAACTGTCGTGTATCTGATCGAGCGCCGTCTGCTGCGGGGCTGTGAACTGTATGCTCGACACCTCATCTAAGGAGGAGATGTCGGCCAGCCGCGAAATTATGTGCTCTTCGGCTACCAGCACGCCCTTTTTGAGGAGCGTCTGCAGGCGGGCGGGCGTCACCTCACGGGCCTGCAACAGTTGCACCTTGGGCACCTCAGCCTGGAAGTCGTATTGCCCGTCGCGGCGTGTCAGCATCATAAAAGAGAGCAGCAAATCGGCCTGCGGGGCCGTGCGCGACGAGGTGTTCAGCTGGTCCAACAGCGCCATAAAGGGGGCTTCGGCGGCATACTCATCCGCCAGGCGTACCACCGTCTCGCGCTTGGGCTTGTAAGGGTTCCGAATCTCTTCGTCAGTGATGATTACCCGCTTCTCCACCATCGACTTGATGACGGGCAGTATCTTCTGCACCTGGGCGGCCTTGGCCACCTCGGCCACGGTCATCTCCTCGCGGTGGGTCAGCGCCTCCGCAATGCGCAACTCGAAGGGATTGAGCACCGTCACGTCGCCGCTGAAGTCGGGGTGCAGCTTGATCTTGGTCTCCGACGCCAGCTTGAGGGCCGAGGGCAGCGCCGCGGCCATCACCTCGCCCAGCGTGCAGAGGTAATAGTCGGCCATCCATTGCCAAAGCCGGAACTGGCGCTCCGACACCACCGGCCGCTCGTCCATCACATCCACGATGTACTTCGTGGCCCACTCCTGCGGCGCCTCCGTGTGCACGCGCACCACCAAGCCCGAGTAGAGCTTGCTGCGCCCGAAGGGCACAATCACGCGCATACCGAACGCTACCCTACCCTCCAACTCCTGCGGCACACGGTAGGTAAATGTCGCCTCCAACGGCAACGGCAACAATATGTCAGCAAAATAGGTAACGCGCACCGCTAATTTTTAATTCTTAATTCCAAAGACGCGCGACCGCGCATCTCTACAATTCTCCATTCTCCATTCTCAATTCTCTAAAACCCTACATTCTTTATTCCCTCGTCGTCCACCTCCAAAAACTGGGCGTTGATGTTCTCATAACCGCCATCGGGTATCTTCTCGAAACTGAAATGATAGCCGATGGTCTCCGTTTTCACCCGGTCAAGGTCCATATCGTTGAAAAGCGCCGACACGAAATAACGGGTGATGTCATACCCCTGGAAAGAGAAGGCCTCAATGGTGGGGGGCACCCCGAACTTGCTGGTGTAGTTGTGGATGAACACCTGCGTTTTCTCATTGGTTTCATCTACATAATAGTCGCTGAAGAAATGGATGTTCAGTTTGGAGTAATATTCGATGTCGTATGTGGGCACATTCAGCCACTCTTCGGGCACCACCATCACCAGATTGTCGAGGTTGGATTTGAAGATGAGGTCACGCGACAGCATCAGCATCTTGGCCGACTCGTGGTTGAGCACAATCACGATGTTCTTTACATCGGGCTGGAGGGCCGACACGAGGTTGCTTTGCAGGGGCAACGAAACAAACGGGATGTTCTTCTCCTTGAAATAGTGGGCGTATGCGTGGTACTCCTTCCTGTGCTTGGTGGAATCGGCATACAGAATGATATGGCTCTTCGGATAGAGGTCGGAGAGGTAGGCCACCGTGGCGGCGCGCGTCTCCAGCGAGGGCACCAGCTTATAGACATACTCGTTGCCACGCAGGATGTCGGTGCGCGTGGTGAACGGGTTGACGATGGGAATGCCGTACTCCTTGGCATACTGGGCGGCAATGGCGAAGGTGCGGCTGAAGAAGGGCCCCACAATCAAATCCACCTGGCTCATCAACTCGCGGTCCTCCATAATGGAACGCAGCTTGGTTTCATTGTCGGTGATGTCCTTCACGATAATGTTGAGATGTACATTGTCGTCGTTGAACTCGTCGAGCGCTATCTGCGCGCCCGCCCAGAAGCCCATTAGCTGGAAGGAGTTGATAGACCTCATCTCCTGACTCTCCTTGATACGGGCCACCGCCTGGTCGTCATACTGCTTGCTGTAAAACGGTATCAAGTACAGAATGGTCTTCTCTCCCGACAGGCTGCTTTGGCCCATCACGAAACCCACGACGAAGAGGAGAAGAAGGACGGATAGAATGGTCTTTTTCATAATATGCTAATTGTCATTAAGTTTGATGAAAATAAACAGCATCGTTGTGAAGGCCCACAGGGAGGAGCCGCCATAACTGATAAAGGGTAACGGGATGCCGATGATGGGCACCAGCCCGATGGTCATACCGATGTTGATGAAGAAGTGGACCAGGAATATGCCCGCGATGCCGTAGCCGTAGTAGCGCACAAAGGGCAACCGCTGTCGCTCTGAGAGGGCCAGGATGCGGAAGATGAGGGCTCCGAACAGGCCGAACACGACGAGCGTGCCCATAAAGCCCCACTCCTCGCCGATGGCGCAGAAGATGAAGTCGGTGCTCTGCTCCGGCACGAATTTCAGCTTGGTTTGCGTGCCCTTCAGGTAACCCTTGCCGAAGAAACCGCCCGAGCCGATGGCAATCTTCGACTGGTTGAGGTTGAAGTCGGCCCCCTTGGGGTCGGAGGTTTTGCCGAATATGGTGTCGATACGCTCCTTCTGGTGCGGCTCGAAGACGTTTTCGTAGAGGATGTTGACCGCGAACACAAACAGGATGCTGATGACATAGACGATGATGTCGCGACGCACCAGCTTCTTGTGCACCCTGTCTTTGATCATAAAGAGAACAAACACAAAGGTCAGCAGGGCAATGGAATAAGTTTCATTGAGAATCAAGGTAAAGATGGCGAGGAAGGCGGCCACAAAGACCAGCAGCAGCAATTCGCCGCTGAGTCCCTCGCGGTAGAAGAGGAGGATGAAGGAGGCAAACACCAAGGCCGAACCAGCATCGTGCTGCAACATAATGATCAGCACGGGAATGGCGATGATGGTGGCCACCAGAATCCAGCCATACCGTTTCTCGCCCTGCGTCTTGCCTTCGTTGAAAAACTTGGCCAAGGCCAGGGCGGTGGCCACTTTCATAAACTCGGTGGGCTGTATGCTGAACGAGCCGATTTTGATCCACGCCTTGGCACCCGATATCTCCGAGCCTATAAACAACACCAATATCATCAAAAATAGGCAGAACAGGTAGAAGTAATAGGCGTAATGCTGCACTATCTTACCGTCTATCAACAATACCACAATGCCGATGAGGAAGGAGGTACCAATCCAGATCAGCTGCTTGCCGTAGGGTTTCGAGAAGTCGAAAATGGCGTTGGTCGCGTCTGGCAGATAGCAGGTGGAATAGATAGTAATCCACCCTATCACCACTAACGCGAGATAGTAGATGATCAACCGGGCGTCAAAGCCCTTGGCTCCTTTTCTATGCAGATCGTCGTTGTACATTTATCTGAAGGACATCTCTTTCATTCGTTTTTCCAGGTCGGTGCGCTTTACCTCGCCGGTAAGATATTGTTCGGCCAGCAGGCTGGCGATAGGGCAAGCCACGGTGGCGCCGAAGCCGGCGTTCTCCACCAAGCAGAAAATCACGATCTTGGGGTCGTTGGCGGGGGCGATGAGCGCGAACACGGAGTGGTCGGCGCCGTGGGGGTTCTGGGCGGTGCCGGTCTTGCCTGCCACCTCGATGCCCGGAATTTGCGCACCGCGGCCGGTGCCCGCCGTCACCACCATCTTCATACCCTGCAACACGGTGGCGAAGTGCTGCGGCTTGATCTTGGAGTATATCTTTTCGCTGAACTGCGTGTTCAAACTGTCGCGGTGCCCGATGGCGCGCACCACGTGGGGCTTGATGTAATAGCCCTGGTTGGCAATGACCGCCAGCATATTGGCCATCTGCAGCGGCGTCACGGCCGCCTCGCCCTGCCCGATGCCCATCGACACCACCGTGTTGCCGTTCCAGCTGTTGTTGTAGCGCTTGTCGAAATAGGCCGCGGAAGGAATGCTCCCCTTCAACTCGTATGGCAGATCGGTGTCGTACTTCTGCGCAAAGCCCATCGACATCATATAATCGAGCCAGGCGGTGTAGGCCTCGTCAATGTTCTTGTACTTGGTGCGGTTGGAGAGAATGTTGTAGTAGGCGCGGCAGAAGAAGGTGTTGCACGAGCGCTGGATGGCCGAGTAGATGTTGAGGCCGCCGCAGTTGTGGCAGTGCACCACGTGACTGCCCAGATGGTAACCGCCGCCCGAACAACTGTATATGGTGCTCGGCGTGATGATGCCGTCCTGCAGGGCAATGAGGCCGTTGGCTAACTTGAAGGTGGATCCCGGCGGATAACTCGCCATCAGTGCGCGGTTGAAGAGAGGCTTCTTCGGGTCCTGCAGCAAAACGCCGTAGTTCTTGGGGCGCGCCGTGCCCACCAGCAGGTTGGGGTCGTAGCTCGGCGACGAGATGATGCACAGAATCTCGCCCGTCTTGGGCTCGATGGCCACAATGGCGCCGCGCTTGTTCTGCATCAGTTCCTCCCCGTAACGTTGGAGACGCAGGTCGAGGGTGCTCCAGATGGAGGTGCCCGGTATGGCCACCACATCATCGGCCCCGTTGTCGTAGCTGCCCATCTCGCGGTTGTGCACGTCCACCAGCACCACGCGCTTGCCCTTCACGCCGCGCAGCACCGACTCGTACGCCTTCTCAATGCCGCTCTTGCCGATGTAGTCGCCCATCTTGTAGTAATTGTCGTTCTCCATATCCTGCTCGTTCACCTCGCTGACATAGCCCAAGATGTGGGCGGCGATGGGATTCGGGTAGGAACGCAGGGTGCGGTTCTGCACAAAGAAGCCGGGAAACTCGTACATCTTCTCCTGCAGGAAACCGTAGTCCTCCTTCGAGATCTGCTGCTCGAACAGCGAGGGCAGGATTTTGGAGTATTTGGTGGCGCGGGCGATCTTTTTCTCCACCTCCGCCTTGGTGAGGTCCAGCACGCGGCACAGCTCCGCCGTGTCGAAATCGCGCAACTCGTTGGGCACCACCATCAGGTCGTAGGCGGCGTCGTTATAGACCAGCAGCGAATCGTTGCGGTCGTAGATGAGCCCGCGGGCCGGGTGTTCCGTGATATAACGCAGAGCGTTCTGGTTGGCCTTGTCCTTGTAGCTCTTGTTCAGCACCTGCAAGGAGAAGAGCCGCACCAGATAGACCGCGGCCAGCAGCCCGATCAGCGCTATGATAATATAGTACCGCTTCTGCGTCTTCACAATGGGTTATTTTTGTCTGTCAATCAGTTTCACGACCAGTTCCTTCAGCACGGTTTTCTTGAAGGGGGCCACCTGCACCCGCTCCAGATCAGCCAGCGCCATATTGGCGTAGTCCAGAATCATCTTGTCGGTGACTGCCTTCACGCCGGTGGCGTCAAAGATGGCCCGCACGGTGGCGTACTTGCTCTCAAAGTCGTCGGTGGGGACCGCAAAGAGCTGCTTCAGCTGCGCTTTTTGCTCTTCAGAGGCCAGTTCCAGGGCTTTGAGGTATATGTAGGTCTTTTTGTTGTCGCGAATATCACCGCCGATGGCTTTGCCGAAGGTACGCTCGTCGCCATACACGTCCAGCACGTCGTCGGCCAGCTGGAAGGCCAGTCCAAGATGGATGCCGAAGTCGTAGAGGGCCTGCTGGCTGGCTGTGTCGGCGCCCACCAGAATAGCTCCGGCCTGGAGGCATCCCGCGAACATTACGGCCGTTTTCAGGCGTATCATATTCATATACTCCTCGATGGTGACGTTCTTCTGGGTCTCGAAGTCCAGGTCGAACTGCTGGCCCTCGCAGATCTCGATGGAGGTGCGGGAGAAGAGGTCGGCGATATCCAGGATAATCTGGTTGTCGCATTCCAGCCGGAGCAGTTGTTGGAAAGCCATAATGGCGAGCGCGTCGCCGGAGAGGATGGCGATGTTGCTGTTCCATTTCTTATAGACGGTCTCCTTGCCGCGCCGGATGGGGGCCTCGTCCATAATGTCGTCGTGGATGAGGGTGAAGTTGTGCAGCATTTCGAAGGCCATTGCCACAAAGCGGGCCTGTTGGCGGTCGCCGTCGAACATCTCCACCACGTCGAACACCAATTGGGGCCGCAGGCGTTTGCCGGGCTGCATCAGGATATAGGTGATGGGGTTATACAGGTTGGCGGGCCGCCGGCCTTCCATAACTTCTTGAAATTCTTGCTCTAAGGTTTTCACGTTTTCTGTATTTTGAAATGGCAAAAGTACAAAAAAATAAAAAGAGACACCGTTCCGATGTCTCTTTTTGATATGTGGAATGAACTTGTGTTCTTAAACCAACTATTTTGCCAGGAAAGGATAGCCGTAGTCGGTAGCGGGCACAAAGGTCTCCTTGATGCAGCGGGCGCTGATCCAGCGCACCAGGTTGAGAATGCTGCCGGCCTTGTCGTTGGTGCCCGAAGCGCGCGCACCACCGAAGGGCTGGCAACCCACCACCGCACCCGTCGGCTTGTCGTTGATGTAGAAGTTACCCGCAGAATGACGCAACATCTGCTCGGCCTTCTCGATAGCATAACGGTCCTGCGCGAAAATGGAACCCGTGAGGGCGTACGGAGAGGTCTCGTCGCAAACACGCAACATCTCCTCATACTTCTCGTCCTCATAGACATACACCGTGATAACCGGTCCGAAAATCTCCTCGCGGATAGACTCGTAATCGGGCGTCTTGGCCACGATGATGGTCGGCTCCACAAAATAACCGACGGACTTGTCGTACAGGCCGCCCAACACGATTTCGGCATCCTTGGAGGCCTTGGCACGGTCAATATAACCGGCGATGTTGTCGAACGATTTCTCATCGATGACGGCGTTCACAAAGTTGGAGAAGTCGCGCACGTCGCCCATCTTCACAGTGGTCATCATCTCCTTGATGTGGGCCAACGTGGGTTCCCAGAGGGATTTGGGCACATAGGCGCGGGAGGCGGCGGAGCACTTCTGGCCTTGGTACTCGAAAGCACCACGCAGGATGGCCACGGCCAGCTCGCGGGCAGGCGCCGTCTTGTGCGCGAAAATGAAGTCTTTTCCGCCCGTCTCACCCACAATCTTCGGGTAGGTGTTGTAGATGTCGATGTTCTGGCCGATCAGCTTCCAGAAGCTCTTGAAGGTGGAGGTGCTGCCGGTGAAGTGGATGCCTGCCAAGTGCGGCGACTTGAAGGCCACCTCGCTGATGACAGAGCCGCTGCCGGGCAGGAAGTTGATGACGCCATCGGGCAGACCAGCCTCTTGCAACAGTTTCATCAGATAGTAGTTGGAGAGGATGGCCGTGGTGGACGGTTTCCAAATGGTCACGTTACCCATCAGGGCAGGCGCCACGTTCAAGTTCAAGGCAATAGAGGTGAAGTTGAACGGCGTGATGGCATACACAAAGCCCTCCATACCGCGGTACTCGTTGCGGTTGAGCACCGTGTGGTCGGAAATGGGCTGCTGACCGTACAGCTGGGAGGCAAAATAGGTGTTGAAACGCAAAAAGTCGATGGCCTCGCACGGACAGTCGATTTCAGCCTGCATCGGGCTCTTGCCCTGACCGAGCATACAAGAGGCGTTCAAGACATATCTGTATTTCGTGGCCAGCAGCTCGGCGGCTTTCATCATAATGGAAGCTCTCTGAATCCAGGGCATCTCTTCCCAGTCCTTCTTGGCTGCCATAGCCGCGTCAATGGCCATTTGAACCTCTTTCTTGCCCACCTTGTGGTAATTGGCCAGCACGTGACCGTGCTCGGTAGGCATCACCACCTTGCCCATATCGCCTGTGCGCACCTCCTTGCCACCAATGATCAAGGGAATCTCGATCACCTGGTTGTACTGTCTGTCCAACTCTTCCTGGAGCAGCTTGCGCTCGGGAGTGCCGGGGGCGTATGAATAGACGGGTTCGTTTTTGGGTTCTCTGAATACATAGTTTGCGTTGTTCATATCAATATTATTTAAAGTTAATAATTGGGATTAAAAACAATAATCTTTCTTTTTAAAATATTATGGTTAAAATAATGTCTGCACATCGGCTTTCAATACGGTCATTGCCTGTTGCACCACGGGCTTCTCGGCGGCAGCGGTCAGCAGCGCCTCCGCAAAGGGAAACGACTCCGAATCGGGCGGGAAGGTGGCAGCCACAGCGTTGATGATGTCGATGATATCGTCTTTCGCGTCGCTGATTTTGTTCCAGACAGGATTGGAGATGTAGATCTGCTGCGAGAGGTTGTGCTCGTACTCGGAACGGATGGCGGTGAGCAGGAGGTTCTGTTCCTCCGCCACGGTCAGGCCACCGCTGTGGATACGCATCACCAACTGGTTGGGTTCAATGCGCTCCAGAAAGAGGCCCATACGCTCATACGCCTGCAACCGCAGGGGCATCACAACGCCCTGGGTGCCTTTCTTCGACTCCAACGTCCGGAGCTTCAGGGTATATTCCGCCCACATCCTGTAAAGGACTACGGCCGTGGCCAACACTAAGGCGGCCACAATGATGATGACAATGGCTGTACTGGTCATATTTTATTATTTTCTGTAGAGACGGGGCGCGCCCCGTCTCTACAATATATTAACCGCAATAGAAATATTGATGCACCATTTCGGCCATAATCTCAGGCTTCTTGGCAATCTCCTTGCGGATGTTCTGGTCTTTGTAAGACTTGAGTTGTTTCACGATATCGTCGATCATCTCGCGGTTGAAGACGCCGTGGGCCTCGAAGATGGCGCGGTGACTGCTCAGCTCGTCGGCCGACTCCCAGCAGGAAGCGGGCAGTTGGGCCAAGCTCTCCACGAGCTGCTTGTTTTCGGGACGGTGGATGTCCACATCCACGTAGGTCTTCTTGGCGAATTCGAGGGCTCCCTCCATCTCGAAACCGTGGCGTGCGGCGACCACCAGGCCAGCCAGCAGCAGGTAGATGTCGGCAGAGCCGTCCGGGCAGCGGAACTCGACCGTCTGCTTCTGGGAACGATCCTTTTTGACGGGCTTCTCCAGCGGGTTCAGTTCCGCAACGATGTCATTCTTATGCGTCCAGCCGAGGGGCACGCGCACGAGCACGGAGCGGTTTCTGTCGCCCCAGCAAATGGAGGTCGGGGCCTCCTGGTGCGGCACCAGACGGAAATAGGAGGTCGGGTTGGTGTTGCCGAAGGCGGTCAACGAACCGGCGCAGGTCATATAACCGGCAATGGCGGTATGGGCGATGGAGTTGAGCTTGCCCTTGGTGACATATTGGTTCTTGCCGTCAGCATTGACAATGCAGGTATGGATATGCAGACCGCTGCCAGCCTTGCCCGTGGTGATCTTCGGCGAGAAGGTCACGTCAAGGCCATACTGGTAAGCCAAGTTACGGATGATCCACTTGGCCAGAATCAGCTGATCGGCCGCCTCACACACGTCCGTGACGAGGAATTCGATTTCGTTCTGCTCATAAATCTTGCCGTCCAGGGTGAAGTTGCCCACCTCGGAGTGACCATATTTGATGAGGCCGCCGGCCTTGGCGATGTTGTACATACACTCGGCACGGAAGGACTCGAACTTGGTGAAGGGAGCCGACTCGTGGTAGCCTTTCTGGTCAGGGATGGTATAGAGGTCCTCGGCGTCGCCGATGACGTAATATTCCAGCTCGCCCATTGCCTGGAAATAGAGGCCCGTGACATCGTTGAAGGACTTCACAGCCTTGCGGAGGATGTATTCCGGGGAGTTCTCCAGGGGTTGGCCATCTTTGTTATAATAGGAACAAAGGAAGGAAAGCGTGGGGATTTCGGCAAAGGGATTGATGAAAGCCGTGCAGAAGCGCGGAATCACATACAAATCCGAAGAACCGGCGTGAATGAAGGCCGGGAAAATGTTGGAACCGTCCACGCGCTCGCCGTTAGAGAGGATCTGGTCCATATACTCACGACTGTGCAGCACGAATCCCAAGGTTTTGATTCTACCGTCACCAGCCACGTAATGGAAGTTGATCATTCTGATTTCATTCTCTTCGACATACTTCATAATGTCGGCTTTGGTAAACTCTTTCGGGGACTTTTTCAAAAAGTTCACCAAAGGATTCATACTCATTGTCATATTTTCTTTCATATAAAATGGTTTTAATGATTTTACGAATGGGGCGGCAAAGATAATAAAAAAAGAGGACAGCGTGGTGCTGTCCTCTTTAGATTTATCGTTTGTTAAAAACTATTTTGTCAAATAGAGTTTGTAGGTGGCGTTGCCCTTGTCGGTGGTCAGTCTCACCATATAGGTGCCGACAGCCACGTTCATAGAAATCACCTCGTTGCTGCTGGTCACGTGGCCGCTGTAGAGCAGCTTGCCATAGACATCGTACACCTCGACGTTGTCGATCTGGACACCGTATTCGTTAACGATGTGGATGTCGCTGTGAGAAGCATACACATTGATGAGTTCTTGAGCGGTGTGATCCTCAATGCCATCAGGAAGTTCGTCCTTGGTGCGGAAGCTCTGGCCATTGGACCAAGCGCTGTAGTTGTTGTTACCGCAGTTGGCGCGAACCATCCACACATAAGTCGTGCTGGGCTGGAGAGTGGTGACCGTGTAGTTGTCGGCGTTCACCGTAACCGTGTTGAAGGTCGTGCCCAGAATCGGCTTGTACTGCACCTCGAAGGAGGTAGCGGTCGGGTGGTACCAGCTGAAGGTAGCGGAATTGGTCGTGATGTCCGTGGTGTGCATATTGGTCGGAATCACACAATCCTCGAGTCTGAAGGTAGCGGCGATGGTGTGGTTAGCCACCACATTCACGAAGGTGTAAGAGGTGATAGCACCCATATTCATACCGTCAACCACGACGTTGTCAACCACATAACCGGCATTCGGAACGATGGTGTAAGAAGCGGTAGCACCGTAGTTTGCGGTAGCAGGACCGTTGATGGCACCGTTGCTGCCGGCATTCTTCGTGATGGTGAAGGTCTTCTGAGTCATCGTAGCCGTCAACGTAGCGTTAGCGGAAACGGCGGGCAGAGTGTAGGTATAGACACCATTGGTGTTCTGAGCCTGAGACATCACGTTGGTGCCGTTCAGGGTGATGGCAGTCACGCTGTATCCCGTGTTCGGGGTCACCACGAAGGTCGGCGTAGCACCGTAGGTAACGGTGGTCGTGCCCGGAGTGATAGCACCGTTGGCGGGTTGAGTCACCGTGATCGTGTACTCATTGACATCGAAGGCGGCGAAGATGGTGTGGTTAGCCGTCACATTGCTGAAGGTGTAGGTACCCACAGCACCCACAGAAGCACCGTCCACATAGACATCCGTGATGTGGTAGCCCGTGGCAGGAGTGATGGTGTAGGTCTGGTTGCCACCGCTCACCATATTGGTAGCGCCAACAGGAGAGATGGTACCACCGTTGCCGGCAGTAGCCGTGATGACATACTGGTACTGAGCGAAGGTAGCAGACAAGGTGTGGTCAGCGGTCAGAGCCGGGAACTGGTAGCTGGTAACAGCACCCACGTTCACACCGTCCACCATGACGTTGACGATACCGTAACCGGCAGCCGGCGTGATGGCGAAGACAGGAGACTGGCCATAGTTGTAGGTCGTCGTGCCCGGAGTGATCGTACCGTTCGTCGGCGTGGTGACCGTCACCGTGTATTGGTAAGAAGCAAACGTAGCGGAAATGGTGTGGTCAACAGCGTTGGCACCCGTGAAGTTGAAGGTGTAGGTGTAGGTGGTCAAAGCATCAGCCTGCGTGAAGTTGGTGGTGACACCATCAACCGTCACAGAGGAGATGTAGTAACCCTGGTTGGCCGTAACCGTGTAAACACCCTGGTTGTTGTAATGGTAAGAAGCAACACCCATCGGCGAGATGATACCGTTGGCACCGCAAGTAGCCGTCACATTGTAGTCCATCGGGTTGAAGGAGACCTCATAGTGGTAGTTGTCCAGAATATTGGTCAACGTATCTCTGAAGGTAGCCTCAGGATCAGCGATGGTCATCGGCACGTTGTTGCGCAGCACGCTGGCAATACGGTAACCCGTGGCAGGAGTAGCGGCGAAGTAGTAAGTGTTGGCAGGATCATAAACGAAGGTGGCACCCGGAGTAACCATACCCGGACCATAACCGTTGGTGGTGATGGTGTAGGTGTTCGGGGCGAACACAACCTCAACATTCTGTTGCTCGGAGATATTGGCGAACTGGTAAGCCTCAATAGCACCGTAGTTGACACCATTGATGGTCACGCTCTGCACGTGATAACCGGCAGCCGGCACAAAGGTGGCGGTGAAGGTCGTGCCATAATCCACGTAACGGCTGAAGAGTGCCGGAACAGGAGAGTTGGCGTCGGTAACATAGGTATTCTCGATCACACCGTGTCCATAGACCGTGTAGAAGAGACCCACAGTGTCGATTCTGACATTGGCCAGAACGTACTTGTTGTGGTAGAGATTGTTCAAAGTATAAGTATAGGTGTTACCCGTTCTGGTAGCGGCAGGAAGCACATCCATAGCGTTGGCGAGGGTGTTGTTTCCTTCGTATTCATAATCGCTCACCAAGAGACTGCTCAAATGATAGTGGTTATCGACATTGAACGTCAGAGTGGCATTGCCACCGTAAGGCACTGTCTCAGGAGTAGCCGGCACGAAATGACCGAACGGCATTGTGGTGTTCACATACTTTTTCACCACAATATTGGTGGCGGTAAAGGTAGCATACACCGTAGTGTTGGCGGTCACATTGTGAAGCGTGTAATCGAAGACATTGCTGTTGCTGTTGTCCTCACCCATCACTTGGACGCCATCCACAGAAATGGAAGCCACATGATAACCGACTGTCGGCAGGAAGTGGACAGTATAATCGCTGCCAGAAGCCACCGTCACAGCACCGTTAGGAATGGAAGTACCATTGGCACCCGTGTTCACAGTAACCGTTACGGCAGGTGCAATGTTGAGGTTGTCGAAAGTCATACCATAGCTGCCTCTAACAGAAGCGGCCTTCACGACGATGTAGTAAACACCGCTGGCATCATTGTTGAAAATATAATCAACGTGCTTGTCAGCAGCCGTGTGCGTGAATCCTTGATGCTGGTTAATGACAGTCCAGTCGGCGGGAGCAGGAGAAGAGGCAACATAAACGGTCATATTCTCCGGCAGTACGCCGAGAGCGTTGTAGTCGTATGAAATCACATATTGACCGGCAGGAATGTTGATACACGGGGAAACCATATAGGAAGCAGCATCGTAGTCGTTGCTGAAAGTATAGGTCGGCGTACCATTCACCACAGTCCACATCAAAGGATTGGCATTGCGGGAATCGGCAATCCAACCGCCCTGGCCCATCACAACATTGGTGAAGTCCTCGGAATAAGGCAGAGAGGACGGGGTGATGAGGTTGATGTTGTTAACCGTGAAGACATCGTTGGACGAATTGCCGTCACCACCGTAGAGAAGCGTCACCGTAATAGAGTTGACGGAATCAGTGAAGTTGGCACCCTGTGCAAACGTGAAGGTAGCTTGCTGGCCAGAGGCAAGAGCCGTCGGGGTGAAGGTCTCCGTCACAGGAGTACCGCCGTTGATGGAATAACTGGCTCTGAAGGAGGTGACATCGGCCGTGGCGTTGTCGTTCTGCACCGTGAAGGTGACAGGCACATTGCTCAGGTCGCAATTGTCATCGATACCCTCGACACTGATGAGGTTGAGGTCTCTGGTGAAGACAGCCTGATAGACCTGAATGTCATCGATGTAAGCATAGTTGTAAGCACCTGTACGGCTTTCCTCCTTGTCTTGATTCATGAAGAAAACGATACGGCCTGTGTGATGGCCTTCGAAGGAAACCGTGAAGGGCTCGTAGGTGGTACCCGAAGGCATGATGGTGTCGACCGGAGTATAGGTGCCGGCAAGGTTGTTCAGATCGGTGACCACACCCACTTGGAACATGGAAGAGTAATTGGTGGTAGTACTTCTTCTGGCTTGGAAGCTGATAGCGGCATCTGCAAGATCCACATCAAATTCAGGAAGTATAACATAAATGTTACCGGCGGAGGAGGCGGTGCTGAAATATTGGTAAAATCTCAAACTACGATCACCGCTGCTGGCGTATGTGGAACTATAGTATATACCGGCACCGTATGAAGTGGATGTCCCCGTGAAATGGCGTTTCCAGCAGATAGGTATTTCGCTGGTGCTGATAGAGGTGCTCGTGGTGGCGTAGCTGTCGAAATTCTCATTGTACGGCAACGCAAGAGGATCACATTCTGTCTCGAAGGTGAACGTTCTGTTGGATGCAAATGAGTGGTCGGTGGCGGAGCAGACTGCTACAACCGAGACCGGGATGGTGTATTCCGTAGCAGAAGTCAGTCCATTGATGGTGTAAGAAGGAGTAGTGGTGGTTTGGGTAGTGGTAGTACCGTTCAAGGTGTAGGTAACCTCCCACGAGGTTTCACTTCCGCCAGGAGTCCAATGCACCGTAACCGCATTGTTGGTCACATTCACGTTGGTGGAAAGGACGGGGTTCGGACAGGTGACTTGTCTCGGATAAACCTCTATGTCGTCGATGCATGCATAGTTGTAGCTGCCCGTTTTGCCACTTTCTTTGTTTTTGTCCATGAAGAAGGCGATACGGCCCGCGTGATGGCCTTCGAGAGAAACCGTGAAGGATTGATAGGTGGTACCCGAAGGAGTAATTGTCTGAATCGGAGTGAAAGTAGCAGCAGGATTATTCACATCGGTCACAATACCCACCTTGAACGTGGAGGAATTAGAAGTTGTGCTACTTCTTCTGGCCTGGAAGGTGATAGCGGCCAAATCCAAGTCAATGTCCATTTCGGGAAGAATGGCATAGATGTCACCGTATGAGGTGCTGGTAGAGGTGGTGGCGTAGTTGTATAATCTCAAGAAACGGGCGTCGCTGTTGGCGAGTGAAGTACTATAGTAAACGCCAGCACCGTAACTGGTGCTTGTTCCAGTATATGCGCGCTCCCAGCAAGTAGGCATTATGCTTGTGCTGAAAGAGGTGCTCGTTGTCGTGAGGTTGTCAAAGTCTTCCGTATAAAGCATCGGTTTGGGTTCGCATTCCGTCATAAAAGTGAGGGTGCGGTTAACAGGGAATGACTGGTCGGTGGCGGAACAAACTGCCGTGATGCTGAACGGAATGGTATATGCCGTGGCAGCATCCAGGTTGCCGATAGTCAGAGAGGTGTTGGTCGTCGTAAATGTGTTGGTCGTGCCATTCAATGTATAGGAGACTTCCCATTGCGTTTCGCTGCCGCCAGGAGTCCAGGACAACGTGATGGAATGGGCAGTTATGTCCACATTGGAAGATACAACCGGTGACGGACAGGTAACCTGTACCGGGCAAGTGACGAATTTCGCGTTGGAGCGATAACTGCTTAATGAACCGACAGTCGTGTTTGTGAGATCGTCATAGGGACTGCTGTCACTCTGTCTGTAAAGACAGCTGTTGGTTTCGGAGGTGTATCTGTACGTTACGGAGTTGTTATAACTATCGGCGGTCTTGGTGACACACACCACAAGATTAGCGCTTCCATCATAGAAGAAAGGCACATCGAAAGTGAAGGTCTGCCAACCCACTTCACCGCCCAGAGTTACATTGTTGGCATCATAAACCAGCGTCAAATCTGAGGCAGGAGTCCAACTCGAAGTGCTGCTGAAAGTACTGTTGGCTGTGGTTGCCAGATAGATCTTCACATTGGTAGTAGCAAGTGAAGCAGTTCCATTGCTGTAATAACGGATACCCGTGATCATACAAGGTCCTCCGAGTTCAGATTGCGGATAAATAGTTTCGTTTCTCGAGTTATGATAAAAGGCATTGAACGGTACAGTGCTGACCGCAGATGTACCCGTGCCGATTTCTATCTCAACCGGGTTGGTGCAATCCGTGCCGCCACCGGACGTGGTGGTGGTAAAGTTGACTACATCGCTCCAGTTGCTCTGCTCTTGCGTACAAATGGTACGAACATACACATCGTAATGGGTGCCTTCGGTCAGACCGGTAAGGGAGACGGAAGGAAGGGTGGAGGTAACAGTGGTACCGCTACCGTGGGCAAAACCGGAAACACCGTATTCAACCTCCCATTCGAGACCATTGCCTCTCGGAGTCCAAGCCACATCGGCGCTGGTGTTCTGGATATTGCTGACCGTAATCACTTCGGGATTCAGACAGCGCGGCGTTTGGATAACACTGATGTCATCAATGCCAAGATAATAGTTGTTGGCAGTACCGCCTGCATATTTGAAAGCAAGACGTTTACCGGCAAGAGAACCCACATTGATATCCACACGCGTCATAGTAGTGATTTTCGGGAGAGTTTGCAAGGTAACGAAAGTGTTTTCGTTGTTCACATTGGTCAGATAACCCACAGACAAGACACCGTTGGAAGCGGTAGTGCCCTCGTTTCTGTACCAGAAAGAGAGGGTGGCATCATCCGCGTCGATGGCAGGCATAATGGCATAGACGCTTTCGTTGGCAGCAGATTGGAAATAGAGGGAGCGGCTGCCCGTATGAATGTATGTGGTACTGCTGTTGACGTATGCCTTGGGATAAGTTCCGGAATAGCCGTTGTTGTTGATGAAAGCCCAGCATTCGATGTCGCTCGTTTGAGTAGCGTAATCCTCGAAGCCTTCTTCGTACGGCAGCTGTTTGTTTTCGCAACCCGTGGTGAAAGTCGTAGCAATCCAATTGCTTTCGCTGTTAGAACCGCAAACAGCCTTCACGCGCACATCATAGTTCGTGAGGGCGCTGAGGCCATTGAGGGTAATCCAAGGAGCATTGCTTACAGGAACGGAAACCCAAGTGTTCTCCGTTGCTTTCTTGTATTCAACTACCCAAGCCGACTCGTTGCCGCGCGGTGTCCAGGTCAGTTCCACACGGGTACCGACAACAGAGACAACTTCAACGGCGGAGGGCTCGATACAAGCGCTGAGCGTGGTGAAGTCTGCAGCGATATACTCGCTGGAGCTCGTAGCACTGCAGTTGGCCTTCACGCGCACCATATAATGGGTGTTCGGATCAAGACCAACCATATTGTAAGTGGTGGAAGCCACATTCACAGCCGTCCAAGAAGCGGCATTTTCGGTCTTGTATTCCACCGTCCAGGAAACCTGAGTGGAATCACCAGCGGTCCAAGCCAAGTTGGCAGTGTAGTTGGTGACATCCGTCACAGTGAGATTTGTGGGCTCTGCGCAAGCAGGCTGGTCGTTGCAAACAACACCAGAACCCACCAACTTGATATCGCTGCGGTATTTGCTGAAATACTTTGAACCGGAAGCGTTGGCAGGATCTGAATAGGAAACAGCGGAGTAGGTGTCACTGTAGTGGGAAATTGACTTGTTGTCTGTCGTGGACTGTGCCCAGAAAGAACCTCCGTTCCAAGTGTCATAACCTTCATAGTAAGCCACAACCAAATTGCTGGTGCCATCGTACATAAACGGTTGAGACAAAGTAAAGGTATTCCAACCCGTTGTGAAGGGACGATTACCCTCAACGTATGCCACTTGCGTCAATGTTGACGGATCAATATAGTCTGTATTGTCAGCAAACGTGGACTTCGTGGTGTTGGCCATCCAAATACGAATATTACCTGTCGTGGTACTGGTCGGAGCAGTTGTACAATAAAAACTGATTTCCGTGATGGGACCTGCCGGAATGTTCAATTCGGCAGCATCATAAATCTGCTGTGAATAGGTATAGTTGTATGTGCCGTAGAACGGGAGATAGCTGTTGGTTGTGGAACCATTGCCAATGGTCCTGTCAATGCTGGCTTGGATGCTGTTTTGGCAGTCGATGGTGAATTGGCCGGTGGTCCAAGCACTGGACGTGGCACCGCAATTGGCCTTCACACGCACATCGTAAGTGGTGTTGCCGTCGAGACCTGCCAATGTCACGCTGGTGGTGGAAGCATTCATAGAATGCCATTCGCTGTGGTCAGCATATTTGTACTCCACTGTCCAAGCGGTCTGGTCGGCGGGAGCCGTCCAAGTAACAACTGCCGTGGTGCCGTTCACCGTCGTGTTGAGGGCGGTGGGCTGCACACAAGTGGCCTCCACAATGGAGATGTTGTCGATGGCGGCAGGGAATTGATTTGCAACGCCGTCACCGTTGTTCATCCAGGAAAAAGCGAGACTCATATCACCAGCTAACTCAGGAGCGATGGCGATGGTAGCGGTACGCCACTCGTTGCTGCCATAGAATTGGTAGGCTTGTGTACCTGCTGCACTTCCCTGCGTCGAGAAAACAACTTGAAGAATGTCATTTTCATTACCCATAACCCTATAGTCGAAAGTGAGTATGGCGCCAGTGGCAGGAATACGCACGTGACGACCTATAACAGCAGCGCATAAAGCGTTGTCCACATATTTGTTGGTGGCACCATTATTAGATGTAATATATAACTTATTGTTATCAAATCCGGAAGCTTGGCCGATATACCATTTGTTAGCCATAGTGCTAATGTTGCTGAGACCATCGTCCGTATTATTGTCAAAGTCCACGTGATAAGGCAGGTTGGCAATCACTTCCACGATGTCAGAGGTGCTGCGCGGAACAATTTCAATGGTGTTGTTGTAACGGATAACATAGCCGGTCACGTTGACTTCGTCGTTGGCGTGAACCTGCTTGCCCGTAATGGTGCCCAGCGTGTTGTAAATCTGGGCGGTGGTATTTCCTTGGGAAATGTTGACGCCGCGAGTGGCTGAAGTAGTGCCGAAAGTATGGTCAGCAGCGATGGTGACACCTGTCACGGTTACCAATTTGGCCTCATAGTCAGCATAGTTGTTCACGATATCGGCCAATGTAACCTCCACAGGTTGCACCGGAGTACCGGCCACACCTTGTCCAGTGGGAAGACCGTTCACGGGTTTCATCTCTGCCAAACCGTTGAAGAGGGCGTATTCACCATACACACCGTCGGAAATCACATCGCCTTCCTGATAGGAGTTGGCCATCGTGCCATAAATGTAAAGGGCACCCGTGTTATCCTGCACGAAAGTGTAGTATTTGTTGGAGTATTGTCCGACAACGGTAACAGGACCCGTGATTTTGTAAACATCCGTACCAGCAGCGGCCTTGAAAGCGGCAATGTTGGCCACTTCCACAGGGATGCGGATAGTATAAGTGGCAGTAGCCACAGAACTGGTTTCAGAACCCAACACAGCGATAGCCTTGATGGTTGTGGTAGCGTTCACCGCAATGGGGGTGGTGTATTCGGTAGAAGCGATAGTAGGAGTGGTTCCATCCGTCGTGTAATAGATGGCAGCGCCGGCAGGACCCTCAAGCGTCACCGTCTGGGGCGCAAAATAGGTGCCGGCAGCCACCGTGAAGGTGGGAGGCAGAAGAGCAGCAGGAGCAGCAGTGCTGTAATAAACCTTGATTTGCGTGGCACGGAGTTGCTTGCTGGTCGTGTGGGCATTGTAGAATTTCAGACTGGAGGTGGCGTTCACGTTGGAAATGGTGTACACCAGGTTGGAATATGCAGCCTCAACGGCAGCACCGTTGTCCACCTCATATTTGATAGTAGGGTTGTTTGAAGAGGACGCCGTGGTGATTTCCACACCCGTGATGGCATAACCGGGAGCGGGCGTCAGCGTCATTTCATTTCCTTGTCCGTTGCCGTTGCTGCTGTAATAGAAACGCAAAGCAGTACCCGAATCATAATAGGCAGGACCTGCGGTTGTCGAACTTCCTTGCGCACAAGTGAAGGAAATGTTGTTGTCGATACTTCCACTGGTAAGGACTTGCGCATTGGTGTAGCCTTGGTCAGCAAAGACAAAAGTCACAGGTGATTGCGCAATCACATTACCTACAGCCATCAATGTCACCATCAGAATGACTGCCAAACTTTTCACCCCTTGGGTTAAAGTTTTGAAATTGTAGTGCTTTTTCATTTGAGTTGTTTTTAATTAATACTATTGTTTATTTATTGATATTCTGATATATACACTTTTCAGTCAGTCTATATTATGCCAATCAAAAAACGGGCAAATGTACAAAAATTTTTTACTACTTCATTTTTTTGCTCTTTTTTTTATCAATACTTCTTTGTTCACCTTTTTTCCCGTGCCCATTTTTTGTATTTTTGCCTTCCAAATTCTGTCGTATGAAAAAACTGCTTTTTATTCTGCTTGCTTGCACTATAGCATTGTCCGCCTGCCACAAAAAAGAGCAGGTGCCCACCCCGAAGCTGACCAAGCAACAAGAGACCAAGGCCAAAGAGGTCTCTGTCACTCTCAAACGCTACGAACAAGACCTTTTCTCCCTGGATATCAATCATCTGGCCGATGGCATCGCCGGATTGTACGGCCAATACCCCGAAAACCTCATTAGCAAAGACAGCTGGAAAAACCAACAGATGATTACCGGGCTCAAGGGCTACCTCAACGACCCCACCATCAAAGCCCTCTATCAGGAGGTCCAGAAACAGTACGCCTCGATGGACGACATCACCAACGCCCTCAACAAAGCCCTCAAAATCTACCTCACCCATTTTCCCGACGACTCCGTCCCCACCCTCTACACCCTCATCCCGGGTATGGACTTCGAGACCCCCTCCGTCTTTGGCTATGACGAGGACCTCTTCATCTGCCTTGATATGTACCTCGGCAAAAATTTCAAATACTACTCCGCCGCCGGCATGCCCAAGTTCATCGCCGAGCGTTGCGAACGCAAGTTTATCCCCCTTGACTGCTTCTCCAAAGGATTGGCATACAAGCATCTGCCAGAAAAAACACCAGTCACCGGCCTCGACTATATGATCCGCGAAGGCAAGAAACTCTTCTTCACCGCCACGATGTTCCCCGACACCCCGCCCCAAGACCTCATCGGCTACTCGGAGGAAAAATACCTGTGGGCCACCAAGTTCGAGAAACAGGTGTGGCAATACTTCATCGAACAGAATATGCTCTACTCCAAGGACGATGATGTCATCCGCCGGCTCGTGGAAGAGACCCCCTTCACCCGCGACTTCGGCAACGCCTCGCCCGGTCGCCTCGGCGCCTTCATCGGCTGGCACATCGTGGCCTCCTATATGAAAAACCACCCCGACTGCACCCTCCAGGAGATGATGAACCTCACCAACTCCCAGCAGTTCCTCAACAGCTCGCTGTATAAGCCGTAGTGCGAGGTGCGATGTACGAGGTACGATTTACGATTTGCGAGGTGCGAGGTGCGAGGTGCGAGGTGTGTCAGGTTTGCGTACTCCCCACACTGCGCTCCTTCGTCGCTTGTGCGGTTAACTCCACACTGCAGCTTTGTCTTGTGCATTGAACCCCACACTGCGCTCCTTCGTCGCTTGTGCGGGGTTACTAGGATTTTGTCCCTTTGGGACTGCTTAAGGAAAGTGTCAAATCAAAAAATTTACAATTATTTCTAAAAACAAATAAAATTAAAATATTTTTAAAAAAGATTTTGTTTTATAAAAACTTTTTTGTATCTTTGCCGCGAATTTTAAAAACACAACATTATGTCTGGTATTAATAAAGTTATCTTGATTGGTCGGTTGGGAAAGGACCCCGACATCAGAACCTTCGAAACGGGGGTTAAGAAAGCGTCCTTCACAATGGCAACGTCGGAAATCCGCAAGGACAAGGACGGCAACCGCACGGAACTCACAGAGTGGCACAACATTGTCTGCTGGCGCAATCTGGCGGAGAACGCCGAGAAATATCTCACCAAGGGCAAACAGATCTATCTGGAGGGCAAGTTGCGCACCCGCTCGTGGGAGGATAATGGGGTGAAGCACTACATCACGGAGATCGAGGCCAGCACCTTCACGATGCTGGGCACCAAGGCCGACAACGAACAACCCGTAGTCACGCAAGTGCCCAACGCCGACACCGTGCCCGTGGCTCCCGAACCCACATCGGTGCCCGACACTCCCGACGACCTGCCGTTCTAAAATCTCTCCCTGTATTACTCTGTAATTGGAAAAAAGCCTTCGTTTTTTCGCGAAGGCTTTTTTGTAACTATAAACGCTCCCGCCCTGCATTGCCGCAAAACATTCCCTTTTCCCGTGGCGTCTTCACGCCGCGGAGGCGCTAATTCCCCTTCTATTGTAGAAGGGGTGCCCGAAGGGCAAGGGAGTAACAACAGTCGCATCTGCTGGAAGAATTGGCTATTGTATTGTCAAGCTAAAGTTACACAGGAAAGAATCATTCCCTTTTCCCGTGGCGCCTTCACGCCACGGAGGCGCCAATTCCCCTTCTATTGTAGAAGGGGTGCCCGAAGGGCGGGGTAGTAAAAAAACATTCATTATGAAAAACGATCTTATCATCAATGGCAAGAGAATAAAAGACAACTATATCCCTAACATTCCGAAGAACCTACAATTGTCGGAGTATGCGCGGAAAAATAGAAAAGCCGGAAACCTAGCTGAAATCGTATTTTGGCTTCAAGTCCATAAGAAGTCTTTCCACAAACTTGATTTCGACAGACAGAAAATCATTGGAAACTATATCGTTGACTTTTATGTAAAAAAACTCGGACTTGTTGTGGAAATTGATGGCGGCTCGCACAACGAAAAAATGGATTATGACGCAAAGCGTGACAAATTTCTCGAGGGACTGGGAATAAAGGTCTTCCATACAACGGACTATGACGTTCTGCAACACGTGGATATCGTGTTGGAGGATCTTAGGAAATTCATAGTTGAAAATTATGAAACTGAAGATGTTGAATAAGTAAGCAATCGTTATTCAAGGATGGCCTAACGGCCAGTCTCTCATATTACTACCCCGGCCTCCGGCCACCCCTTCTGCAACAGAAGGGGAGTTAAGGGGCGGAGGCACCAATATCAGTGCGCCTCGAACCAGTTGCTCCCCGCGTTCACGTCCACGTCCAAGGGCACGGAAAGGTGCATTGACCCGCTCATACAACGGCGCACCAACTCACTGAGCGTCTCCAACTCCTCTTTGCACGCGTCAAACACCAACTCGTCGTGCACCTGCAATATCATCTTGCTCTTGAGCTGCCGCTCCTGCATCTCCTTGAACACCTTCACCATCGCAATCTTGATAAGATCGGCGGCGGTGCCCTGGATGGGCGCGTTGATGGCGTTGCGCTCCGCCGCCTTGCGCAGCAATCCGTTCTGCGCGTTGATGTCGCGGATATAGCGGCGGCGACCCAGCAGCGTCTCTACATAGAGGTGTTCGCGGGCGAACTCCAACGTGTTGTTCAGATACTCCGTGATTTTCGGGAAACTGCGGTAGTAATCGGTGATGAGCTGGCGGGCGTCGGCTTGTGAAATCTGCAAGCGGTCGGCCAGCCCGAAGGCGGAGATGCCGTACAGGATGCCGAAGTTGACCGTCTTGGCCGACCGCCGCATATCCTTGGTCACCTCATCTTGCGGCACGCCGAAGATGTGCGCAGCCATCGCCGCGTGGATGTCCTCGCCGCTCTTGAAAGTCTCTATCATCCGCTCATCGCCACAGACGTGCGCCACGATGCGCAACTCAATCTGCGAATAGTCGGCGGCAAGAATAACGTGGTCGTCGTCGGAGGGCACGAAAGCCTTGCGGATGTCGCGACCCCGCTCGGTGCGCACCGGGATATTTTGCAGGTTCGGGTTCACCGAGCTGAGACGCCCCGTGGAGGTGACCGTCTGCGTAAACGTGGTGTGGATGCGCCCCGTCTTGGGATTAATCAATTGCGGCAAGGCGTCTATATAGGTGGATTTCAACTTGCTGAGCTTGCGCCACTCCAGAATCAGCGGCACAATGGGATGCTTGTGGGCCAGTTTCAACAGCACCTCCTCGCTCGTCTGATACTGCTTGCTCTTGGTGAGCTTGGCGTTCTCGATGATGCGCAGTTTCTCAAAAAGAATCTCCCCCAACTGCTTGGGCGAACCGATGTTGAACTGCATCCCCGCATAGTCGTAAATCTGCTTTTCAATATCACGGAGTTCCGTGTTCATCGTCTCCGAATTCTGCTGCAACGTCGGCACGTCCACCTTGACACCCACACGCTCCATTTCGGCCAGAACCGGCACCAAAGGCATCTCCACACGCTCGAATAACGTGATTAACGAATTGTCTTGCAACTCTTTGCGCAACAATGGGTAAAGCTGAACAAAACTGCTCACCCGCTCCACCGCCTGCGTCTGCAATTCACCCGCATTTCCGCTCAACTGACATCCCAAATACCCTGCCACCAAGCGGTCCAGTTCGTGCTTGGTCTCAGGCTGGATGAGATAATGGGCAATTTGCAGGTCAAAAATCGCGACTGTTGGCTCTATCTTGAATGCTTTCAAGTATTTGTATGTGGATTTGCTGTCGTGCATCACCACCACGCGGTCTCCTGTGAAAATCCAGCGCAACAGCGTCTGGTAATGGCGGTGCTCGCTCTCCACAAAATGGTAGCGGCAGCACTCCGCGTCGAGGGCAAAGGCGAAGCCCGCAATGCGCTCCTCCTGCCGAATCCAGTCAAAATAGAGCGGGGCTCCATCGTAAGGTGAGGAAATATTTTCCACGTCGGCAGGTTGTTGCAGCTCCGGCACCTCATCGGGCGACTCCACACACACTACCTTTGGCAGGATTTTCACCCTTTCGGGAGCGCTCTCCCCCACCCCGCCAGTTTCCTGCGGTTGCGAAAACAGGTCAACCTCAGCGGGTGCTGTCGACTTGAGCGAGAGGTCCCGGAAAATACGCTGCGACAGAGCGTTGAACTCCAGTTCTGTGAAGACTGCTTTCAACTTGGCCGGGTCGGGGCCCAGGTAGGCCATCTTCTCGAAATCGCACGTGATGGGAACATCTATCATAATGGTAGCCAGCTGTTTCGATAGCAGGGCCTGCTCTTTGTATTCCAGCAGGTGCTGGCGCTGTTTCTCTTTGTCAAGGTTAATGCCGCAGGCGTACATATTCTCGATAGAGTCGTAATTGGCCAGCAGTTTCTTGGCGCTCACAGGGCCCACGCCGGGCACGCCGGGGATGTTGTCGGAGCTGTCGCCCTGCAGACCGAGGATGTCAATAAGCTGCTCGGGACGTTTGATACCGTATTTCTGGCAAATCTCCTCCGGACCGAGGATTTCCGCCGGCTGGCCCATCTTGCCTGGCTTGTACATCTTGATGTTGGGCGACACCAGCTGGCCGTAGTCCTTGTCGGAGGTCATCATATAGACCTCAAAACCCTCTATCTCTGCGTGCTTGGCCAGAGTGCCCACCACGTCGTCGGCCTCGTAGCCGTCCATCTCCACAATAGGCACGCGAAAGGCCTCGAGGATGCGCTTGATATAGGGCACGGCGTTGATGATATCGTCGGGCGTGGCCTCGCGGTTGGCCTTGTACTCCTCAAACTCGGCATGGCGGAAAGTGGGCGCACCCGTGTCAAACGCCACGGCGATGTGGGTCGGCTTCTCGTTCTTCACCAACTCGTAGAACATATTGGTGAACCCTAAGATAGCGGAGGTATTCAGCCCCTTGGTAGTATAGCGCGGACTCTTGATCATAGCATAATATGCTCTGAAAATCAAGCCCATAGCATCAATAAGAAATAGTTTGGGTCTCATTGGATGTTTTTGTTATGATAAATGATAATCTCGATTCTCTATAAAAATGCCTGACTACAGGTCGTTCACGGGCTTGCTGTAGTCGCGGACTCCAAAAATCGCGCTCCCGATGCGCACAAAGGTGCTGCCCTCCTCCACTGCTATTGGGTAATCGTCGGTCATTCCCATCGACAGTTCCTTGAAATCGGGATTATTCTGGAAGTAATTGTCTTTCAGGTGGATAAAAATATCGTGCAGGTGGCGGAACTCCTGGCGCACCTGTTCCATATCTTCGGTAAAGGTGCCCATTCCCATCACGCCGCAGATACGGACGTTCTGCAGGGTCGGGAACTCCGGGGTGCGCAGCATCTCCTCGCACTCTTCGAGATAGAAGCCGTGTTTGCTCTCCTCCTGGGCGATATGGAACTGCAGCAGACAGGGAATCACGCGCCCGTTCTTCTCGGCGTGGCGGTTCACCTCCCACAGCAGCTCGGCTCTGTCAATGCTGTGGATCATCGCCACGTAGGGCACGATGTATTTGATCTTGTTGGTTTGCAGGGTGCCGATGAAGTGCCACTCGATGTCTTGGGGCAGCACCTCGTGTTTGGCTTTCATCTCCTGGGCCTTGTTCTCGCCAAACAGTCGCTGGCCTTCGTCGTACAGCAGTTGGATGTCAGAGGCGGGTTTGAATTTGGAGACGGCAATCAGCCGCACACTCGCCGGTAAAGTCCGCTTTATTTCTCTGTATTTCTCTATATTCATTGTAAAATGCTTTGCGTTTATTTGCGCGCAAAATTACAAAAAAAAAGCGGAGAATAATCTCCGCTTTAGTACCGAAGGCCGGGATCGAACCGGCACGAGTGTTACCTCATTGGTTTTTGAGACCAACGCGTCTACCTATTCCGCCACTTCGGCTCAAAACCGGCGGCAAAAATACACTTTTTTTTGATAAGTGCGATTAATTTTTTTCTGAATTATCCTCTTGAATCTTGTAAATATCCTGTCTGCGTATTTCTGAGAGTTCCGCGGGCATATATTTGTCCCACAAACCACGCAGATTATCACACTGTTTTTTGCAAGATTTAAAGAGATATTTCCGAAAAAATAACGCCACCACAATGTGTAAAAAAAATAACGCCGCCACAATGTGACGGCGCTACAATATTTGTAATTCTTAATTCTTAATTCCCTCAATCCACCCTTGGATTGTCTCCAGTGTGGCGGCGGGAACGTCGAGTTTCAGTTTCTTGCGTAAACCTCCCAAATCGTTGAGCAACTTGTTGGGGTTGGCCTCCTTGAGTTGGGCTACCGTGAGGATGTTGAGTTTCTTCAGCGCGGGAATCCACGCGACATCCATACCCAGGGCGGTGAACTCCTCATCAGAGCTACACTCCACTTTCTTCTCAGGACGCATCTGCGGGAAGAAGAGCACATCCTGGATAGAGGGCGAGTTGGTCATAATCATCGCCAGGCGGTCGATGCCGATGCCGAGACCAGCGGTGGGGGGCATACCGATTTCCAGCGAGCGCAGGAAATCCTCGTCCAACACCATCGACTCCGTATCGCCGCGCTTGCCGAGTTCCAGCTGGTCCTCGAAACGCTTGCGCTGGTCAATGGGATCGTTAAGCTCGGAATAGGCGTTGCAGATCTCCTTGCCGTTGCACATCGCCTCGAAACGCTCGGTGAGGCCCGGTTTGCTGCGATGCTTTTTGGTAAGCGGCGACATCTCAATGGGATAATCGTAGATGAAGGTCGGCTGGATGAGCTTCGACTCGCAGGTTTCGCCGAAAATTTCGTCAATAAGCTTGCCTTTGCCCATCGTGCTGTCCACCTCCACGCCCTGTGTCTTGGCGAAAGCGGCGAGTTGCTCTTCGTTCATCTCGGATATGTCGGTGCCAGTGAAATGCTCGATGGCCTCAAACATTGTGTAGCGCTTCCAGGGGCGTTTGAAGTCGATAACATTTTCGCCCACCTGCACTTTCGTGTCGCCGTGCAGGGCCAGGGCAATGCGCTCCACCATCTCCTCCACCGTGTTCATCATCCACTCGTAGTCCTTATACGGCACATAGAGCTCCATTTGGGTGAACTCGGGATTGTGGAAACGGTCCATACCCTCGTTGCGGAAGTCTTTGGAAAACTCATAGACGCCGTTGAAACCGCCGACAATGAGTTTTTTGAGATACAGTTCATCGGCAATACGCAGATAGAGCGTCATATCGAGGGTGTTGTGGTGGGTCTTGAAGGGACGGGCCGCCGCGCCACCGTACAGGGGCTGCAGGATGGGGGTCTCCACCTCCAGATAGCCCTTCTCGTTGAGGTAGTCGCGCATCGTGTTGACCAGCTTGGTACGCTTGATGAAGGTGTCCTTCACTTGCGGGTTGACGATGAGGTCGATGTAACGCTGGCGGTAGCGCTGCTCAGGATTCTGGAAGGCATCATACACCTTGCCATCTTTCTCCTTCACGATAGGCAGCGGGCACACGGATTTGCAGAGGATAGTGAACTCCTTGACGTGGACACTGATTTCGCCCATCTGGGTGGTGAACACAAAGCCCTTCACACCGATAATGTCGCCGATGTCGAGTTTTTTGAAGACGCTGTTGTACATTGTTTTATCCTCGCCGGGACAGATCTCGTCGCGTTTGGCGTAAATCTGGATGCGTCCCACGGCGTCTTGGATTTCGTAGAAGGAGACCGCGCCCATAATGCGCTGGTTCATAATACGGCCCGCAATGCTCACTTGCTGGAAGAGCGTGTTGTCTTGCGGATATTTCTCCAATATTTCCTTCGTGGTGGCATTCACTTCATATTCGGCAGCCGGATAGGGGTTGATGCCGAGGTTCAAGAGGTCTTCTAATTTCTTTCTGCGGATAATTTCCTGTTCTGATAATTCTATGGCCATATCGGTGTTTTTAAGAGCGGCAAAAATACGAAATTTTGGGCTTGCTTTCTCCATTTTTCCCAAACAATGGGCAAAAAAAAAGAGGTTGGGATTCCAACCTCTTTTTCATATAGAGTGATTTGCTATTATTTCACAACAACTTTGGAGGTATAAACCTTGCCGTTTTGAGAAACCTTCAGCATATAGATGCCAGGACGGAAGCTGGAAACGTTGATTTCAGCCTTCTCGGTAGCGGTGCAGTTGTAAACCTTTTGGCCAACGAGGTTGAACATCTCGATGTTAGCCTTCTCGGAACCAGCGAGGTTGACCGTGAACTTGTTGGTAGCAGGGTTAGGATAAACAGAGATGTTCTCTTTTTCCATTTCTTCAACACCAATGATAGCGCAGTCGGAGCAAGAGAGCTTCGGCATAATGTACGGATAGTGGAGAGTGGACCAGAAAGGAGCGGGATAATACATTCTGTAGTACCAATCAGACGGGGAAGCATCAATGTCATATCTGGTATCAGCATCGATGATACCACCGATGTTGTAGTTGCCGAGTTCAATGAACTGGGTCCAACCATCCTGATACGGGCAGTAGTTACCACGACCATCCGTGCCAACCCAACCCACGAAACGGGAGTAGTTAGCAATGGTGTCGTTCACGCCAAGTTCATAACCTCTCTTGAAGGTGTAGGCGATGTGCAGCGCCTTGTTGGTGATGTTGTTGATACCCATGTAGAATTGAAGCGGAGCAGCATAATAACTGTCACCCTCTTCTTGGGAAACCATATTGTCATCCAAGATGAACTTGTAAACAACAGCGTTTTGTTGAACACCAGTAGCAGGATCATAACCGACCTTGTAGAAAGTGATAATCGGGTTGACGGCTGATGTGGACAGGTTCATCAAGTCATCGTCAGTAATAGTGGTGACAACACCCACGATCAGGGTGTCAACCGTGCCGGCAGGGGTGGCAGCAGGACGGAAATAACCACCATAGATGAACAAGGAGTCCAAATTGTAGGACGCGGTGTTCAACCAGGAAATGTCACCCTCTTCACCAGAAAGCTCGTACAAATCGCTGTTGAGGTCGAAGGTCATACCAAAACCGCACACATTGGGATGCCAAGGATCACCAGAGGAGGGAATAATCAAACCGTTGGTATCATATTGGACAGGATAGCTGCGCATTGTGCCTTCTTCTCCCCAATAAGATTCGGTAACATCAGGATAGAGAATCCAAGCTGAACCCGGTTCATTTCTAGAATTCTGAATCTTGTTTTTGAAAATCATTTTTTTGCCATCATACTGATGGGCAACTTTGGCAGGGATGTTCTGGGCAAAGCAGAAAGTTGCCACTAACATCATTGCTACTAACGTGTAAAGTTTTTTCATCTTTTTTATAATTTTGGTTTATACTAGAATTTGCTCTTTTATAAGCGGGCAAAAATACACTTTTTTTTTGAATCCGCACCCCTTTGATTATTTTTAACAAACTTTAAGATGTGGACAAAAAGTGTTGGGAATATCCGCTATGATTCTTCGGAGAAATTATCAATCTCCTCGCGCAGGTTTTCGATGATAAAGTTCTGTCTTTCAATAGAATTCTTACCCATATAATACTCGATGACCGCATCGATGTTGCTCTTGGGATCCAGCACCACCGGCTCCAGCCGTATGGACTTGCCGATGAAATTCTTGAACTCCTTCGGGTCGATTTCGCCCAAACCTTTGAATCTTGTAATCTCCAGTTTGCTTTGGCCGAGTTTCTTGATGGCGTCCGCCTTCTCTTTTTCAGAATAACAATAGATGGTCTTCTTGGGGTTGCGCACACGGAACAGCGGCGTCTGCAGCACATACACGTGCCCCGAACGCACCACATCCGGAAACAACTGGATGAAGAAGGCCAGCAGCAACAACCGGATGTGCATCCCGTCCACATCGGCATCGGTGGCAATTACAATATTATTGTAACGCAACCCGTCGATGCCGTCCTCCAAATTCAAGGCCGCCTGCAACAGACTCAGCTCCTTGTTCTCGTAGATGGCGCTCTTGGTCTTGATGACGTTGGCCGGCTTGCCCATCAAACTGAAAACCGCCTGTGTGTTGGCATCGCGCGACTGTGTGATGGAGCCCGAGGCGGAGTCACCCTCCGTGATGAAGATCATCGTCTCCAGCCCACGCGCGTCGTTGGTGTTGAAATGGTACTTGCAGTCACGCAACTTGCTGTTGTGCAGACTCACCTTCTTCTGAATCTCCTTCGACTGCTTCTTGAGGTTCGCAATAGCCGTGCGCTCCTTCTCGGCCTCCTGGATTTTCTTCAGGATGATGTCGGCCACATCCGTATGTTTGTGCAAATAGTTATCCAACAACCTGCCAATCACTTCGTTGACATAGTTGCGGATGGTCTGCCCGCCCGGCGTCATATAGTCGGAACCTAATTTGGTCTTGGTTTGCGAATCGAAAATCGGCTCCTTGACGCGGATGGCCATCGTGGCGGTGACGGAGTTACGGATGTCGCTCGGCTCGAAATTTTTCTTGAAATAGTCGCGGAACGTCTTGACCAATGCTTCGCGCAAGGCCTGCTGGTGGGTGCCGCCGTGCGCCGTGTACTGGCTGTTGACGAAGGTGTAGTAGTCCTCGCCGTATTTCCTGTTAGTGTGCACCAGCGCAAACTCGAAGTTGTCCTCCGTTAGGTAGATGGGCTCGTAAAGCCTGTCATCGCCGGTTTTCTTGTTGAGCAGGTCAAGCAGACCGTTTTTGGAGTAGTATTTGTGGCCGTTGAAGTTGATGGTGAGGCCGCGGTTGAGATAGACGTAATTCCAGAGCAGGTCGTCGATGTATTCGGTGTACCAGTCGTAATTCTCGAAGATGGTGTTGTCGGGCAGGAACGAGATGAGCGTGCCGTTCTTCTCGTCCGTATCCACGATAGGATACTCCTTGACGAGCTTGCCGGCAGCGAACTCGGCGCGTTTGAGCTTGCCATCGCGCACGCTCTGCGCCACGAACTGGGTGGAGAGGGCGTTCACGGCCTTCACACCCACACCGTTCATACCGATGGAGACCTCGAATGCTGAGCCCTCCTTGAACTTGCCGCCCGTGTTCATCTTCGAGACACAGTCCACCACCTTGTTGAGGGGGATGCCGCGCCCGTAGTCGCGCACCGTCACCCGCTTCTCCTTGATGGTGATGTCGAAGCTGCGCCCGTGGCCCTCCATAAACTCGTCGATGGAGTTGTCGATGACCTCCTTGAGCAGCACATAGATGCCGTCGTCGTGCGAGGAGCCGTCGCCCAGCTTGCCGATATACATACCGGGGCGCGTGCGGATATGCTCGTCCCAATTCAGGGTTACAATATTATCATCTTGATATTCTGCCATATTATCTTACAATTGCCAAATCCGTAGAGACGGGGTTAATGTTTTTTTTGCCACGTAGAGACTGGGCGTGCCCCGTCTCTACAATGGGTTAATTTTTTTTGATCCGATAATCGGTTCGTCAATGGTTTTTCCATTTTTTCAAATGGTGCGCAAAAATACAATTTTTTCGGTTGCGGTTCGGGAATTCTGCGATTTTGTCCACAGCAACCGGCGACGTGAAAAAATAATTGTACATTTGCCGCGAAAAATACAATTGTTGAATGCTGTAATATTTGTACCAACCCAATATTTTGAGATATGAAAAGAGTTTTTACCGCAATAATATTATGCCTCCTCCCGGCGGCGTTTTTGTGCGCGCAGTCGGTGACATTGACCTTTACCGGAAGCACCGTCAACAACCTGTATGTTCCCTTGAACCGCGTGGTGGTCAGCAACCTCACCAAAGGCTGGCAAGAGACGCTGATGTGGCCCGACACAGTGCTGGTGATGAACATCACAGGCATCCACGACGTAGAGACGGGGCGCGCCGCGTTTCTACAATTGTCTCAAAACACCCCCAACCCGTTCAACAGCACCACCTTGGTGAACCTGCTGGTGACCGAACCCGGTGACGTGACGGTCACGGTAACCGATATCACCGGGCGCCTGGTTGCCGTAGAGACGTTTCCTGAAACGTCTCTACAGAAAACGTCCCCATATAAAACGTCATCACAATACAAAACGTCATCACAATATAAATCATCCCCACAACAACCGCAACCCGGCATTTACCAATTGCGGGTGTCCCTCTCCCGTGCCGGCATCTATTTCCTGACAGCCCGGCAGAATGGCCATACCACCTCTATCAAAATGGTGAACAACGGCGGGGGCGCCAACGTTTCATTAACCGGTACGGTGGATATCAATATCGTAGAGACGTTTCATGAAACGTCTCTACAAACCAAATCCCCCCGCGGCACCACCGACAACCCGTTTGATCCCGGCGACCAGATGGAATATGTGGGGTTCGCGATGCTGCACGGTTTGGAGGTGGAAAGCGGACACAAAACGCAAGAACCCGATGCCTCGCAGACGGTAGCGCTTTTGTTCCCGAACACGCAGCCTTGCCCCGACGCCCCCACGGTAACCGACGTCCAAGGCAATGTCTATAACACCGTGCAAATCGGCAGCCAGTGTTGGATGAGGGAAAACTTGCGGGCAACGATGTTTGCCGATAGCACTCCGATAACGCCTGGCGCATCTTACAGCACACCCGAACCCAACTATTTTGACGACAGCACCTCCATCATTCCATTGGAGCAGCGGGGCTATCTGTATGACTGGGCGGCGGCGATGCACGAGGCGTCCTCCAGTTTTGCCGTGCCCAGCGGGGTGCAGGGGGTATGCCCCAACGGATGGCACTTGCCGAGCATTGCCGAGTGGGGTGTTTTGTTGGATTATGTGCGCAACCAGGTGGAATACAACTGCGATGGGGAACCCACCTTCACCGCCAAGGCAATGGCCAGCCCTTCGTGGTGGAATAGTTTCAACACAGATTGCTGTCCGGGCAACCAAAGCGTTTTCCCCAACAATGCATCGGGCTTCAGTGCTGTGCCGGCTGGCACTCTCAGGGCTTACGGATATGATGATGTGGGACACTATGCACTATTGTGGACCTCATCGGAGAACGAATCCTATAACGGGGCTGCCTACTATTACGGCTTAGACTATGACAGCCAAGATGTTGCCCGTGGCTCTACGGCCAAAGACCGCCGCGGCTCCGTGCGCTGCCTGCGAGACTAATTAACGCGAAAAATTGCTTTTCACTATCAAAAAAATGAAAAAACACGTTTTCTATATATTGTTGATTGCCATTTTAACTGCATTTTCTGCATCGGCGCAGAAAAAACCTTACAGAAACATCCGATTCTCCCAACACGGTTTTGTCGATACGGTGAAAATCAAAGTCTGGGACGGGGCAATCATCATTCCTGTTGAAATCAATGGCGAAACGAAGAACCTGATGTTCGATGCCGGCGCGAATTGGGGCTTCTGGATTGGCAACGAAGAGGGGTGGATGACTCCGTCAGGCGACAGTCTCACGGTGTATGATTCCCAAACCACAAAAAAGGAAATGGCTGTTTTCAGGATGCCGCCTATCAAAATGGGCAACACCACCATTGAAAACTATCCGTTAGTGGTGGATGATGCCCTGACCGAATTGGTCTGCGACAAATTTGACGGCGCCTTTGGCTTTGACCTCGTCACCTGCGGCCTCTTGTTTAAATTTGACACGAAGGACAGCCTGATGATCGTGACCGACCGCAAGGGATTTTTCTCCAAAGAGGAAAAACAACAGCCCAAACTTAAATACGAACCCTACAAAACATACTATATGACCAGTCCAAGGGTGTGGGTGAATTTCCCTTGGGGACGGGCTAAAATGTTCTTTGATTTAGGATGGGTTGGCGGATGGATTGACGTGCCAGAGACTTTCCTGGAACGTTGGGCAAAAGACAATCCGAAGATTCAGCAGGGAATCGCGGATCATACGGTTGATATAGACACAACATTTTCTTCATCTGCCGGCTTGTTTGGCCGGTCAGAAGATACCATGCTCTATAGGAGACTCCATTTTCCAGAGATTACAATGGGCGACCTTATGCTTCAGGATTTGTGGATTTCGACCAACTCCCATATGCTCAAAACGGGTTCGGCCGTTTTGGAGCGCTCCTCGCTTATTATTGACGGACCGAAAAAGTGTTTCGTCTTCCTTCCGCACGATGGAAAAAGGGAAATTGTTGTAGAAGACGAGAATAAAAAAGGAGTAAGTCACGGTCTGGCCGGGAAAAACGACACCCTCGGCGTGATGAAAGCGGTGGTGCGCAAGGGCTCTCAAGCCTATCAGAAGGGCATCCGCACGGGTGATTACTTAATCAGCGTCAACGGCGTACCCATCACCGATTACTGCACTTTTTTAAATCTTGTCGAAGGTGGCGAGATAAAACGCTATGTTTATCGAACACCGGAGGGCGAGACAAAGGAGATCGAATGGTAATATTTATAATTGGATGATGTAGAGACGCGGCGCGCCGCGTCTCTACAACGACGGTTCTTGCGCGTCCGTACAAGGTTACATAATGGTTTTGCCGCATTCTTGAAAATGCGGCGCAAAAGTACAAAAAATTCGGGTGCTCGCGGCGTGACAATCACTACTCACCGATAACCTGATACACCGTGTCCGACACAATGGTGGTGTCGCGGATCACGACGGTCCGGCGGACGGGCACCTTTTGGGTAATGATGACGGGGGCGGGATTCGTTGTATCTTCCATTTTCGGTAAGGTGTCCGATTGTGTCACGACAACGGTCACGGGTGACGTTTCGGTGTGGGTCCGTAGGGGCGAATAATTATTCGCCCCTACAACGGATTTCGTCCCCATAACGGGTTCCGTCAAGGCAGGCGTGGCCAGAGATGCCACCGTATCCGGAGACGTTGCACGCAACGTCTCTACCATCGGGTTCGGATCATTTGCCAGGTTCGGGGCGACGGGGTGGTGACGACCCGCCTGCCAACCGACGGCGCCGCCCGTGACGCACGCGGTCGTGACAAGGAGTAGGGTGGCCTTGTGCGCCGCGATGGCGGTGACGAATTTGCCCGGGGAGGTGGCCGCCTTTTGGACGATTCCGGCGGCGGATTCCATCCGCAATCCCGACAATTTGGAACGGTACAACCGGTCCAACCGGCGGGAATCGGCGTTGGTTCGTTTCAGGATAAAAAGCAGGGGTATCATAAGCAATCCTTTCCTCTTGTTCTCTTTTTGTTTGTATTTGTCTGTGAGCATTTGGCCCAGACGCACGCGGGCCCGGTGGTGCAACTGCTTGGAGTAGGCCACCGAGATGTCGAGCAGTCCCGCGATGCGTCGGTGCGAGTATCCTTCGATGGCGTAGAGGTTGAAGACCGTCCGTTGCTGTTCCGGCAGCTGCTGGACGGTTTCCAACAGCTCCTTCTCTGTGAAGTCGGCGGTCCAAATCGGTTCGGTGTCTTCGTCTGGGCGTTCGGCGGCGGGTTCCGACTCCAAGGCGATGAAATCGGGCTTTTGTCGCAGGTAGTCGATGCAGTGGTTCACGGCGATGCGGGTCAGCCAGGCGTCGAAGCGGCCGAAGGCGCGGTAGGCCTTGAAGGTTTCCATTGCCTTCAGGAACACGTCCTGCGCCAGATCCTGCGCCACCGTCCAGTCGTTGACATAGCGGTAGCAGATCCCGACAATCCTGCCGTGACCCCTCCGGTACTGCTTCTCCCAAAATTTCGCCTTGTCCATTCGATACTGTTGCCGACTGCCTGCCCACCACTCACTAATCACTGATCACTAATCACTAGTATCATAACGTGAAAAAGTGAAAAGGTGACAGTCGGGGTGATATTTTTTGCGGTGAAATTACAAAAATCAGAATTTCAAACGGTACCCCACATTCAAGATTCCTTGCGTGCCGTACCCCAATTCGATGTTCCCGTTGTTACGCTTGCCGAGGGAGACACCGAGCAGTGTGATATGTCCGGAAGGAAAAATCACCAAATCGCCTTTCCAGTGTTCATCCATGAAATACAAAGTAAACCCTAAAGAACAACCTGAATATAAGGTACAAACAGGGTATCTTTTAAAAGTGATTCGATAGGAAGTTTGCAATGCCCAAAACGCATTCAACGAATTATAGGGCTGATTCTCTCGTTTTAGAGTCTTAATCAACGGAGAATAGGGCTCTTGATAAGGGTTGTCGGTGGGCAGCGTGGTGATATGGCGGAATGCCAATGTGGATTGTATCCCGACGGCGTGAAACCGGGTCATGTTGTAGTAATAATTAAACGTGAAAGACCCTATCAGCCAGCTGTCTATGGTATCTCCTATATCCGTCTTGTAGTGTTCGTGATGGCTGAACCACTTTTCGTCGCTACGTGCACGATCCCACATTCCAATCACAGGATAAATTCCCATCGAAAAACCAATCTCATGTTTAGGCACATCAGACAACCCATCTGATGTGTTTTGTGCAGTACAAGTGACAGATACAAACAGAAACATGCACAAAAACAAGAGTGAATACATTCCTAACAGGTCTTTTTTCATAATATGCAGCATTTAGAATTTGTAACTGTAACCGATCTTCAACATCCCTTGTGTCCCTAACCCAAGTTCTATGTTGGCAGCATTATGATTGCCTATACGTATTCCAAGATAATTGATGTTGAAATCGAAACGCCAATCGTGGCAGTTTTTTAATGGGTAAACGTTGGGGACTTCTGGCAAATGATTGATGCCATCCTCATAATAGGCTGCATCACCGATAAGATATAATGTGGCTCCAAAAGAAACCGAAGAATACAGGGATATTTTTTCTGTGTTAAAAAAATGTATGCTGTAGCCTGCTTGGAAACAGAGGTAGTGAACATAATCGTTTCTGTATGCCCAATGTCTCACATATATAGTCGGTGCCGTATGCTTCATCGCCGCCCAAGTAAGGTTGAAGTCCACACTGTGCAACTTGTTGAAATAAAGGTGGTATTGTAGATTGACACCTCCGAAGAAGAGCTCTTTTAAAGAACTATAGTCTTCAAAAGACACATTTTCAAAACTCCCTCGGTAAAAAGTGCCGATATAAGGGGCTAAACCGTACGAGACCTCGATCTCATGCTTGAGATCCAGACCGTTTTGACGTGCATGGTGGACAGGGCTTTGGCGGTACTCGTCCATGGCCAGCGCGACAGTGTCGTGCACTCGGAGCGTGTCGTGCACGAAGAGGGTGTCATAGACAGGCTCTTCCTCCACCACGTACAGGGTGTCGCGGTGCTGGGCGAAGAGGGGAGAGGCGAGGGCGAGGAGGACGACGATGATGAGGGACAGACACACACGTATTGCGCTGCGGGCATACTGTGCTACCGAGCTCTTGCCCCTTCGGGGCTGCTTAAGGAAGTAGTTTCTTATATACATAGCCATATCGGTTTATCACTGTTCACTGCTCACTGTTCACTGCTCACTAATATCATAACGTGAAAAAGCGAAAAGGTGACAGCCGGGGGCAAAAATAAAATCTTATTTAATCATACAGAATCTGACGGCGAAATTCAGCGAAATGTCATATCCGTGATAAGGATATTCCGTCGGCATACCCGTATAGCAAATCAACCATAACGGATTGTTGTCCAAACTGGTACGTGGCGGTTTGGCATTTGCCGATTTCAGAAGGGAACAATAACCTGCCCTGAGGTCTATTTGAAAAGAGAGTTTAGGTCTTTTCAAGACAAACTCCACCCCAAACAAAGGATATACCCCAAGTTTCCAAAGCGTTGGTCGGAGTATTGAAACGCCTCCCGACAAGCCAGCTCCGACCATATAATAGTAAAGCACCCCGTTTTTCTCAGCAATTTGACGTTGATATAAAAAGTTTTGAGAAAGTTCATATACGTACAGTATAAAACTATTCTCCGGAGAATAGTTGTTAATGAAAAATCTGCCTGAAAAATCGGTTTGGAAAACACAATTCTTGGAAATGCCGTATTTGATGGAAGGCCCGCCTCCGAGCACGTTAACATTCAAACCTGCACTAAACTTGTAAAATCCAGTACTATCCGTCTGCATCGGGACCAACGTGTCGTGCACTCGCAGCGTGTCGTGCACGAAGAGGGTGTCATAGACCGGTTCTTCCTCCACCACGAACAGGGTGTCGCGGTGCTGGGCGGAAAGGGGAGAGGCGAGGACGAGGAGGACGACGAGGGACAGACACGCACGTATTGCGCTGCGGGCATACTGTGCTACCGAGCTCTTGCCCCTTCGGGGCTGCTTAAGGAAGTAGTTTCTAATATACATAGCCATAGCGGTTTATCACTGTTCACTATAATCATAACGTGAAAAAGTGAAAAGGTGACAGCCGGGGGCAAAAATACGATTAATTCGCAATCACCACTCCACCGTCTTAATCTCCCCCTCGGGACTGCGGAACACAAAACGTTTCGTGGCACCGTGGCGCTCCAGCAACATATACGTACACATATCCGGGATGGGAGTGCCGTCAACGCTGATGAGGTAATCGCCGGTGCGGAGGCTCTTCTCGTAGGCTTTCGTCCCTTTGCGCACAATCGCCTTCACCGCCCCGAGGGTGTCGCCCTCTTCGGCAGGAACAAGATTGAGGCCTCTTCCCCTGTTCGCCACGGTGATTTCTGGGTTGCCATCGTGGGGCAGGAAGTAAAAACTCTTCTTCGGCGCGTCGATAATCAGCGAGACGTGTTCCAACAAGGCCGAACCGACGGCACGGTTGTGCGTGGCGGTTGAGACCCACACCTCTTTGAGAACGATGTCGCCGATTTCAATCTCAGGGAAACAGAGTTCTCCACCTATAACCGTATCGTAGGAGGCGCCGAAAAGACCGGCGTACGTCATCACGGTCGTATCCACATTCACCGTCATCGCATCCAATTGCCGCTTGATGTCGG
>JAEEGJ010002841.1_pt1 | contig 76612 bp, 63 predicted proteins | sample 8958761 | NCBI WGS metagenome assembly JAEEGJ01 (sample SAMN16246546, study PRJNA631951) | gut metagenome | biome: gut microbiome; feature: rumen; material: RS-attached | host: Bos | place: Iran: Karaj | collected 2018-10 | reverse complement strand
CAACACAATGAAAGCTGTCGATGGTATCGACAAGAAGATAATAACATTCGGCAAGGACAGCTCATGCGACTTCTATCCTGAGAACATCCGCCGTGAGAACGGTCTTCTCACCACATTCGACGCTATGAAGCGCGGTGAAAAGCTCGGCGAGATCACTCTCCACGTAGCAGGTATACACAATGTTCTCAATGCACTTGCCGCTGTCGCAGTTGCTGACTACCTCGGTACGGATTTCGCTGCCGTAAGCAAGGGGCTCTCAGAATTTCGCGGAGCTAAACGCCGTTTCGAGAAGCTCGGCTTTGAAAAGGGCATTACCGTAGTTGACGACTATGCCCATCATCCGACAGAGCTCGAAGCTACTCTTACAGCCGCAATGGAAATGGATTTCAAGCACGTATGGGCTATATTCCAGCCTTTCACATTCTCCCGCACAAAGCTTCTCCTCGACGAATTCGCAAGAGTTCTCAGGATACCCGACCATGCAGTCCTCACGGATATCATGGGAAGCCGCGAGAAGAACACTTACGGTATCTTTACACGTCATCTTGCTGAAAAGATACCGGAATGCATATGGTTCCCGCAGGATGAGACAGTTGAGTGGACAGACGAACGCAAATACGCAAACTTCCAGCAGATATGCGACTATGTATGCGAACACGCTGAAGAGGGCGACCTCGTTATAACACTCGGCTGCGGTGATGCTTACAAGATCGCAAAAATGATACTGAAAAAGCTTTCCGGGGAGGTATAATATGTCTACAAAGGATAAAAAAATTCAGGTATTCAACTACATCAAAAGCCGCCTTAACGAGGGAACTTCACCGTCCGTAAGGGAAATAATGGACGCTATGGACTTCCATTCAACTTCCACAGCACACAGATACATCGAAATGCTGGTATCTGACGGTCTTCTCGAAAAGACTGACAATCTCAACCGCACTCTCCGTCTTCCCAACAGCTCAACTGCTTCTGTTCCGGTTATCGGCACAGTTACAGCAGGTCAGCCTATCACAGCTGTTGAGGACATCACCGGATATATCGGATTTGAAGCAGACGGCGTTGATCCGTCAGAGCTCTTCGCTCTCAAAATACGCGGCGAGAGCATGATAAATGCAGGTATTCTTGACGGTGACATAGTTATCGTCCGCAGAACGGAGTACGCTGAAAACGGCGATATTGTCGTTGCTTTCATTGACGGCGAAGAGGCTACCGTAAAGCGTTTCTACAAAGAAAGAGGCCACTATCGTCTTCAGCCCGAAAACGACACAATGGATCCTATGATCTTCGATGAAGTTGAGATACTCGGCAAGGTCATCGGTCTCAAACGCTACTATTGATGCTGCGGAAACGTTTTTGAATTAAAATTAATATTTAATTTTCAAAAATCTCTTCCCTAATGTAAAAAAATGTAGTATAATGTAGAGTGGAGTTTTATTCACTTGAATAATTTATCGAAAGGAAAGAAACAAAATGCTTAACGATGTTAAAGTTGTGATCTGCGGCAAGGAGTATAAGCTCAAGACCTCAGAATCACCCAATTACGTTTTTGCACTGGCAAGAGCTCTCGAATCAAAAATAAACGAGATAATGAATTCGGGAAGCGGTTCTTCCCCTTATGCGGCTTCCATAATGGTCGCACTCAGTCTCCTCGATGATCTTAACAAGTCCAATCAGCGCCTTGACAATATACGTTCACAGACAAAGGAATATGTGGATGAAGCCGGCAGAACACGCATCGAGCGTGACGCTGCTCTCAAGGAGATCGAGGTACTCAAATCAAAGATAGTTCAGCTTGAGAATATGGTCAAGCTCCGTCAGCTCAAGGACAGCATCTGATGAAAAGACCTGAGGTGCTCGCCCCTGCCGGCAGTATGGAAACTCTCCGCGCTGCCCTTCGTTCGGGTGCGGACGCTGTCTATGTCGGCGGAAAGCGCTTTTCTGCAAGGAGCAGCGCTTCCAATTTCACAGACGAAGAACTTGCCGAAGCTGCCGCTCTCTGTCATCTTTACGGCGCCAAGCTTGATCTTGCCGTAAACACGGTGATCTCCGATGATGAAGCTGACAGTTTCTGCGAATATATAAAGTATGCCGCTTCTGTCGGCGTTGACGCATTCATCGTTCAGGACTGGGGATGTGCGGAGCTTATCCGCCGGTGTGTTCCGGATGCTGTGCTTCACGCTTCCACACAGATGTCGGTGCATACTGCCGCCGGTGCGCGTTTGCTTGCCGGACTTGGCTATTCAAGAGTAGTTCCTTCCCGTGAGCTCGACAGAGATACTATAAAAAAGATATGCGCAGAAAACATCGAAACAGAAATATTCGTACACGGTGCGCTGTGTATGTCTGTTTCGGGACAATGCTATATGTCTGCAATGATGGGTTCGCGCTCCGCTAACCGTGGCTGCTGCGGACAAGCCTGCCGTCTTCCTTTTTCGGCTGTCGGCAGCAAGGAGAAATGTGCTCTTTCTCTGAAAGACCTTTCACTTCTCCCCCGTGCGGATGAACTTAAAGAACTCGGGATAGATTCGCTGAAAATTGAAGGCAGGATGAAACGCCCTGAATACGTTGCCTCTGCTGTAAATGAGCTCTCACAAGCTCTTGACGGAAACAAGCCTGATATGCAGCTGCTGCGCGGTATATTTTCACGAAGCGGATTTACAGACGGATACTTCACCGGAAAGCGCACAGATATGTTCGGTGTCCGCGAAAAGGATGACGTTACCGCTGCTCAAACTCTTATCCCACAGATACATCAGCTCTACCGTTTTGAACGCCAGGTACACAAAGTTGATCTTCACGCAGTAATGCGAACAGGTGAACCGCTGATTATTACAGCAGTATGCGGAAACATCTCCGTTACAGCCAAGGGGGATATCCCCTCACCTGCGATGAACCGTCCAACGGATCTGGCAATGCTTGAAAAACAGCTTTCAAAGTTCGGTGATACTGTATTTTCTCCAGGAAATATCACCGCAGAGATAGATGACGGTCTGTTTGTGCCTGCCGGTAAGCTCAATGAGCTTCGCCGCGAACTGGCTGATCAACTTTCAGAACTTATAATAGCTCACAACACTCCGGCTTATACCGTAACCGAATACTCTCCGGAACTCGCGCCGGTTTCCTGCATGAAAGCACCCGACAGACTTCCGCTCAGAGCTTTCTGCCGTACAAAAGAACAGGCAGAAGCCGCTGCAAAGTATACGGAATATGTGATAGTACCGGATAAGATGATAGATCAGGAACTCCTTGACAGAGTTCCTGCCGAGAAGATAGTAGCTTCTCCGCCGAGATTCGTGACCGATGAGGACAAACTCACAGCAAGGCTGAAAAAACTCAGTGAACTCGGCATTTCAAGGCTGCTCTGCCACACACCGGACCACATATCGCTCGGCAAAGAGCTTGGTTTCAGACTGCACGGCAGCTTCACACTCAATGTATACAATTCATTCAGCGCTGAATATCTGCGCGGCATAGGATTTGAAGACTGTATCGTCTCGATAGAATCCACTGTCTCTCAGATAAATGCGCTCAGGACTGAACTTCCGCTTGGCGCTGTCGTATACGGCAGACTGCCGCTCATGCTCACTCGCAACTGTCCGATCAAAAATGAGATCGGCTGTGAGCGCTGTACCGGTCAGCTTATCGACCGTACCGGCAGAAAGCTACCCATTGCCTGTTCAAAGGAATATGTTGAGATACTCAATTCTGACGTTCTCTGCATGACCGACAGACTCGGAGAATTCAGCAATATCACATTCGGCGCAGTCCTCCTTGACAAGGAAGACAGCCAACAGACCACCGCAGCTCTCAGCGGCGAAAAGCCGTCCGGGAACATAACACGCGGACTTTATTACAGAGGTATCTGATATGAAGATCACTTTCAAGAAACTCGATCCCAAAGCAGCTATTCCGTCACGCGCTACTTCCGGCAGTGCAGGACTTGATATATGTGCCTGTCTCAGCGAGCCTGTCACAATTGCTCCGGGCGAGATAAAAATGATACCCACCGGTCTCACGGCTGAACCCGATGAAACTGACATTGCGCTACTGATATATCCCCGCTCAGGACTCTCCGCAAAGTACGGAGTTTCTCTTGCTAACTGCGTCGGAGTAGTTGACAGCGATTACCGTGGGGAATGGTTCATCCCCCTGATAAACCACAGCAAATCCCCTTTTACAGTTGAGCCTGCTATGCGTATAGCACAGCTCATACCAACTCGCATAATAATACCCGAAATAGAGGTCGGCGACTCCCTCTCTGAGACACAAAGAGGAGAGGGCGGCTTCGGTTCATCGGGTATGGACTGATGAACAGTCATATATGAACAAATAACGCCCTTGCGGCAGAAGGAGATCTGAAAATGAAAAGAACACTTTATATGCTGCTGCTGCTTGTCGCAGCTACCTTCCTCGGCGATCTTATCGGCGATTATGCCGACGGTTCGATCGAGTGGCTCGGCTATACTAAAACGCTGAAATTCGATCCCGGCACATTTATCAATACTGATACTTTCAAGCTCGCATTCGGATTTTTCCTGTGCTTTAACGTTTGCCAGGTACTTCTCGTACTTATTGCCGTTTTCGTTTTCTACAAGACTGCTCCAAAGCTCTTCACAAGCTGATAAGCAGCCATAAAGGCACAGAATCGCATACATATATTTAAGGAGCTTCATAAATGTTTACAAAAGATATTGGTATTGATCTTGGTACCGCAAACACCCTTGTATATATGAGAGGAAAGGGTATAATAATAAGAGAGCCATCGGTAGTTGCCGTTAACACAAGAACGGACAAATGCCGTTATGTCGGCAAGGAAGCCAAAGACGTCATAGGACGTACTCCCGGCTCTATCGTTGCTGTCAGACCTCTGAAGGACGGCGTTATCGCTGATTTCGATATTGCCACAACTATGCTTCAGGAGTTTATCCGCAAGGCTCTGAAAGGTACGATCTTCACCAAAGCAAATGTTATAATCTGTATCCCGTCAGGAGTTACTGCCGTTGAACGCCGTGCTGTTCGCGAATCATGCAAAAAAGCCGGTGCAAACAACGTTCTCATAATCGAAGAACCTATGGCTGCCGCTATCGGCGCAGGACTCCCAACCAACGATCCTGCCGGATGTATGATCGTTGACATCGGAGGCGGTACAAGCGAAGTTGCCGTTATCTCCCTCGGAGGTATTGTAGCTTCACGCTCTGTAAGATGCGCCGGCGACGAGTTTGACAGAGCTATAATCAACTATATCAAGAAGAAATACAATCTCCTCATCGGTGAGCGTACTGCCGAAAACGTAAAACTCGAAATCGGCAACGCTTTCCCGAGCGAAAAAGAGGAGACAATGGAGATAAAGGGAAGAAATCTCCTCAACGGTCTGCCGGAAAATATCACCGTCAGCTCCGCTGAGATACGTGACGCGCTCGTTGAGCCGCTCTCGAGAGTGATAGATGCTATCAAGTCCACCCTCGAAAAGACTCCTCCCGAACTCTCCGCCGACATCATCGACCACGGTATCACGCTCTCAGGCGGTGGCGCTCTTCTGCGCGGACTTGACAGACTCATCAATCGTGAGACAGGTATGCCGGTATATATCGCAGAATACCCCCTCGACTGCGTTGCAGAGGGTACAGGAAAGATACTCGAAAACATAAACGACTATCAGGACGCTCTTACCGAAAACGTCAAGTACTATTAAGGAGGAGCAAATGCGAGAATTCCTGAAAAGTACAAGATTCAAGGTCCTGATGTCATTTCTTGCTTTTCTCGTGGGCATAATGATATACGCTGTAACAAAGGGCGGCTATTCCGTGTCAGGTGTCTCCTTTATTAACACCCTGACCAAGCCTGCAAGAAAGGTCTCAAACGGTATCAGTATGCGTTTTGAGCGCGGACTCGATAAATTCCGCAACGCAGACGAATACTACGAAGAGAACCAGCAGCTTAAATCACAGCTCGGCGAGATGAACAAGAAGCTGACTAACTATGACGCTCTCGTTGCTGAAAACGAAGAGCTGAAAAAGTTCGTAAGCATAAAGGAAGAGCATGATGACTATGTCCTCTCCGTTCCGTGTGACGTTATGGGCTTTGTAACGAACGATCCCTTCCATTCATTCACTATCGACAAGGGTTCCGAGGACGGTATCCTCCCAAACTGCCCGGTAGTTACAGCAGAAGGACTCGTCGGCATCACCATAGAAGTGTCAAAGCACGTCTCAACAGTAAGAACTATCCTCTCCCCTGACCTGTCCATCGCGGCTGTATGCTCGTCATCGAATGCCGACTCAGGTATCATCGAGGGCGGAGTTGTTGCTGCAGAGGACAATATGACTCAGCTCATACACGTAAGTCCCTCTCACAAACTCAAGAGCGGTGACCTTATGATAACATCTGGCACGAGCGGTATGTTCCCCAAGGACTATCCCATCGGTACAGTTGACAGTATCGGCTATGACTCGAACGGTCTCTCAGTTACCGCAAAGATCAAGCCGTGTACAGATATAACACGTCTCACCTCCGTTATCGTCATTACTGACTTCAGCGGTAAGAGGGAGGATAAGAAATGAGACTCAGAACTACCCGCGAGCAGCGGATACTCCGCATAAAGACTACTCTTCGCTGGTTTCTTTACTACGTTCTGATATTCTCCAGCTTTGTGTTTATGACGTCCGGTACATGGATGAAGCCCCTGCTGCTCATCCCTATCCCGATATGCATAGCTATTAACAACGATCAGTACGGCTCGGTGTTCACCGGAGCGCTGTGCGGTTTTCTCATAGACATAAGCTGCGGAAAGCTCTTCGGCTACAACGCTGTGCTTCTGACGATATTCTGCATAGCAACTTCGATGCTGTTTGAGCTATACCTGAAAAACAAATTCTTCAATTTTCTCTTTATCTCGGCGGCAGCAGCTTTCATACAGTGCTGGCTGGACTACAAATTCTACTATGAGATGTGGGAATACGAAGATGTTGGCAGGATATTCAGAAGAGTGTCTCTGAAAGTCTGGCTGTATACCGTCATCTCATCGGTATTCATCTACCTGATAATTAAACTGATAAACCGCTTCCTTATGCCTAAACAGCACCTCACTCTCGAGGAAGCGATCACTACAAGAAATCAACAGCAATGACCGCCGTACCTTATGTACGGCGATGCTGTTTTTCATCTGAAATGAACGGAGGACAAATGTGAAAAGCATTACGGATAATATTAAGTCGATATTTATCGTTCTGCTGGTCATCGTAATGAGTCTCCTCAGCGCACTGCGCCTTATGAAAATACAGGTCGTGGGCGACAAGGACATCAGTACACCTGTTAGGATCAGCGAAAATGCTGTGAAGTATACCCGTCAGGTCAAAGCTACCAGAGGCGGCATAGTTGACTACAGCGGCAATACCCTCATAACAAACGACGCAAGAAACGATATAATCCTCTGCAAGGCTCTCTTCCCGTCCGACCTCAAAAAGGGCAACGAAACTCTTCTTGAGATATGCAAAGCTCTGAAAGAACACGGACATGAATACAAGGACAGCCTGCCTATATCAATGGACGAACCCTATGTGTTCACAACAAAGGACAATGCAGAGGTAATAGAAAAGCTCAGCCTAAACGTTTACGCTACCGCTGAGAACTGCATAGATAAGCTGATTTCCGACAACAAAATAGACGAATCCTACACTCCGGAGGAAAAGCGTATCCTCGCCGGTATAAGATATGATATGATCGTCAAGGACTTCGCCTACAATATCGACCTCGTTCTCGCTGAGGGCGTTGACCAGCAAACAGTCATCGATATGAAGGAGCTCAGCAACTTCTATCCCGGAGTTGACGCTATTGAGTCCTCCGAAAGACGAATAGTCCGTGGAGACATCCTTCCTCACGAGCTTGGTACAGTCGGTCCTATCTACGCCGAAGAATATGCCGAACTCAAAGATCAGGGATATGCTCTGAACGATATAGTCGGCAAGAGCGGTATAGAATCTGCTCTCGAATCCACTCTGCGCGGTCATAACGGCGAAGAGGAGATCACTGTTGACAAAGGTTCAGTTGTTGACGTCCGCACGATCGTTGAGACCGAATCCGGCAAAACAATACGTCTCACAGTTGACGGTGCTTATCAGCTCAAACTGCAAAAGATACTCGATGACTTCCTTGATAATTTCCAGTCTATAAACACCAATCCCAAGCTCAAAGATGTAAAGTGCGGTGCTATCGCAGTTCTTGATGCCAAGACAGGCGCTGTCAAGGGCTTTGCGAACGCTCCGACGTATAATCTCAAGGACTACATCGAAAACTACGACTTCTTCCTTACAGAAGAGAACTCCCCTCTCCTTAACCGCTGCACAAACGGTCTCTACCGTCCAGGTTCAACATTCAAGACCGTAACAGCTACCGCAGGTCTTAACGAGGGCATAGTTGACGAGAATACGACCTTCAACTGCCACAAGTATTTCAAATATCACGGCGGTGACTTCGAGTGTGCAGGCTTCCACGGCAACATAGCTATCCGCCGTGCGATAGAGGTCTCATGCAACGTTTACTTCTACGAGCTCGCAGACCGACTCGGTATCGACAAGATAACTGAGTACGCAAAGCTCTACGGTCTCGGTCAGCACACAGGTCTTGAAACAGGCGATGCAGCCGGTTACCTCTGTAATCCCGAGACATTCGCAGAGCACGGTCTCGTATGGTATATCGGTTACGTTCTTCAGGCAGCTATCGGCAACCAGGATGCAGGTATGACTCCTCTCCAGATGGCTGTCGTTGCTAACACAATAGCAAACCGCGGTGTGCGCTACAAGCCTTACATCGTTGACAGTCTCTACGACTACGGCTCAGGAAAGCTCGTTTCACAGACAGAGCCTACTGTTGCACAGACTATCGAACTCAAACAGGAAAACGTCTACGATCTCATCATCAGCGGTATGATAGACGCTTCACACAACGGTCTTCCTGCTAAGTATTCACTTTCTGATCTTGGCTTTGATGTTGCTATCAAGACCGGTACTCCTCAGACCGGTAAGGACCTTGAGGAGCAGAACTCATTCTTCATCGGCTTTGCTCCGGCAGACGATCCCGAAATAGCTTTCGCAGGCGTTATCGAGGGCGGTGAGTATTCAAAGTATATGATCCGTGATATAATCCTCGCATATCAGGAGTGCTATGGTCTTGACGGCAAAAAGCCCACTGCAAAGCTCCCTGCAGAGGTAAGAAAATCTCTCGTCAAGAGTTCTGAAACTACCACTACAACTTCATTGACTACTACACAGCCTGTTAATGAAGCACCTGCTATACAGATACCCGAGAACAACGATCAGGCTCAGCAGAACGTACCTGCAGAGCAGCAGCAGGTTCCAGAACAGCCTGTACAGCAGCAGATACCTGACCAGCCTCAGCAAATCTCTCCGGAACAACAGGGCCAGCAGCAGGAACAGCAGCAACTGCCTCCTGATCAACAGCAGGCTCAGCAGCAGCAGAATATCCCGCCGGCAGGTGATCCGCCTGTTCCCGGTGATTCTCCGCCCGAATAAACCAACGGCAGCCATACAGGCTGCCGTTTTTTTGTATAATGACGTATATTTCAGAAAACTTCGCCAACAATAGTGTCGGAGGTGTTATACGTGAACAAAAGACTATCAACTGACAAAAACAAAAATAAAGGCGCAAGGGGATTTTATGCCGCACTTGGAATAAGCGCTGTTATGATAGGTTCCGCTTGTTTTTTCGCTTACGGACAGAACGGCAAACCTGACAACAAGTCTTCCGCACCACACGATGCAGTTGTAGACAGGAAGAGTGATGACATACCCAAAGCGACCGGCTATCGTTACACAATAACGACAGCTCCACCGACTACAACTGCCGTGATAACCACACGCGCTCCGCAGCCGGCTGTAAAAGTGACCGAGCCGGCAACTGTTCCGGCTGCCGATATAAAGATCGACTCTCCGCCGGTCAAGGAAGCTGCTCCGGTAACCGAACCGACTACGCAGGTAGCTCCGGTCAACAGCAATACTCTTGAAAATCCTAATCTTCCCCTCGCTGATATAAGCAATATCATCGAGCCTTTCAGCAACGGCGAGCTTATAAGGAATGAAACTACCGGGGCCTGGCAGACGCATAACGGCACAGACATCAAAGCCGAAGTAGGAGCTGAGGTTTACGCTGTATCATCGGGTGAGATAACAAAGATCGAGAACGATGCGCTGTGGGGAGTAACTGTCACTCTTGATCACCACAACGGATATGTCACAAAGTACTGCGGACTCGGTACAGATCTGTCAGTACAGCAGGGCGATACAGTTGCCGGAGGACAGACTATCGGCACAGTTGGCAATACAGCTGACATTGAAAGCAATAAAGAACCGCATCTGCATATCGAAATGACACACAACAAGAAATTCATTGATCCGCTCAGTATACTGAAATAAGAAAAGGGACTCAAATGAGTCCCTTTTTAATATTCATCAGCCAAGCAGGTCGAGTGAGAAATGTCTCGAATCAACATCGAAATATTCCTCGATCTCTGCTACATAGTATCTGAAACATATCTCGCCGTTAAACATCATAACGTCACCGCTTTCCGGTACGCCCAGCTTATCGAGCTGTTCATCGGTAAGAGTATTGAGGTAGATAGAGTCATCTATCATTATGTGGAACGCTCTCAGGAGCTTTTCACTGAGATCTCTGAGGTATATCCTCTGATCGCCGCTGAGTCCGCTTACCTGAAGGAACTGCTCTGACGGCTGAAGAACGTAATAACTGCCCTGTTCATCCTTGGCAAGGTTGAATACAGAGAGCTTATCATCCGGAACATCAGAGAGAAGAACATCGTTGAAGTTGGAAATATCCATACCAAGCGCCTTCTTCTGCTCAGATGAGATACCGAAAAGAGTATAGTGATCTGTCTTCTTGTAGCCTATCTTTTCAAGCGCTTCCTCTGAAAGGTGGAGAACGATATTATCAGACTTGGCATTGAGCTGTTCTGTTATCTCACTTCTGGTCTGAGTTACCCATTCGATCTTAACATCCTCAACAATAGGTCTCTTTAGGTCAACAACACGATCAACGTTTTTGAGTGAGAAAGTTGCGAAGAGAAAGTCCTTATCAGCGTAATTAGGCTCAACATAAACGGAAGTGCTTCCGTTTGCGTTCTCTTTTGAATTGCTCTCGGTATTGACTACCCTGTATCTGTATCTGCCAGAAGGAGAAACTCCGGAATCAATAACCGTCTCCTTGGCATTCGTTATGAAGAACGAGGTGAACAGGAAGTAGCCCAGCGCACCGAATACGTAAAAAAGCAAGGTTACCGTACCAAGTGCAGTTTTGACGCCTTCGCCCGCTCCCGACAGGAGCATGATTATGACGCCCGTCGCGATTATCGGGATTATCATACCCCATTCGCCGAAGTAAAGCAGTACGACCGGCAGCATCGGCGGAAGTATCAGAAAGCTGCATATTCGTGTAAGTATCTGTTTTCGGGTGTACAGCATAACTACAAGTGCTATTACCGATACCGCTGTAAGTATCAGACACTGTGAAACTCTGTCATGGATATGTATATCATAAAATAGGGAAAAATAGCATAAACGCCACGCTCCGAGGGCATACAGCACACTTACGACTGCCAGCACCCTTTTCGTCCAGACGTTTGCAAAGAATTTTTTCATTTAAACCTCCGAGATCGGCAGGCCTTGCCTGTCAAGAGTGATTCAGCAACTGCTGCGGCAAAAAGGCTCCTGCCGCCAAGCAAATGTTGTCAATCTATATTATACCATTTCTAAACGCAAGATACAAGATATTTTTTGAAATTTTTTCTCCAAAAAAGTTATCAAAAAACGCTTACTTTCGGCTATTTATAACAATATCATGCGTTTTCTCTTTACTAAGCGGTCTCAAAAGTGTATAATAGACATAAGATATATCAAAATTTGCTATTAGAAAGGGGGGGTTCTGTGTTTTCAACAATAAGGATCTACCCTGCCCGTCTGGTCTTTGCGCTGCTTACTATCGCATGTATGGTCGTTATTTTCTTCTTTTCGGGAGACAATGCCGCAAAATCCTCAAAAAAGAGCGGCAGAGTAACTAAAACTGCCGTCCATACTTTCGTGAAGGACTACGATGAACTGCCGCCGGCAAAACAGAATTCAATACTCGACAAAGCCGAACACATCATCCGCAAGCTCGCACATTACTCAATTTACACCCTGCTTGGCTTCCTGGCTTCACTTACTGTCGGAATAAGAAAGCTTTTCAGCAAAAAAACTCTTGGCGTGATAGTATTCTGCTTTCTGTACGCCTGTTCTGATGAGATACACCAGACATTCATCCCCGGACGCTCCGGTATGTTCACAGATGTCCTTATAGACACCAGCGGTGCTCTCACAGGTATGATAATATCCATGGCAGTAATGCTCATCGCTGCAAAGCTGATGAAGCTCCCACCCATTGAAAAAACAAAGACTCAATGATAAAACAAGCCCCGAAGCAACTGCTTCGGGGCTTTGATTCTGTAATTGAATTTATTACTGCATTCCGCCTCTTGTATAGAAGTTGTCCTGGATGATGAGAGCACAGCCGCCAAGGAAATTGTTCTTTCCTTCGAGCTTGCTGAGTACTACTCTGTCTGCGATCTCCTCGCTGACAAGACGTATCATCTCACGCTTAACATAATCAAACTGTTTGTCATTGAGCTTGAAGTTGTGAAGCACTATCTTCTTTGCAAAGTGGCTGATAGCGAGATTGTTGATGAGTACAGTATACTTGGCGATGATGTCGTCAACAACATTCTTGACAGGCTCTTCGCCGCGCATGAGTGCCATAAACACATTGTCTGTGCTTATCTTGGTCTTGTCGCCCTCTGTGAGCTCGTAAAGAACAGGTGTCTTTTCCTTTGAGTAGATCTCGTAGAATGAATTGAGCATTGCTGTTCTGGAAAGCTCAGCCTTTACAGAGCCGTTAGGATAGCCCTCATACTGCTTTCCGTTGGGAGCTACGATATACTTCTCGATCATCGAGGTATATGAGATGTAGTCGCTGGAAAGCTCATTCTTGTTGATGATAGCGAGGTTCACCTGATTGCCGTTGTGGATAAACGCCTGATTGGTCTGATAGCCGTTCTGTGAACGGAAGTCGTTGCTTGCGAGAGCCATAAGACCGATAGCGTTGCCGCAGCAGATATCATAGCTGAGTCCGCTTGAGAGCTTATCAATGAAGTTTGTGAAGTCCAGCACTCCATCCTTATAGAAGATCTTCAGCTTGCCCCACATTGAGGGTACAATTCCAACACCCAGACCAAGGATCTTGTCCTTGGTGAGACAGCTGTTATCTACCATTTCATTGCTGGTCCTGATTATGTAGTTAATGATGTCCTTGCTTGTAGTTCTTTCGTCAATTACCATGCTCGCCTTGTCAAGTATCTCCGAATTGAGATTGGTAAGGCCTACACTTACCTCTTTTTCGTCAACTGTAGCACCTATAGCAAAACGGCTGTTAACATTGATGTCAATAAGGATCTTACGTCTGCCTTTCTGCAGCTTTTCGGTGTTTACTGGAGCTTCGCCGATCTCGACGAGTACTCCTTCCTCGATCATCTCATTGGTGATAATTGTAACAGCTGCTCTGGTGATCTCAAGGGCGCTCGCCACGTCGACTCTTGAGATCGGTCCGGACTCGCGGATCACACGGAGAATCTGCATTCTGTTACGGCGTTTAAGGTCGAGCTTACTAATTCCTCTTTTTTCCATGAAATACACTCCTATTCTTTATAGATTGGGCGCTGTTTTTTTGCCCTGCGGATAACAAAGTATCCAATGATGTGAAACGAAGCTGTACCCGATACTTTTTCACCAAACTGCCTAAGTGCTGCGCAATTCGGCTTAGCTGCCTATACGGTTAAGCCTGACCTGAATTTTTATCTTCAGTACACATATATATTATAACACATTTCTGATAAAAATAAAACAGTATAACGCAAAAATTCTTAAAATCAGCACTTTTAACAAACTCTATCTATCAAATTTGTTAAATTCTCTGCTACTCGAACTATCAACGGCAGAGAGCCAACTGAAAGGATCGTACCAAAAGCAAATATCTCTGATGCGTAAAGCGAATTTCGTCCATATCTGATACATTGGAGAGTACACATCGCAGCCGGCGGAGCTGATGCAGCGACTATCACTGTCATCTTAACTTTCTCATCTACCGGAAGCGGTACAACTGATAATGTGACTATCATAGGTATCAGCAGAAGCCTCATGAAAGTAACATAGTATACCGATGGCTTCTTCAGCAACTTCACCACATTCGTATCAGCTATGGTGACACCTGAAACTATCATTGCGAGCGGAGTATTGAGCTCTGCGACATAGTCAACAGCCTTTGCAGGTACAGACGGCATCCTTATCCTGAGGAAGAACGACAGCATTCCAAGCGCTATCGCTATCATAGTCGGTGAATAGAATACCTTTACGACCTTCTTCATATCCCTTTCGCCTGATATGAGTACTATTCCCTGAGTCCACACGCTGATGTTGAACACGGAAATAAAAGCGGTCAGATAAAAAACGCCCTCCATACCGAACAGGGCGTTCATAAGTGGTATTCCCATAAATCCGCAGTTTGAGTAGATAGCTGAGAAGCGTTCTATCTCTGTGTCTCTCCCCTCTTTGCGGCGTATGAATATGTATGCAGCGGCCGCTATTACCGCAAGAGCCGCTATTGACAGTATAAATGTCATAAGCAGGTTTTCAACGAGTTCAGAGCGGTAATCGGTCTGATACGACATAAATATCATCGCCGGATTGACCACCTGAAGCACGAATCCGGAGAGTTCCTTGTTAGTCTCCTTGCTTATGAGCTTAGTTTTTGAACATAAAACACCGACCATTATCAGCATGAGCATGATAATGGTCTGTCTGAGTATTGTTTCTGCCATCAGATGAAAATTCCTATCACTACGGCAGTCATAACTGCGAACACTCCAAGAAGTGAGAGCATCGCAACGATCGCCTTATTTACCTTTTCCTTTACAGCCGGTACAGCAACCGGTGCTGCTGCGGCTTCTGCCGGCTGAACTGTCTCAGCAGGAGCTGTCTGCGGCTGAGCTTCGGCTGCCTTTGCCGCACATTCGGGACAAGTTGTACCGTTATCGGTTTCTTTTCCACAGAAAATACAGTAAGCCATACGTATCCTCCTTAGAATCTGAATGACATATAGGGGTCATCGTCATCGTCATCATCATAGTCATCATCATCATCTTCGTCTTCGTCTTCGTCATCATCATCTTCATCATACGAACTGCTGTCGCCGAGATTCCTGAGGAACTTTTTAACGGATATATCATCATCAACGTCAGGTACCAGTACCTTCCATCCCTCACCTTTGAACTTAACAACAGCAATCTCTTTGCTTGTTGTTTCGGTATCCTTGGTCTCCTTGTCCTTGACCTTGTAAGTGATCTTGAAGATATATCCCTTTTTAGCCTTGAACTCCTCATTTTTGAATGAGCGTATATACTGTCCCGCATTCTGAGCAAAGAATATCTCAGCACCATCGAGCTCAGTGCCGCTGAGCTTCTTGCCCTGCTTAACTTTCTTTACTTTGACCTTATAATCTTCCTTGAGTTCTTCTACGGTATCGTTATACTCGTCGACCATAGCATCGCGCTTATTCCCCTTCAGAGCGCTGTACGCGTCATCCGGCAGAGTCATCGAGTAAAAATCCTTACCGCCGCTCGAACTGAACATGGTCTTTGAGAAATCGCGTGCGACCTTTCTCGGGCCGGTATGATTGTAGATAAAAATGATAAGTATTGTCAGTAATATAAGTGTCGCAAAACCTCCGCCTATCAGGATTAGCTTGGTACGGAGACTATTGTCCTTTTTCACCTGAAAAGGTGTAGAACCGCCTCCGAACGCAGGATCATATCCCGGCGTAGTGCTTGTTGAAGCTGAGGGTGCATTAGCGGCTACCGGAACAGTACAGGTACACTTCTCTCCCTCGCTAAGTTCTTTTCCACAAAATCTGCAAAATGGCATAATTAGACCTCCTGGCAATAATTTCATTAATAATCTTACCACATATACGGTATATTGTCAAGAAAAGACAGAAAATACTGATGATAAGCAATCTTTTCTTATCCCAAAAACAAAACGCCCCACAGGACGTTTTCAGAACTTTATTGACTTTTCGACCTGGCTGTCATATATACTGCCGTATAAGCAGCAACCGGTATCAGTACAAACGGCAGCATAAGCAAAGCCTCTGTCATACTCACCGCAGATGATGAAGCATCAGGCTCGATAAAATTGATCATTCGCAGAAAACCGCCATTCAGCACTTTATGCCAGCGGTAAAAATCAAAACTGCCTCCCAGTGAAGCTAAAAGCACTCCCCAGCTGAGCACAGGTACAGCCAAAATACCGCATATATCACATAAAGCCCCGATGCTTTTTCTGCTTCCGGAAGTTCTTTCCGCCTTTGCGTCAGATGCTGCCGAAGAAAGAGCATAGTTGCCGATCAGCGCAAGCATTATTCCTGCCGTACATACAGAGCATAGCATACGGAACAGCGCATTATGAAAAGCCGAAAACGTTATATTTATGAACATACATAGCACGTCCGCAGCAAGGTATATCAGGACAGCTTTCAGAGTTCTCATTTTCATTTCTCCCATGTATAATCACATCTCCGGCGGTTATAATAATACCGCGGAGGTGATAATTATGCCTGATGACGATGTTAAAATTTATGTCCCCGGAAGCTCTGTCAAGACTCCAGTACCGGACGACGGCTCAGAAGAGGTCAAGCTTTACCCGAGCGTCTCATGATCCTGCCAAGAGACGAGAATATGAGAAAAAATACAACATTAATGATAACAATGCTCGCTCCGGGAGCTGTATTGAAAAGCAGTGAAATCATCATTCCGATAAGGAAGCTCGCTACCGATACTGCTCCCGATGTCAGTACAACGCCCTTGAAGCTGTTGCATATCTGCATTGCTGTGATCGTGGGGATAACGATAAGGCTCGATATAAGCAGAGCTCCCATCATCATCATGCCAAGGACAACTGTCACAGCTGTCAGTATGGCAAATACCATATTGTACATACCTGCATTCACACCGGTCGCACGGGCAAAGTTCTCATCAAATGTGACTGAGAAAATGCGGTTATACAGGAATATGAATGTGAATATCACTATCACTGAAAGAACAGCGCTCAGTATCACATCACTCTTGCTCATCGCAAGTATGCTTCCGAACATATAATGGCTGACATCATTGGTAAGACCAGCCTTTGACGACACGAGTATGCCGGCGGCAAGAGCTGTTGTAGAAAACAGAGCTATCGCAGAATCGCCGCTGAGCTTACTGCTCTCGCTCAGACGAAGCAGTATGAATGCCGCTACTATGACTACCGGAAGTGCTACCTTGAGCGGTGCAAGATTCATTACAGCTGCTACTGAGAGTGCTCCGTAACCGATATGCGAAAGTCCGTCGCCTATCATCGAATAGCGCTTCAGAACGAGCGTTACGCCAAGCAGCGACGAGCATATTGTTACTGCTATGCCGCCGATAAGTGCCGGAAGAAGTATCGCTCCGAAGAATTCCGGCGTAAACATAAGTCTTATATTCTCGTTCATTTTGCTCCTCCTAAGAATTTACTACCGAGATGCGAACCAACATATTCCTCGGGTGTACCAAAAAAGCTGTGGTCGCTGCTGCAAAGGCAGAGTATACGGTCAGCACAGTCAACAGACTTCACAACGTCGTGTGAAACCATAATGACTGTCATTCCGTCCTTCTGATTGAGTTCCGTGATAAGGGAGTACATCTCCTCCTGCGCATTCGGATCAAGTCCTGTTACCGGCTCGTCAAGCAGAAGCAGCTTCTTTGCGGCGCACATCGCCCTTGCAAGGAACATTCTCTGCTGCTGTCCGCCTGAAAGCTCACGGCAGCTTCTCTTTGCAAGATCAGCTATTCCGAGCCTTTCCATGGCGTCACGGGCAATCTTCTTCTCTGCCGGCGAATAGAACGGGCGGAAACCTCTTCTACCAAGACAGCCCGAAATGACTACCTCGCTTACAGTTGCCGGGAAGCCTTTCTGAAGATTTGTGTGCTGCGGAAGATAGCCTATATCAGTTGGCTTCAGACCGTCGCTCATTGTTATTGTTCCGCTGTCGAGCTGCTTTATTCCGAGCAGACACTTTATCAGAGTGCTTTTTCCTGAGCCGTTCTCGCCGAGGATAGCGAGAAATTCGCCCTCCTTTATAGAGAAAGACAGGGAATTCAGCACCTTTACGCCGTCATAGCTGGCGATCATGTTTTTACATTCGAGAATAGTTTCCAATACAGCGCCTCCTGGATATTTTTAAAGTTTTCTTCCATCAGATCAATGTATGTCACACCGTTGCGGAAGTCGGACTTCGAGACATTGTGACAAGAATGCAGGCGGAGCATATGCGCACCTGTTGCATCGCTCAACTTTTCAGCGAGCTTCTTTGTTGAAAATTCAAGGTAAAAGACATAGTTGTTGTCCTCTTCGAGCAGCTTGTCTATCAGGTAAGCCATTGTGTAGACCGACGGCTCGGATTCAGAGCTGCATCCGCTGAACGCAGCATAGTATTTCAGACCGTAATCGTGTGCAAGATACCTGAACGGGAAGCGGTCTCCGACTATGATAGTATGGTTCGGTGTACCTTCGGACATTTCACGGAAAGCTGTATCAAGCGCACTGAGTTTTTCACAATATGTGAAGCTGTTTGAATGGTAAAGTTCCTCATTCTCCGGAAACGCGCTTGTCATAGCGGCTTGTATGCCCTCAACGCAGAGCATGGCATTGCGCGGTGATGTCCAGATATGCTCATCGTACTCGCCGTCCTCTTCATCATCGTGGTGGTGTTCATCACAGTCTTCATCATCACATTCATCTTCATCGTGATCTTCGCCCTCATGGTGATGATGCTTATGACCGTTCGGTGAAGCGCCCTCGACTTCCTCTTCTTCAAGAGGATCAACAAAGTCGAAAAGACGTATTATCTCAATGTCAGAGGTGTCAATAGAGTCAAGTATCTTATCCACCCAGACTTCGCCTTCGCCGCCTACATAGACGAAGACGTCACAGTTCTGTATCTTTGCTATATCAAGCGGTACAGGTTCATAGGAATGAGCCTCGGCTCCCGCCTGGAGCAGCATGGTTATATCCGCTGAATCTCCTGTTACTGCCCTTGTGAAGTCATACGGCGGAAAGCAAGTCGTTACTATTGACAGCTTGCCGTTCCTGTTTATCGGCTCCAGCACACATCCACAGAGCATGGACACGGTAAAGATAACAACAGCTGTCAGCATACATATTATACGTCTTCTCATTCGCTGTCCACTCCTGCACATTCAGCACAAATACCGTAAAACACGGTCTTTGAGGAGTCTACGATAAAGCCGTGATGTTCAGCTATATGGCTGCTGATGCCCTTTAAATGACCGCAGTCGATATGGATGAGTTTCTCGCATTTTACACATTTGAGGTGAAAATGCGTTGAGCAGTCGCCATCTTCATCTATATACTGGTAGCAAGCACCTGTCTTGCCGTCTATTACATACTTGCGGACGATACCCTGTTCCACCAGCTTATCGAGCCTGCGGTATATTGTCGCAGTACCGAGAGAAATGCCTTCACTCGCCATGTAAGCGCTTATCGTCTGAACATTTACGTGCTTGTCCTTGTTTTCGATAAGATATTCAAGCAATTTCTCTTTCTGTTTTGTATTATAACCGGATTCGCGTTTCATTTCGCCCTCCAAATTGAAAATGAGTTTCGATTTCATATTTTACCACATTTTACGTCATTTGTCAAGTATAAGAAAAAGCAGGACCGTCAGGTCCTGCTAATAAATGATCGTATTATCCGAGCCACTCAGGTAGTTTCCTGAGAAACGCTTTCCGTTGCTGATGAGCTCTGAGTATCAGGATAACGCTCCTCGATACCGGCTGCCGAGTAGAAGATATTCTTCCAGCCGTCGCCCTCAACATAAACCATGCACTCGTTGTCGTCTGAATCTTCCTTGCCGTTGTAGTCAACGAATTCGTAGTGGACTTCACAGCCCTTTGTGATATTAATACTGTCAGGATCAAGTGTGACACCGAACTGTAAAGCCGCATCAGAGAAATATCTCGCTGCTGCCGCAAGCTGATCGTCGGTCATGTCAATAGTTGCAGTTACGCCCTTGAATTCCGGAGTCTGCTTCATATCACTGATCATCTTATCCTGAGACAGCTTGAACCTGTCTATAAGAGCTTTATATGCACCGCCAGCCTTTACCTGGTCAAGAAGCACTACCGGGTACATATATTCATAGCACTTATCAGCATCGCCGCCTAAGAATGTCAGATTGACCATTTCCTCAATAGCTTCCTCTGCTGTACCGTCTACACGTATATTCTTCTTGGTCTCACTGCTGCTGTTATTGCTTCCGCAGGCTGTAAATACAGCCGCAGCCAGAACAGCCGCAGTTACCGCTGTTATAACTCTTTTCATTTCATATCCTCCTTGCAGCTTTTTTCAGCTGACGAATATAATTATATCACCGCCGACAGGCATTGTCAACCATAATGAAGATGTTCTATCATTGTACCGACGCTCATACTATTTACAAAGCAAAAAAAGGAGTGAATGATATGGATAATGAACAGAATTCCGAAAACGAAACTATCACTGTCTCCGACAGCGAGCTTATAAAGCGTTTCAGCAGGCGCTCACAAAGATCAGATGATGCTGTTGCAATGCAGGCAGTTATTTGCTTACTTCTTTCCGCCGGTCTGCTTGCCGCACACCTGTTTGCACCCGAAACTGCCGATCCTGTATTCAGGCTGATAAAGTCTCTTTCTTCCAGCGAAAATGAGCTTTTCACCAATCCGCTCGGTCTGATAGGCAATCTCCTGTGAAAATGCCGCGTATCAGAGTGCATTTTTCGTTTTTTGCATTCAATGCACTCATGTTCCTGCTGCGTGACAGTATTCTTATTATGAATTTCTACACGGTATGCGCCGTTCACGAAGCAGGCCACATCTTTGCTGCCGTTATCTCGGGAAAGCGTGTCGTTTCCGCTGATATCACAGGCTTCGGAATTCATATGAAGACTCAGCGCAGTTGCCTTTCGCCTGTGGTAACAGAACTCTTCATTCTGCTCGCCGGTCCGGGAACAAATCTTCTCTTGTATTTTCTCATGCAAGCTGTTAACTGCGGTGGAAGTTTTCCTGTGCTGAATCTCGCAGCAGCTCTGTACAATCTCCTGCCCTACCGTCAGCTTGACGGCGGCTCAGTCATAGCTCTTTTCACATCGGGCAGCCCCTCCGAAGCTGCTGCCGAAAGACTCCTCGCCGTAATCAAGCTGTGTTTTTCCGCTTTGCTCCTGCTGCTTGTCATCCGCTCCGGAACAGCTGTGCTTCCGCTGTTCATAGGCTCTGTGATACTCTTTATAGCCGACGTGAGAGCGCGATGATACACACACATAAAAATAACACGGGCAGTGTTTTCACACCGCCCGATATGCTGCTTTTAAAGTGACTTCAGCTTCTTCTGAAGCTCGATCATATGATTACGGCAGGCTGTTATCTCGCCTGTGTACTTGTTGAACCACTCAACGTCACTCTCTTCAGGAGTTTCCTGGAGAAGCACCGCCTGAACAAGCGCAGACTGAGATCTCGAACGCTTTCTCTCGATCTCTTCAATTGTCTGCATGCAGACCTTTATTTCCTTTTTGAGCTTTCGCTTTTCGCTCCTGACTCCCATATCAATTCCTCCTCAATGACCTTTTTTATTCAGCGAAGCCACGATCTCCGCTGCTTCATCATAACCCTTGTCGAGGTTATCGAGAATATCATCAACAGCCGTTTTCAGTTCCTCGAGCTTTTCTGACATCTGCTCCGGATACAGTATGAGCGCTGTGCTCACCTCGTTGATTATCTTCTGCTCTTCTGTGAAATCCTTCATCAGAAAAGCATACGAAGCAGCATTGCTCATGTATCCGATTATCATGGAATACCTTGTGTCGTAGCCGCCTTCGGTATTCATATATCCTTCTATCTCGCCCGAAACGTGTTTCATCTCAGTCATGTACTGCGCTCTGTACGTCCTCTGGACTCTGCGCGTTTCATCAATATACAGGCCGATGAAAACCAGCAGTGCTATGAGCGTTATTATAAACAGGATTATGGCACTAACCATTCTCCTCTTCATTATCTTTTCCTGATTCAACTGCTTCCACCTCTATTCCGGGTTCGTAGTGTTCCTCTGCAAGACGTGCTTTTTCGCGGTCTATCGCCTCTCGAATGAGCTTTTCCTTCTCCTCGTCGGACATTGGCTCCGGAACTCTATCCTCGAGCTTTATCTTGGCGATGGTCTTGACCTCATAAAGTGCTATCAGCGTCATCGGTATGATAACAAATATCATAAGGAGCTTTCGCCGGTCACCGAACGAATTCAGCCACTTGAAGAATCGAGCCTTTGCAGTGTACTTCCCAACGAGCTGGTCTGCTCTGACGTGCTTTACATCAGCTGTCTTATTTGCGTCACCCTTGGTCGTGAATGTGCCGTCGCTGTTGATCTCCGCGATACGGTGCGTGACTATCTTTCCGCGGACGTCATCCTCCTCGGAGTAGAACGATATTATGTCGCCCACTTTCAGGTCGGCAGCGTCAGTCTTTTTCACATATATGTAATCACCGGTATGCAGCGAAGGTTCCATACTGCCTGTTACTACCTTCAGGACACATCGTCCAAAGCAGTCAACTGCTTTCCCCCTCGCGGAACATACCATTATATAGGCGATAAAGCCGGCAAGCAGCGCTGTAACTATTATTATAGCGGCATTTCCGGCTTTGCTCAGCCATTTGAGATATTTTTGCTTATTATCGGAACTTATCAACTCTGTCCCTCGCTTTGCTCAACATACTTTCGCCTTCTCTGATCCCACCATCTGCGGATACGTTCGATTCGGCTTACATGGTAGGTCTTGTAAAGCTGCTTCATCTGCCTGTCGATTGCAAGCTGCTCTTCTTTGGTCCTTACAGGCGGTTTATACACAGGCTTGGGACGTCCCTTAGCCTCGCGGCGCTTCTTGCGTTTGAACTTTATATCGCCAATCTTTCGCATAAAACGGTATCTGAAGGTCTGCGCGTACTTTCTGTAGTATACTTCCATTTCGTTGTGCTTGCGCTTCTCTTCCTCTTTGAGCCGCTTCTTTTCCTCTATCTGAGCACGCTTCATCTTGAAGTCCGGACGGTCTGCATCCTCAGGTATTATACCGAATACCATTGCAAGTATGTAACGTATAAGACGAGGTATTGCGAAAAATGGGTTCTTTGTGTATTCGCGGCGTATCTGCTTGAAGGATTTGCTCTCGAAGTACTGGCGCTCGGCTTTGAGACGTTCGGCACGTTCCTTTTCCTGGCGCTCCTTCTCGCGCTTCTGCTGCTCGAGCTTCATACGGGCAGCCACTTCTCTCGGATCCTCGAATTCGCTCTTTCGCTCCTCCGGAGCTTCCTCCATCGCAGCCTTTGCCTTTTCGAGATCTTCCTCTGTGACTTCTTCGTATGCGTGTTGTTTTTCGAGTTCCTCATCCTCTGCCTTGTTTATAGCATCAGCATCGATACCCTCGGCTTCACCGAGCTCAGAACGGACAAGTTTCTTCTCTTCTTCAAGACGGGCACGTTCAGCAGCGATGCGTTCTTCTTCCTCACGCCGCTTGCGTGCTTCCTCTTCGCGCTTCTGTATCTCTGCAAGACGCTCCAGTCGCTCTGCTTCCAGCCGCTGGCGCTCGCGCTCTTCGGCTTCCTGTTCGGCGCGTTTCTTCTCCAGCATTTCCTGAAGACGCTTCTGCTCTTCTTCTTTCTGGATACGTATGCGCTCGAGCTCTTCCTGACGAGCCTGTTCTATGCGTTCCTGTTCTTGACGGACGCGCTCTGCTTCAGCTTCTTCCTCAAGGCGGTGAACGCGCTCCATTTCGAGCTTGCGTATGTACTCGCGCTCGATGTCGATAACTGCGTTTATCTCCTCATAGACCTGTGTGAGGTCTTCCGGAAGCTGCTTTACAAACTGCATCTCGCCGCCGGAGCTTATATATCCTGCCGCAGTTTCCGCAACCACACCGTAATCGCTTGCAAGCTCCTTGTCGAACTTCTTCACAAACTTAGGTGCGATAGGTTTTGACTTCTGAGTTTTCAGTTCCTTGAACTTCTCTTCGTCAGAACCGTTATAGGCTCTGAACAGCAGGAAATTGAGTATAACTATCTTGTAGAAATCATCAATATAGCCGTCTTCCGGCTTGACCGCAGTGTTTTCAACGTTAATCTCATAGCCGACCTTGTCGTAGCTCTCGATGTACTGCCAAAGGGTAAGGCAGGCTTTGAGATCCACGTTCTTCATAATAGCGTTTGTACGCATAACAGGCGGTCTGATGTAGGTGGTTCCGAGCTTCTGACAAAGCTCTGAGCCCTTGTAGCCCTCGATAGCCTTTTTGAGCTTTTCAACACGCTGCCATATGGTCATACCGCCGGCATCGTACGAGTCAAGGCTCTCCGTTGACTCAACTTTCAGCTCTATCCTGAATTTTCCGCCGGCACCGTCGTCGATGTCGGTGTCATATCCCATAGCCATGACCTTTTCGTCCTTGGTGACCTGTGCCAGCTTCTCATATCGGGTATTTATAAAGATATAGAGCCTGTCGATGAGAGTATTGACGAACTTGTTCTCATAGGTCATCATACTCTCTTCCTTGTGGACATTGAGTATCTTCGAGGGAGTGATCTTGCCCGTTTTCTTGTCTATACTCTGTATAAGGTCGGTATGCTGGGCAAGGTGCTTTACCGACTCGACTGTGATCTTCTTGGAAAGTGCTATCGGAACGACTTCTTCAACGTCCTCGATCGTTTTTCTCGGGGCACGCAGAAAGTTATCAACATGGACAAGGCCGTTCTCTATCGCCTCAACCCACGAGACGTCAATGACCTTTTCCATTATCTTCCTGTTCATCGCAAAGGTGTTCCGGCTGGAACGTATCAGGGATTCGAGTGTCTCAAAGAGCTTATCATCGCGGAAAGCGTCCATCTGATCCTTGAATTCGCCGTACCAGCGCTCATATTGATTTTCATTCACTCGTAATCACCTGCCCGTCATGAACGGATCAGAACAGCTTCTGAAGTCTTTCGAGATAAGCTATTGATTCGTTCATCTTATTTTTGCCGAATGACTTGTTCATATATACGCAAAGCTCACGAAGCTCTTCACGGAGCATTGCAAGGTTGAGAGATTCAAACTTTCTGAATATCTTTGTAGCGAGAACGTAGTCGATACCATCGAGCTCCTCACCGCCGCAGGCAACGTATACAGGTACAAACAGGTTCATCTGCTTGAGTATACGGTTACCGAACGCTACTCTGAGCTTTTCGATTACCCAAAGGTCAAGCTGCTGTATCTTCTTGAGGTTCTCCTGAGAGATAGGGTACTTGTCGAATGCCTCTCTGAACAGCTGATCGAGGTGATCGAAGCCGAGATTGAGAGGTGGTGTATCCGGTGCATCGAACGCTACGCCCTTTGAATCGAGGTTGATAGGCTGAGCACGGTCGTATACCTTATCGGAAATAGCGTATGTAGAGTCATCGTTGTTAGCTGTACCGATATACCATATATTCTGCGGTATAACGATCTTTCCTCTGTCGAGCTTGACAGGGTCGGTGCTCCATACGTTAGGCACGATGTCGAGAGCCCATTCGTCTGCATTAGGCATTTCGAGAATGGAGAGCATCTCAGCAAAGTAATACTCGACACGCGCGATGTTCATCTCATCGAGGAGGATGAGGTTGATGTCATTGTTGTAGTTTGAAGAATAAATACGCTTGAGGACTTCGGTCTCATTGAAGTTCTTCGTAAATTCGTTGAAGTAACCGAAGAGCTCGGTACGGTCACGCCATGAAGGCTGTACCGAAGCAATAGTCGTATCGACCTGGAGGAACTTACCGAACGAGTAAGGAAGCGAAGTCTTACCGGTACCGGAAATACCCTGGAGGATAATGAGCTTTGTGGAAGCCATACCAGCTATGAACAGACGTATGGTCTTGGGCTCATAATAGAGGTGCATACGCGAACAAGCAAAGTTGCGGTATCTGTCACAGAGTTCCTCAAGAGTGATATTGTTGTCATATTCAGGCGCAGTATAGGTCTTGTAGAAGGTATCGACCTCGATGAGCTTGGAGAAACGGTAATCGCTGGTCTGTACAACGCCGTCCTCGATAGTTCCGGGCTGACCTTCTGCAGCTGTGCTGCCCTCGGCAGGCACCATATTTCCGTCCGCCAGTGAGAGCACTCCGGACGTAGGAAGTCCCATCTGAGAGACCTTCATCGCCATGATCTCGTCCTTTTCCTTAGCCATTTTCATAACCTGACGCTGGAGAGCAGCTATCTCTTCCAGCAAGTCTTCGTTGCTGACTATGGAATGTCGGAAGCGTATATATTTTCTTATAGCCAGGAAGATTATCACAAGGATAAGCACATATATCGCTGCTACTATTATAACGGAAAGTATCGTGAGCACCCAGCCAAGTGCGCCCAGGCTGCGGGTATGCTCCTTGAAAATATCCACATAGTTCGGTATATTGAATATCTGCTTGAATCCGTCGCGCAATCCCCTGTATATCTCGGTATAGCCCTTGAGCATTTCCGAGATGAACGCGAAAAAGAATTTAAGAAATCCGTTCATAATATACTCCGATAATTTTCCTCAGGAGTTATTTCTCCTGATCGTCGTTTGCAGTTTCATTTTCCGGAACTGCTTCTTCTATTATCTCTGCTGTCTCAGAAACTGCTTCCTCAGCCTTCTCAGCGGCCACATCAGCTACTTCTTCAACTTTTTCTGCGGTATTATCAACTGTATCCGAGACTGCTTCCTTTACTTCTTCAACAGCCTCTTCTGCCTTATCTTTTACTGTTTCCTTGACTGTTTCAGCAGACTTTTCAACCTTTTCGCTGACTGCTTCCTTTACAGTCTCGGCAGCTTTTTCGGCTGCTTCGGGAGCATCTCCGTCCTTTTTCTTCTGCTCTGCAAGGTATTCCTCAATAGCTCGGCGCTTGATCTCTTCCTCGTCGATCTCAGCTGTCTCAGGCTTTCTAACCTCAATGAGCGTTGCTATGAACTTGTAGAGCTCAAACAGGAAGAATATTGCCATAGGAATGATTATGCAGATGAAGAAGCCCTTCTTCGTTCTGAGGAAGTCGAGCACCTTTCCGAAGCCCGAAAGCTTTGTATCTGTCCATTTACCTATGATATCGCCGGGATTTGCAGGCATATCATCATCAACGCTGTTGTTGTCGCCTCGTGTGATATAGCTCTTTACTCCGTCGCTTTCCTTGACTTCGACGATTCTATGGGTGTTCTTTACTCTTTTGCCGTCGATGATAGTCCAAAAAGTGATAACATCGTCCACATCAAGAGAATTCGTATCGTCTACTTCCTTGACTATGATGAGGTCTCCCTTCTTGAAGGTCGGGCTCATTGAGTCTGACTCAACAGTCATGGGCATATAGCCAAGTATGTTGGACACGCCGTTGTTTCTCTCCGCTGAGAATACTACTATTGTTATGAGAAGTGCAAATATGAGCATCATCCATGCTAAGATGTTAAATGTTATTTTTATCGCTTTTTTCATTTCCTTATACTCCTTAATTATGTGGATTCTGTGATCTTGAAGTCCATGCCGAGCTTTATAGTGCCGCCTATGATATCGTCAACACAGTCCGGATCATTTCCTTCGAGCCATATTACTATCGTGTATTTATCCTTGCTGTTAGGCTCGAACTTTTCACGAAGCTTATGCAGTACCTTTGTTGCTGTGGCGAACTCTTCATCACAGTCGCTCTCCTTGCCGGCACCGCTTGATTTCGTCTTTCCATAAACTGTCTTTTCACCGTTGCAGTAGACCGCTACTCGCACCGCCTCGTCAACGTGTTTGCTGACGTTTTCGATGACCAGATCCGCTTCATAAGAAATGGTATCATCACCGGAATTGATAAGGTAGAATGTATAGGCGATGTAATTCTCACCGTTGTGGCTGCCGTTCACCTTATCAACATTGGGCGGTATGTCTTCTCCGCTGATGTTAGTCATATCATAGACTATGTCAGCATTGAGCACAGCATTCGTCTTGTCATAATCAGGAGTTTCTGATAGTGTAAGTCCCTGATTTATCATGTCATACTTGTTTACTCTTACCGTAAAGCTGCCGAACTGATCGTAGAAATACGAAATAGCATACGCTATGGCAACAATCGCTATAAGAAGTATCACAAGAAGACTCAATACTCTTATTATAACAGTATACCGTTTGACCTCTTTGGCTGTTCGCCGCAGTGTGAGTACATCCCTGAGTTTTGCCTCGGGATCTCTCAGTTCCGCCGGGAATTCCTCTGCCTGTTCCTTTGGAGCAGTGTTTTCAGCTGTATTCTCGGCTGTGGTCTCTTCGGCAGCGCTGTTCTTTTTCTTTTTACCGATCAAAGCGCATTCTCCGTTCTATATAATGAATATTTTCAATCCTCGTTTTTCTGACGGACGTACCTCTCGGTCATATACTTGCCCGCAAGAGAACCTGCACAGTATGAACATTCAAGCTCGTGCAGCTTTTCCGCTTGGCGGCTGTTGAAAACCCCGTCCGCAATAGGTTCACAGCCCATATCATCAACAAAGCCTATTATCGACTTAACAGCACTGTCGGACCGCTCGTCCCTGCCTATGTAGTTCGCTACCTCGGGACTGAGCATAACGTAATCTACCGGGAAATCCGACAGTCTCATCATCGGGCAGGCGCTTCCGCCGAAATCAGTCAGCATAAAGTGAAAGCCTCTGTTGCGCATATTCACGATAGCCGCCGCAGCAGTACCGTCGTCCTCAGAAAGCAGTTTTTCCGAAAGCTCGAAACACAGCTTATTGGTGGGGACTTTGAATTTTTCGCATTGTTCGAGAACTTTCTTCTCTGCCCGCTTCTCTTTGAGGAACCACACCGGCATATACACCGAAAGCCAGCCGAATATCAGCTCACGCTCGCTGAATTTGTTCACCGCTTCGAGCGCTTGTACGAGCTCGAGAGCGAAGAGGTTCAGACATTGCGCCGACATTTCAGCAACTTCGCGGTAAGCCTCCGGCATCATAACTCCGAGGTGCGGACCGTTCAGCCTTGCCTGGGACTGATAGAACGCAGGGCTGCCCGAAGCGATCTCTCTGATAACCCTGTAATTGAGCTCAATTGCCCGTAAACCGTCCACCTTGTCAGCTCCGGCATCCATATCAGCCACCTCCTGTCCAAAGATATAATTTATCAATCTAATTATACCACATTAATCAATGAATGTCAACGAAAAGAAAACACTTTGAACTAAAACTTATAGACGATGTGCCAGTCTTTATATATATAATAGTATAGGGGTATTAATTGTGAATATATTATGAATAATTGTTACGGAAATATTTACAAATTATACCGTCTGTAAAACTGAATATTTTCTGTACAAATTCGATTAGTCATTTGCCAAAATTTGATATGCCGATATTTGGTGATTTTCACGATTTTGTTTTTTTAACCAAGAACTTTGTCGAACTATATTGACAAACGTCATTTTTTCGTGTATAATCTAAATATAAACAAAACGTAATATTCAAACGCAAAAAATGAGTGACGGCAACTCAAACCCAAAAAGCCGAAATACATAACAAAGGGGTAATGATTTATGAAAAAAACTAATAAGAAAAACTCAAAAATGAGAAAGTTATTGCCGGCTTTCGCTATGCTTACTGTTTCGGCTATTTCACTTTCTTCTGCAACTTACGCTTGGTTCACTATGAACAGAGAGGTTAGTGTAACAAATATGTTGGTTCAGGCTAAAGCAGAAGGCGGACTCCTAATTTCCGAAACTGCCGGCCACACAGCAACCGATATGTGGGATGATATTGCAACTGCAAATAATCTACCTTCAGGTGTTGTTTTACTCCCTACATCATCATCAAATACATTGTCATGGTATCATGCTAATAGTAAATCCGCAAACGATGAGGCCGGTGCAGCTGCTTCTACTCTTAGCGAAAACCTCAGCGGTTCTTATACTACACTTAGTGGATTAGCTCACGCTGACACCACAGCTCAGGCAGGAACAAATGCCGCTAACTCTATTTACTATACTAACGGTGACGGCAGTGAAGGTTATAGCTCTTCCGGCGATTCCGCATATTATGTAAAGTATACTTATTACCTTAAAACCTCTAATGAGCAAGGAGTAACCGGATTATCATTAAACAATGGCGCTCAGTGCCTTTCAATCAAAGATGTCACGGTTTCTGGTTCAAATAATTCCGCTACTCTCAATAAATCCCTTAGAGTTGGCGTAGCAATCGGCGGAAAATTCTATATCTTCGCTCCACTATACACAGGCGTAACCACAGGAGAAGCCCCAAATCAAATTACTGACGCGCCTGCAAGCTACTATGTTTTTGACGGTAATTCAGGTTCGAAAAATATCGAAATCGAAGCTTTACCAGCTAACGCCGTAGCTTATACCGATGTCGCTTCTTTAAACGGCATAACAACAGATTCTCCTTTACAGGCAGATATTTACCTTTGGTATGAAGGTGAAGATCCAAATTGTAAGTCTGAAAATGTTACCGCTACGCTCGATACCCTCACAGTTGGTCTTAAGTTTGAGTTAGCAACAAATACTAGTGCAAAGACTCTGCCAACAAATAACGCTATGTCAACATCTACTTAATCCTCAATAAATGCTTTTTCATTCCTTTTCCTCCACAAGTTTGAAGTATAATTCCTTCTTATATCCCCTTCCTCTGCGGAGGGGATATTTCTTTGTTCCAGATCGTTGATTTTTATCTCAAATATACAGACGGTAAATTGTAATATATTGTAAAAAATCGCCCAAAACCCTTGCAAAATCCTATGTTATATGGTATAATATATTATGACAAGATGTAACAATTTTTGTATTTATTTTCCATTTTGTATTATTCAGGAGGTGACACTATGACTAAGCCAAATAATATAAATGCAGACGCCGGCGAGGACATTCGCAACAGGCGAAAATCAGCTCTTATCAAGCTTGCCATAGTGCTCGTCCTCGCAATTATCGTGTGGCTGTTCAGCTCGATAGCGTGGTTCTCGAAAAATAAGAACGCTTCCGGCAGCGGTATGTCGGTAACAACAGCGACTATGAAATTCGACATAGCAACTAAAGGTGCAAAGATCAGAAACGAGTCCACTATGACAAATATAAATACAGAGTACATCGAGGGTGTTTCCGACGAAGAAGATTTCTACTCTTCTGACCGCCTTCTCCTGAGATTCACCCCCGATGCCGATGATCCGGATACAGACATCAACGAATATGAGAATCCTCCGGATATTTCTCCCGGAAGCAGCGGAGAACTCAATCTGTATGTTATCCCCAAAGTCGATGAAGCTTTCTCGGTAAATGTTTCGCTGAACGTAGTCGCATTCGCTGAGATAGACAAATATAAAACAGTTGCCGAGGTCGTTACAGACACAAACAGTGAGCCTGTCACCGATGAAAATGAAGAGCCAGTGACTACTATGGTGACTCAGAAGGCAGGCACAGAAATAATCGAGCTAACCAACGAGAATGCTTTTCGCACAGCCGCAAGTAACGCCGGAAACGAAGAAGCCTACGATGAAGCTGCTCAGTATTTAGCTGCAGCTGATTACCTGAGAGGTCATATTTTGTTCTTCGGTGAAAGCAACGATACATCCAGCTACTACTATGTTTCTCCCATCACGGAAAGAAACGCAGATTCACATATTTCCTTTGATTTTGATATTCCCGCAAACCAAAGCGGTGAAAAAATCCAGGTGCCTATATACTGGATGTGGACAAATACATTCGGACAAATCGCTCTGAAAAACAATAATTCAGAACTCAGAAGCGGTCCTCCAGTCGTAGAAGATCTGACAAATGAACAGATCACAGCGTTACCTAATGATCCGATGACTGATAAAGAAAAGATCATTCAATATATTAAGGTCAATAAAGATTCATTCCTGAAAGACTGGAGTTTGATTGACTTTACACAAGCAGAACTTTATCAGATAAACAACAATCAAAAAACACCAGCACAGGTCATAGACAGTATGATAGACAGTGCTGATTCCGAAAACAATTTCAATCGCCTGAGTGATTGCTACAACACAGCCGATTACGCTATCGGCACAAAGATAGCTTACTTTATGATAGAAGTGGCAGTCAACTGATCTGAATTACGAAAGGAGGCAGGCTTTATGAAAAAAATAATACATAAATTCAAAGAGCTGCCTCTGCATAGAAAAGTTCAGTTCTTTACAGCAATAGTCCTTACCATAGCGCTTTCAGCTGCGATATATTCTTACGCATGGTTCTCAAGTCAGAAAAAAGCTGCTGAGCTGTTCAAAATCGAATACCCTAACGCGCTCTACATTAATGCAGCCCACCGCGAAGACAGGGTACATTTTGCAGTTGACGGCATCGACGTGAACAGCTACCTAAAAGACAGTGAAGGCGAACTCATAAGAGATGAAAACAATGAACCTATCCCTATAACAAAACGAGCAGTTTTTTCTGTTTCAGGTTCAAATACAAATCATTTCACTCTTCAGATGGCACACACTAACAACAATCTCTTCAAATACAAAATTTACGAAGCAAAAGAGTATAAAACTTTAGCCGAAGCTTCTACTCTCCCTCATGAAGAAAACGAAGAAGCATCAACAGTCGCGTCAGAGGATATCATAGAATATCAAATACACACACAGACTGATCATCCCGAAAACGATATGGTATTTCCGGGAGATACAGTTAGTGCAAATGATTTATTATACTATGTTAAGGGAGATCCGGTAGACGACGAATATAAGAATATGCCAGAAGAACCAACTGCAATAACTGACACTAATGACAAATATTATAATAAAACTTACGGCAACAACACCAATGTTGATCCGTATTCTGTCCCATCCTACTGGCAGGCTACGATACCTTCAGATCAGGATTCAAACAAACAGTTCTGCAAATACTTTGTCCTTGAGATAACATGGAAAGAAAGCGAACAGAATTCTCAGACATCAAAAGAAACTGACCTTGTTTATTTCACAGTAAAACGTATAGATTGATACAGGACTAACGATAACGAAGGGAGGCGCCTGTAATGAAAGTAAAATTCATAGATTTCATAAAAAAATTCTGGCTGCCGCTCTGGTGCATTATCACTTCTCTGTCGTTATTCTGTATGCTTGCTGCAGCCAAATACGAAACAAGCTCCAGCGCAATGAAAAAGGTAGTACGCTCGACTTCAGATCAAGGCAGAATGTTTTCATCAAACATTCTCATAGATAACGGCGAAAACACTTACTATCCAATTTACAAGCAAGCTCTCTCGGATGACGAAAAGCCTTCAGGCACATATGATGTAAATCTATATCTTTGGAATTACAGTCTTAGTAATATAACTAAGTTCTATCCTATTCCAATCGACTATAATTTAACTCTGAAATTTACAAACGCAAGCGGAACTCCTCTTTCATCAGGAGAAATAAACGGCAGAAGTGTTTCACTCTACAAGGAAAACGATGATACTCCTTTGCTCACTCTGAACAGCACTACTGCTGCAACGACAGTTAACTCCGAAAACAATGAGCTTTTACAGACTATTGGCAATAATACCTCTGAATCAGATGAAGTTCATTATGTTCTGCAATTTTCAGGAGCGAACTGGAATTTAGAAAATGATACTGATATTTGCGTACAAATAAAGGCAGAGCCCTATAACGGCGGCGACGACTCAAAATATCAGGATCTCTCCACAATAAGTGCAGTTATCGGTCTGAAAGAATCAGTTGATCTCGGCCAAAGTGCCTGGGAGGCACATCTTGCAGAAAAACAAGCTAATTGTGATATAACAAAATGCGATGCATTTAATCTTGTAACTACCGGTTCAGGAAAAGCTGTTATAACAATAAAATGGGATACCACTAAGCTTACCTGCAACAAATACTTCTATAATAATACGATATATGATTTTGGTACATACAATATTGATGTTGATGAAGAAACAACAACTACCATTAATGAAGTTGATTCAACAGGAATAACAAATAACAGCAACATCGCAACTCTAGTTATCAATGCTGATGCAGCCAATGAAGTTACAAATTTCAGAAACCGTTATGATATACAGTTCTACAAAGTTGGAATCACATTGCCTGCTAACTGGAACTTTTTCGCAGATGACGGCAGTGATCTTAGCAGTACAGTTTGGTTGTCAGTCAATATTGAAGATCAGTAGCTTATTCATACTCATAATTCATTATTCGTTTTAGGATGGCAGAAGGTGAAACATATGAAAGATAAGAGAATGGATAAAAAGACTAAAAAGAGAATTATCCGACGTGCAACAAGCGCATTTGTTGCTTTGGTTATGCTTTCAAATGAAGCATATATATGGAGTATTCTTGATGATATAGCCGATAAAAACATATCCCCTAATTTCATCAGCGCAAAAGCAGTAGAAGCTCCACAGTTTACAAATTATACCGATCCGGCAAATAAAACGATCTCTATCCCAATAGAAGAATTCGTTGCATACTCATTAGATTGCCAGAATAATCCACAGTCACACCAGGAAGACAATATTACTATTGTAAGTACAAATATAACTGATTACTTTTGCTCTGGATTCGCAGGATTAGGAACAAAAGAGTATCCATTCAAGGGCTCGATATCTATTTCAAGCGCATTCACGATCCCCTTGAATCTCGATGCCCCACTTTTTAATTACGTGTACGATTCCGTTAATATTAATAACGGCAACAAGCTCTTAATTTCAAGGTGTTACGACGAAAACGGTGCAGATAAAACTACTCCAATAATTGCAAAGTATGTTTATTTTGATACAACTAATCAATATACAACTGAAAATTCAGAGACAGCTTATCATTCAGTAAACTATCCTGTTTGCTGGAACATTGAACTAACTACTCCATCAAGCAGTACTGATCTTTATTTGTCTCAATTCGGCGGTTTCATTGGAACAATGGACGATGAAAAAGGTTCAGCGCCCAAGATAGAACTGAGCGTTATAATGAACAACGCGGAATTAGAAAAGAATGGTGTCACTAAGATCGACAATGCTCCTGCAAATGTTAATGGAAGTGGTGATCTTGGTCTGGCTTGTGGACATATGGATGCAGGTTCTGAACTGACTTTCACCTACTCTGCAGACAGAGCTATCTCCGCGATACAAACGTCAGGCGGTGATGTTGGCGGACTGGTCGGTGAAATGGAAAACGGCGCTAAGTTCACTTTAAAAAACGAAAATGCTATTACCAGCGGAATTAATATATCCACAACCGCAGAAAACAGCTTTGCCGGCGGCATTGTTGGAAAGAATGTCGGCGGAACAGTTACGATATTTGAATCAGTTGTTAATAACGAAGAATCAACTAATAACACCGAAGAACAGAACAATAATAACGAAGATGCAAATACTGATGAGCAACAATCAATCGAAGATGTTCCTGCAGTATATCCAGTCACTCAACACATAACCGGCACCAGCGGCGCAGGCGGTGTCTATGGTTACTATAAGCCAACTTCGGCTTTGACAGGTGATAATAGTTTTGATACAGGCAAATACTCCATTGACTGTCAGGTCAACGGAAATGGATATACCGGCGGTCTTTTCGGTATACTGGATACATCATACGATATAAACATATCAGGCAGCGAAAATATAAAATCAAAACACAACTCTAATAATACGAGCGGAAAATGTAATGCTTATGGCGGACTTATAGGACAATATAAAGCTGACAATAAAGCGCTTACCCTGACTATTCCTTCTTTAACTGCAACTTCTAACAAAACTGCTGCCACAAATTTCTATGGCGGCGGTATAGGTCAGATAGAACCAACGAATCCAACGTATGTAGAATTCAACGGATTTACAGCGAATGCCTCAAACGCAAGTTCTCTGACTTTCGGTGGACTTGTCGCAAGTGCAGACAACGCTTTCATAAAATCAACAAGTGTATCTGTAAACGCAAGCATCTACAAAGGTGGCGGATTGGTCGGCAGCCTTGCGAACGGCGTTTTACAGATAAGTGGTACTTGTTCAATAACCGGAACATCCGCTTCGCCAAGCAACGACAGCGAAAACATAAAAGTCGGAAAAAAAGTTGGCTATCGTGACAATGGTCTGGTATTTCTGGACAGTGGCGCAAGCTGTTCAAGCGGACTCGCCAATGTAGACGACATAGGCTCCTGGGGAGGAATTCTTAATTATCCTTCGGTATTGGCTGTGAATAACGAAGCTCATACTGTAACAGTCAGCTCACCAACTTCTTCTTATACTGCTATTAGCAACACTTCTGACTTCATCATCAGTGCGTTGAATTTCCAATTCGATGAAACATCTTTCTTGAAATTCAATACTTCCAAAGTTGATATAAGCAGTTCAGATATAACTCTGTCAGGTGATGTTAATCTGTCAGGCACAGGTGTCTATGGTCTTACAAGAGACAACGACATCGGCAGCACAATGGATAAGTGCGTATACAGTGGCACTTTCACCGGCGGCGGTAATACTGTCACTTTCGACACAGGTACTATCTACCGCCACAAGTACAACGGCCTTTTCGCCAAACTAAACGGCGGTACAGTACAGAATGTGACTTTTGGCGGAACAATAACAGTAAATGCTCAATCCGACATGTATGTTGGTGCTGCTGCTGCAAAAGCAACAGGTAACTTCACAGCAAACAATGTTACTGTTAATACTGCAATGCCTTACAGCGGCTCAAGCAATCTATATATAGGCGGCATCCTTGGCGAAGCTGACAGTAGCATAAGAAGTATCAACGTTACCAGTTGTACCGTTAATGCAAATATTTCAGGCGGCAATGGGGAAGCAGTTATCGGCGGCGTTATCGGACAGATAAGCCACAAATCTGACGCAACTAGAACATGGACTTTCACTAACGATACAACAATCAGCGGAACTATCTCAAATAGCTCAAGCGGAGAATTAGGCGGACTTGTTGCTGTGATAAAAGGTGATTACAATGGCAACACTAATCACAGAACACTGACTCTTAGCGGTGTTACAATCAATGGTCTGTCTGTTTCAGGCAACGGCTCATCAATGGGCGGTCTGCTTGGTTACTCATGGCTGAAAACAGATGTTGTTGTAAATGCTACTGGTGTAATTGTGAAGAACGATTCTTCAAATAAACCAACTATCATAAATAAAAACGTGGAAGGCGCAATAGGCGGTCTTGTTTATCGTGCTACTGGCAAGTGGAACATTAATACACTTGATATACAGAATGTTCTGATAAAAAGTGATGTGTCAGACGATGAGACAGGTGATGAGTCAAATAACGAATCATCTAATATTACTGGCTCAATCGGTATAATCGTAAACAAGGGCATTTCACACGACGATTCTACATTCTATTCAAGCCAAGCACGTTCAGCGCTCTACCTCTGTCTCCCATCTAATTATACATATAATCTAAATATTGACAATAACTCTGAAATATCATCTTCTGTATTTGATGAACTCTGCGCCTACACTGCTCCTGACGCAGACAGCGTTCTTAGAAACGGTAATGGTGTTATTTCTATCGCCACAACTTTCAAGACAGATGGCTCAACAGCAAGCGGAAGCTATCACGCAAGAACTGCTAAGGGCGCATCTGCAAACCCCAATTCAAGATATTATTATAATCTTGATACAGTAACAGCAGGCGCATCAAATGATTCTATTTTTACTTATGATGAATCTACTAACCCCAACGCATATAAAAATCAACTGATTAGTTGGGGCTTGAATCAGTATGCCTGCACGAATCTGAAGCAGTATTTTGCTGACGTTTTCGGAAGCACTATTGCAAATAATGAGTATGACATGAATGGATACAGCTGGTATCCTGTTAACCTTGACAAGAGTATCACAGTTAACGGAACTTTTAAATTCTACAACAGTGAATTTGAAGGCAGCGAAACAGTCAATACTACAAACCGTACTTCATTGAGCACTTCACCTAACACACAGCACTACACAATGCATTGCGGACTCTTCCGCAATGTTGCAAGCGGTACAACTTTAACTGTCGGCACGACTAAATTCCAAGGTAATGTTGGTCTTATAGAAGGTGGTTCAGGTGCGCTTATCTGCGGTACTATCGAAGGATCTTCTCCGACTTCAAAGGCAAGAATAAATTTAACAGGTCCTCTTTATCTCGATGGTATTTGTATTTCAGGCGTTACTAACAGCAGCACTCACTATGCTCCTATCCTTATAAACAAAGCGGGCGACTACGTAAATCTTAACATTTCAAACGTCCGCACAACCAACGCATACAGTACCGGACAAAAGGCTGCAAGCAGTCTTATTGGCGATGTCGGTCTTAGCGATACTCCTACCGGTATAACTGTTGATTTCAGTAAAATAACCCTGGACGGAAGAAAATCTCCAGTTGATAATACTAATGACTATAATAACGAACTAAACAGTGTTTATGGCACTACCAGTTCTATCTTTACAAGAGCGACTCTGCTTAACTCTTTCAAGTATGCTTCAGGTTCTACAGGCAAGTATGATTATACATTTGCAGAAGACTGGAATAATACAGGTACTAACGAAGTTCCCTCCTATCATCACTATACAGAAGACGCCAACCAAAATAAAACCTACTTTGGTGTCACATATGGTGAAGAATTAAAAAATGGTCCTGGCACTCCCATTACTGGTAACGAATACCCTGGAAAAGAACAGCGGTATTCAGGCACACCCAATCATTATACTGATCCTGTTACAGCAGCAAATAATAGTTCACCTTATGCTGGATTTGATAATTTTGTTCCTTACGTATATGAAGAATACGATGAAGCAGAGTATTATCATCAGCTTCGTGTAAACCATTCTTCTGAATCCTTCAGCGGCGACGGAACATATAATCATCCGTATATTATTACTCAAGGTTCCGATCTTGTAACGATATCTAATATACTTCAAGGAATCTATGGCGGACTTAGCAACGGAATTGATTTGCCGGTCGTATCAGGTTATTACACACCCGGAGATGCTGACGCCAATGGTGTTATACCTATTTCAGATATCTTAAATACCACATGGTGCACACAGCATTACAATTTCACATATGACTCCGGCGTGTACTATACTGATATCGATGGAGATGGAATCAAAAAAGAATCCGGAGAATATTCAATCACTGAAGACGAACTTGAAGAATACCTTGCAGGAGCATATTATAAATTCTCCGACAGCGTATCAGAAATCAGTATCTCAGCAACAGACGGCTTCAAAGGCTTAGGCAATACAACAAATACCTGGGCAATCTTCCGTGGAGTTATTGACGGTAACGGTAAAGAACTTATTAACCATTCTTCATATCCTCTTATCGAAAGCAGCAACGGAAGTGTTGTAAAAGATCTGATAATAAAGACACAGCCAACTAATGTCATCCCACTTGATAACACTGCCAGTGATATATTTGTTGGCAACGAAAGTAAAAGCAAAGCCTATGGCGCAGTTATAGGCAAAATATTCGGCGGTGACAACATTATTGATCATGTTTCGATCGCATTGGGCACAGACGATGCAAAGGCTAATATCACATTGTCAGGCAATTTCGCACAGCTTGCTCCAGTCGGAGGTTATGTTGGCGTAGTTGTTAACGGTGGTTTGTATTTCCGCAATATGGAACGTCTCAACGGTCAGAACGAACCAATAACATACAGCGAAAACCTATTTGCCAACGTTACTTTTAATTCTGATGCTTCTATAAGCGACGATAATACAAAGTGGCTCTATATAAACCCGATAATCGGCAGAGTTATTAACGGATTTGCTGTAACTGAAAGCGGTGTAGTGAAAGACGGTGTCACAACTGAACTGCCGGCTTATCGTCCGTTTGAAGACGGAACAAGAACTTATCCGGATAATACAAGTGATACTTGGAATGACGGCCATGTAACTATGCAGAATGGTACCAAGAATTATTCTATCGCAGACATAAAGCCGGAAACTAATACTTTTGTTATGAGTGGTATCACCGATGACAGCAACATCACTATTTCCAGTGCTCAGGCATTATATATAATGTCTCTGATAACCGAAAGCGGTCTTGGAAAATCTACCAACGGAAAATACTCACAAGGAACTTTTCTGAAGCCTTACGATGATTATATGGCAACCCATAACGCTGCATCATACACATACATTGGTTCTTCAGATACCAATGCGCAAAACGATTATGCAAAGACTACCGGTGATAAATACTATGATCACGGTGATGATAAACTGCCTTATATCATCAAAAACTACACATCCTCTATCGGTTCAGGCGACAATACAATCTATCCTGCATTTAATTCTGCAGGAACTGATAATCATTATTACAACCTCATACTGTCAGGAAACGATGATAAATTCTATCTTCCCGACAGCTATCGCGGATTGGGTGCAATGATGTTTGGACGTTCAGAAAATGACAATCTCGATAGCATCAAAGATTTCACTTTATTTTTAACCAGTTTTAATGGTTCAGATAAAACTGTTTCTTTGAATATGAACTTATATGTGTATGATAACGATGCAAAGTATATGCCTTTATCAGCTAATCAAGCCTGCTTTAAAACTGGATTTGGTTTCATAAACTGCTTACAGTCTAAAAATGGAAAAGAATTCAAAGATCTGACAATTCGCGGTAGTGTAAAATATGAACTAATTGACCACACTACTGGAAATCACACAGCATATTCTGAGACATACTTATCTAATCAGAAGCGAAAATCGAACCCTGCAGTTGGCGCATTTGTAGGCGTTCCGGTCGCCGGAAGCGGTGATGCTATGTTCACAAATATCACATTGGATAATATGGAACTTTCCGGAATGTGTTATTCAGGCGGATTCATAGGAGCAATGAACGTTCCTGCTCTATATACATTTACTGGGTGTAAAGCTAACAACTTGAAAGTATTTGCTGGCGGAGCTGCTGGTGGTTTGATTGGCTATATGCGTAACCAAAATGCTAAAATCAATGCTGATTTCCAGAATAATGAATTTGGAATTATCAGTATTATCTCAGCATCTGAAACAACATCGATCGGAGATGGCGGTTCTCCTGCTGCTGGAGGACTTATCGGTGACAGACGTTCAGGCTTTGATGCAACCGCAGAAAACATAAGAATAACAAACGTCACCATTTCCAATGGAGCAAGCACTCCAAATGGTGGACATATCGGATGTAATAAAAATGCAGCAGGTAACTTCACAAATACAAATACAATATCAGCCGGTGGAATAATCGGCTGCGGTGCTCAAACAACTATTATGTCTACCGAAAATGTTACAGTTAAAAACCTGAATATCTGCGGCAAGTATGCTGGCGGCATGATTGGCAGTTTGAACGGAACAGATTCCAATGTTACTATCAATAACTCATATGTAATCACAGATACAGAGCCTGAATGCAGGATTGAAAGCACAGATAGTTCTGGCGCAAGCGGTGGTTTCATAGGTCAGAATACTGCTCCGTTAGCTTCAGTCATCACCGATTCAAGACTTGAAAACTACACTATCAAAGGCATAAACAATGTCGGCGGCCTAATCGGACATAATAACAGTTCGCCATCACTGAAAGCTACAAATCTTACTCTTACCGATCATAAGCTTATAGGTAACGACAAGGTCGGCGGTATGATAGGTTATTTCCAAAACGGTTCACTTAATGGCTATAACATCCTTATGAACAATCAGAGTTCAGAACCTAATACTGCTAATTCCATCACAAATAACGGTTATTTAATTGGAAATAACAATAATAAATCTGTAAAGATAGCCGGTTTCTCACGCCAGGGAAATATCAATGTTGCCCAAATGGTCGGCAATTCTTCAGCCAGAACAGAGAATTACGGCACCGGAGGCTATGTTATCTTTGCGGATTATAATGACAAAGCAAGCAGCACTCAAAATGCTGAGTTTGCAAATGTTCAGACAAGCGGATTGAATATCGGTGCGACAGGCACTGGCAGAAAAGTCGAAGAACGAACATTTAAACAAAAAGCTATCGGTAACACCCTGAGCGGAAGCAGAATAGATGAAAGCAATTTCGTAGAACAACCCGATGAAGCTTATGAAGAAAGTTTTGGAACTGATACTATTTTATCTTATTCAGGAAGCTGTATTGAATCTCAAGTCTTACAAGGAGTATATTTATATGCTGATACAGCAAGAAATAGTGCATCACAAGGCTATTATTCTTCTTCCATAAACACTAATGGTGCTTTTAAAAAGGTCGATTCATCAAATTCCAAAGCAGTATGGTATTTTGAGCCGTGTAACGGAAAATATAAAATTTACACTTATGTAAACGGCGTTCGTAAATACATTCTTTCAGATGATACAAAACTGAATAGCTCAGTCCCTGTAGGAATCAAGTTAAGCACAACAGATGCGGATATATTTACCCTTGGAACAAAAGACGGTAATACATTCAACCCACATACCTTTTCGGCAGGTGATACTATATATATTCGTAATGATCGTGATAATCCGACACTTATAAGATACTTGCAGTTTTCAGGTTCAGGCGATGGACTCCGCTATCACACTGATTTTAATAATGCAGGAAAGATTAAATTAGAATCTGCCGGTGTCAATGCTATTGATGAAAGATACATTGTATCTGAATATAGCAGCATAGATATTTCTGGTTCTACGATTTCTCCAGTAGGTTCACCAGCAATAACAAGAGATGCAACCTCAGATGAACAGGCTGCTTATACTGCTGCTTTTGGCGATAACACTGACGGCATTCTGTATGATATAACAGAATGTCGCAAGACAAACAAGTTTTCAACCCCGGATGCTCATTCGCCTTTTGTCACAACCAATCCCAAGGGCTACATCTCAGCTACACAATGGCTTACCGGCGACGGTGTAAGCTCGCCTATCTATGACGTATCGGCATTTAAACAGATAGTCGATGATCAAGCTGCTCAAATCAATAAAGCATACAAGAGTTGTCCTCAGCTTGACGATGAAGCACTTCAGACGCTCAAATCCGAACTATCAACTTCTTTGACAGAGTTCAAGAGCTATGATTCTGCCGGCAGTTTGAAGAATTTCCCACTGCTCATAGCCGAAGATACTAATTATTCCACACTTACTGATCTTATCAACAATTATCTGAGAACACTCACAAACACAAATTACGACTTTGCTGATAATGAGACAAACAGCAGCATCTATAATGTCGGACTGTTCAGATGTACTCTTAACGACAGTGGAAGCTTCGATGTCTATAATGACAGCAACCTGAAAATCAAAGAGTTCAACAGCAAACCTTACTTCTTCATGGAAGCACAGCACGTTGATACCGGTGACAAACCGCAGTTCACTTTAATGGACATACAGTTCTTTGATCCAAGCGACACAGCTAAAATCGCATATCATCTGTATGTACCTGTATATGTTAAGAAGATACTGCGTTATAACTTCAATGCTCAGATCAAATCAGGCACTGACTATAACTGGCCGGCATATGATGAGCTTTCCGTAAACACACTGCTTCTTACAAGAAACCAGGGAATGTTTGAAAACCTTGGAAACCCTGTGACGATAGCATTTGAATGGGACTACGACAGATCCGCAGACGAATGGAAGGACGCTATAAACGCCGGAGACAGTGTTCTGGTCAACTACTATAAGAGCATTACTATCAAACGTCATAACGACACAGGTGACAGCGACTGGCCGGAGGACACAAAGATAGTGCTCGTTGACGTAAGCAATAATGGTAAGCTGTATTATCTTGATACTCCTCTGAACACTACTTCGACAGGCGCTTCGATGAACTTCTATGAATTCAAAGACATCAATAATCAACCATACAAACCTGTTGATTTCAATTCTTTGATGAACGTTACTATTGTTCGGGATAAAGACGGTACACTTGTCAAAAATGACACTGAGGAAGGCGCAACCGTGTTTGCCGGCGGAGTTTATTACCGACCGAAAACAGATGAAGATAACACAAACGAATTATTCACAGTAGAAACTGTAACAAAGCCGGTATCCGAGCGATACTATATCACGATCTTCACTAAAGCTAAGTCCGGTGAATCCGCAGAAGCAGACAAGGTCTACCATTACGAGATCTACTCGCCTGATACTTTCAGCGATACTCATATGACAGATACTAATAAATGGAGAGCTAACAAGATAAATGATAACAAGAATACAGTAATGCACCTTTTCACAGGTGATCTGTATGAAAATAATCTTGATCTGAGAGTATCATCTAAAAAACAGGATGAACAAATGTCAGAGCAGAATGATTACCTGACTATAACTATGACTGCCAATGTTAGTCTAACAGATACCGCTAAATTACCGGCAAACGATATACCATTCAATATGAATGTCTTCAAAGCAAACGCAAAGATCTATCAGACATTCCTAATGATGTACGATATGCGTGAAACTCCTAATAGTACATCAAAGATAGGTATTGCTTCTGAAACAGGTGATCCGGTAGCCAGTGTACAGTATTACTATAAATCAGGTAAATTAAGTGCAAGTGATCTCCACACCATTGATCTTACTGATGAGGACAGCGGTTCAACAAAAATCACCACAAATGAAAAAATAATATCCACCAAGTATCTTGAGCTGAGAAACAATAAGAATCTCATAGACCTGCTTGCTGATTCATCAAAACAGAACGCAGTAACTTTACAGGTAAAGTATAATATGGTTTATTCTTCAAATGACCTTGTATATCAATTTCCTAAAAAAGCCGAAGGCTCAGGAGATGATATTGGTTCAAAGGTTATCGGCTATTCAAGAATCGCATCGACAAAGGAAAGTGCTGCATACAGTGCTACATCCGACAAGAAAACTGGCGAAAAGCGCTACTACACACAGGATGAATCAAATGCGACGCTTATCTACAATGTTGCTGAAACTCCAAATGATCCAGCAGGACCTTACAGTAGTCTTGGCATCAACACTCTTGAAATGGACGATGCTCTCTCTCCTGTAGATACAGTCGCGTTATATGACATCAGCAAAGTGAATACTCCTGATGATTACTATGTCGAAATCACATTCAACTTGTCTAACCGCAGCAATTATAACAACGTATTGACAATAGGTGACTACCTAGACGGAGTTACGATTTATGGTAAGGACAGAAATAATGACGGCGAAGACGATCCTGTTTTCGTACAGGGAGAAACCGTATCAGAAGATGATTCTGACAACATTAATGTTAAATATGTGGATAAAGACGAAAACACCAGCAATTATGAACAGTATAAAGTAAGAGTTCATAAAGATATGCTTCAGACACAACCAAGTGGCAACTTCATCATACCGATAAAATTCAATGTTAAGACAGGTAATTATGCTGATGATAACGAAGATGATTACGAACCAAGATATGCTAATTATAAGGTTACAGTCTCAGCAGACATCTATCCCACTCTTACAGGAGATGATCACAGCAGTGCATATTATGATGACGATCACATCATCTACACAAACGCTAAAGTTCTGACAACAGTTGTCAAATAACTCCCAAACGGCTCCGGAATTCCGGAGCCGTTTTAATTGTATATATGCTGCGCAACACAAAAAGTCCGGCGCCGAAGCGCCGGTCTGTTATTTGTCCTGTTATCAGTTCTTGTCTAACTCCTCATAGTTGACATAACCTGTAAAGTTATTGAGCATCTCCTTGAGAACAGTAACAACCGATGTATTGAAGTCCTTATTCTTCTTGACAACAGCAGCCTTATACTTGAAGGTATGCTTTCCAACAGGCGTTGTCTGCTTGGATGTGAGGGTTGAATAAGCATCATTAGCACTCTTCATTATGTCATCCTTGCTTACCTTAGCAGCATCTGTTATGATAACGAATTCATCAGAACCTGTACGGTAGATCTTGCTGTTCTTGAAATTCTGCTTGAGTATCTCAACAGTTCTAACGAGCAGCCAGTCGCCGTTATCGTTACCAAGCTGTGAGTTTACCTTGCTGAATTCAGCGATATTGAACATTGTGAAGTACTGTGCCTTAACGCCCTTTGTCTTCATTTCATCAACGTCCATTGAGAACGAGATACGGTTACTTACATCCGTGAGAACGTCCTTGAACATCGCTGTATAAAGCGATTCCTTGGTCTTGTTGTTCTTGATTATGGTGGAAGCAAGCTTCTGGTTTACCTTCTCCTGCTTCTTATTGATGAATGCGAATACAAGTACGAGACCAATTATAACGATCGCGAATATGATCATGTATATTCTCAGTGCATAAGTCAGCGAGTAAACTTCCTTACGGGTATCGTCGAGCATGAGCAGCCAGCCATACTCAGGTATGTATGAGTAAATTGAAACGTATTTCTCGCCGCTCTTCTTGTACTCAAAGTCACCGTCTTCTGCGCTCTTAGTACCAGCGTACTTCTTGCAGAGCTCCTGGATATCGCTGTTATCAGCCTTCTTGTCGATAAGCTCAGCATCGTCATTGAAGACGTAGTTGCCGTTATTGACATTTACCATGCTGTAAGAAGAATTCTCGATACCCTTTATAGAAAGTGAGTTAAGAGTATTTACAAGCTGATCTGTGTAGATACCGAGTCCTACGAAGCCTATCGGTGAACCATTTTCATCGTAAACAGCCTTATACATCGAAACGATCTGCTTGCCGGTAGCCGGTGAGATGATCATACCGATATTGTAAACGCCGTCTCCTGCTTCAAGCATAGCGTCCTGGAGTTCCTTAAGCTCTTTAGCCTTTGTATCCTTAGGTCTTGTTACCATACCTACGGTATTCGGATTGGTGTGAGCGATACATTTGGTTTCCCATGTACCTATCCACAGACCTTCGATATTGTCGATATTCTTTGAATAATCCTCTGTGAAAGCCTGTGCTTTTGCGACGTACTCAGGATTTCCGGGATCGCTCAGAATGTTAGTTACCTGTTCAGCCTTGCTGTAATATGTAAGAGTCTTTTCTGCGTTTTCAACATAGTTGAGAATGATATGAGCACGCTCGTCTGTGATAGTCTGCATATGCTCGATAGCGTTTTTCTTAGTCGTCCTTGTGATAGTCGCAGTAATGACAACTGAGAGTACGATCATTATCACAAGCTGAATTATAAGGATGAGATTCAGCGTTGATATTCTTTTGGTACCTTTCATAGCACATTCTTCCTTTCGTTATTTTCTGAAAAACCCGAATCGTTTTTTCTTCTCTGTAAGTCTGTCGATCTCTTCGTCGTCATCTGAAGCAACTCTAAGCAGACTGTTTACTCTGTTTTTCAACATATCTCCGCTTGCATTTTCCGAAACTGCTGCAACCGGTATCTCATCGTCTTCCTCTTCCGGCTCAGGTTCAGGCTCCGGTTTGGCTTCCTGAGGTTTGAGCGGTATCGGATTAACAGGCGGAGGTGCTATCATGCTTCCGTTCATTCCCATACCGGGAGCGCCCGGGAAAGGCTGATTCATCATTCCCGGCGGCGGAGATGCAAACATACCAACGTCTGCAAGTCTTATCGCACGGTCAGGCATGATAACAGCACAATTTGCATTTTCCGGGTGCAGCGACAGTATATATCCGACGCAGTTATTGCACGGCAGAAGCTGTACTCTCGTTTGTGTGCTGATGAGTACAAGTTCATCTACTATCCCTTCACCTGCTGCTTGCATATTACGTATAGCCTCGATCTCGGCGTGAACATTCATATGGCTCGCACCAGTAAATATCCTTCCTGATCTTGTCCTGACAGAACAAACAGTATCTTCGGGAGAGATGAATGAATTTGATTCCAGCATCTGAATTGCGACAGTATGAGCAGCATTGATAGTGTCATTTGTATTCATCATTTTCACCTCTTTCGCTTTTTCACCCGCCCAGCCTCAATTCCGACGATAAACGTCCGGCAGCGGCAGGAAAACACTATCCGGCAGCCCTGTCGTACCATATATGACAAGGTTGCTGGAATGTGTTCTTTGATAATATTATACACTACTATTCTTAATATTTCTACATAAATATATGCCTATTTGTAGTTTATTTTGTTAATAACTAAAAATGCTAACAATATTTATACGATATTAAAAAATTATATTTAATTATCAAATCTTAACATATTACTATTAGTATATGTTAAGATTTGCTCCCTCTGAAAAGCAGATCTCATCTCCCAGCGCACAAAAAAACAGACAGCTCACGCTGTCTGTTTTTGAAATATTCTGCTATTTTAAAGTAAACTGTTCAGGCTCACTTTTTATTTACGTACTCTTTCTTCATAAGGCAAAGGTCAAATACATTGAGTTTCTTGTTGCCGTCAAAGTCAGCATTCTTCCAGTTTGAAAGAGTTGCTCCCGACTTACGGAGAAGCCACTTCTGGAATGTTACAACGTCGGAAATATCAAATTTACCGTCTCCGTTAACGTCGCCCATTACTTCTTCAGGCTCGATGTTGCTTGAATCAAATACTATATTAGCTCTGTTGAGGAAAGGATCATTTGTAGGCTTGTCTACCTTATCCCAGTCATCCTTAGTACCATAGAAAGTTATCTTAGCAGTACCGCCGCAGTCAGAGAAGCCATAGCCGTCTATCTTCTTGAGTTTATTTGAAAGCTTGAGCTCTGTAAGCTTATTGCAGTCGCTGAACGACATAATGCCGATACTCTCAGCTCCGGTTGCAGAAACTGATGTAAGGTTGCTGCAGTAGAAGAATACATCATCACATATCTTGGATACAGTTGACGGGAAAACAACAGAAGTAACATTGTCATTTCTCGCGAATGCACCTGCTGCAACATACTTAACACCGGAAGGAACTACAACGTCACCCTTGGTGGTCTGAGCGTCGATAACAGCGCCGTTTACAATTACCAGAGGATCTTTTTTGCGCTGCTCTTCGAGCCACGGTGTGTCTGCAAAAGTACTGGAGCTTGTCTCTACAAGATGATCCGGGAAGTTTACAGTTTTAAGTGATGAACAGAACTCAAATGCGCGAATTCCGATACTTGTAACGCTGTCAGGGATAGTTACTGTTTCAAGATCTGAACACATACAGAATGCCCAATGACCTATTGTAGTAACCGAATCAGGTATAGTAACGCTCTTCAGCTTTGTTCCCTGGAATGTATACATATCAATTACTGTTACAGGGAGACCTTCGATGGAAGACGGGATATCAGCTGATGTTGCCGACATATCACAGTTCCAAATCTCGATGTGGTCAGAGTATTTCTTATAGCTGAAAATACCTGATGTTCCCTCTGTATAATCTTTTTCTTCAGCGTATGCAGATGCCGGCGATGTTGAAAAAGCGCCTCTCTGCACAGAGATCGGTACACCAGCAGTAAGTACTACAGCAGCCGCACAAGCTACTGCCCTGATAAAAGTTTTTCTCATAAAAAAGCCCTCCTTGTTTACTCTCAATCTTTTTTATTGAATTACGGAGTCAGACAACTCCAATTTAATTGTATCATAAAGCTTCTATTTTTTCAAGACTTTTTGCAATTTTTTAGGGAAAATACAAAACCGGCACAAAATTATAAATATAACCAAGCAAAGAAGATTCAAAAAGAGAGCCTCACGGCTCTCTTTTTGGAATTGACTTATTATTCTTTCTCTCTGTCTATTCTGAAGCCTACAGAGCGCTTGAGGTATTCAAGATAGTCTGCATCGCGGCACATAGCCTTTCCTACGTCATCAGAGAGCTTAGCAACAGGTCTGCCGTTGACATATTGGAGCTTTATCACGATGTTCAGAGCATTTTCTTCTGTATCGTTTGAACAGAAAGTTCCTATACCGAAAGAAACCTTGGCTTTATTGCAGAAATACTCATAGAGCTTCTGTGCACGGTCAAAATCAAGGCTGTCGCTGAACAGCAGGAGCTTCGTTTTAGGATCAACGCCGTACTTCTTGTAGTGTGCAATTATCTTGTCCCCCCATGCGTATGGATCTCCGCTGTCGTGGCGTACGCCTGTATAGTTATTGACCATTGAGCGGTTGAAATCCAACAGGAATAGGTCAGTTGTTATTGTATCAGTAAGAGCTGTACCGTTATCTCCGTCGTATTCGTCATACCAGTCCTTCATTGCGTAGTGATTGGTATATGCAAGCGGTATTGAGTCGATTCCCTGATACATCTGTACGAATTCGTGAGCATAGGTTCCGATGGGCGTTACGTTGTATTTCATTGCAAGATAAACATTAGACGTTCCTACGCATTTATCAGTCTCTGTGCAAAGGCGCTCGACCACCACATCTTCCCATTCGCGTGAAAGTCTTCTGCGGCAGCCGAATTCTGCAAATCTGAAAGTATATGTTCCGTCGTTGAGAGCTTTAATCTTAGCGTCAAGTCGCTCCTCAGCAGACTTTCTCAGCTTTTCATAATCGTACTGCATACGGAAATATACCTCGTTCACTATCTCCAGCAGATATATCTCAAACTGCATTGCAGAGAAAAGCGGTCCGTCAACTACTATTTTCAGTTCGCCGTTCTCGTCAAGTTCGGCTGTAACATAATCGCGTATAGGTCTCCACAGTCTGAGGAACTCAACATAATCGTTTTTTATGAAACGAATGGAGCGGAGGTAATCGAGTTCTTCCTTTTTGAATGTCAGTGTGCAGAGGTGGTCTATCTGTTCATTTATCTCCTTTACCATTTCAGGAGTGAAGACTACGCCCTTGTTGCGGCACTTAAAAAAGTACTGTCCGCAGAGATCTGTGTGCTTGTGAAAAATGACCTGATCCATATTGAACTTGTAAAGATCAGTATCAAGAAGTGAAATAACGATAGGTTCAAGTTTCATACTATTCCTCCTCAGATCAAATCTATCTGACAGCTTTTCATTGTCTCAACTGCCGCATTGTGCTTCTCAGGAGTTACACCTGCACAGCACTTTTCATCAACTGCTATCACAGCCTCCGGGAAATTAGCTTTCAGCAAAAGTGCGTTGCTGATAACGCATATATCTGTGCAGAGACCGATCAGCTCAACTGCAAAGTCATCGCCGTCAGCAGCCTTTTTTATAAGTTCCGGCAGATCAACAGAACCGAATGTAAGTTTCTCTACCGGTGTGAACTTTTTCTTTTCAAGAGCAGCAGCTATATCCTTATCGAGCTGCCAGCCTGCTGTTCCCTTTATGCAGTGCGGAACAGGAAGTTTTTTACCTTCAGCAGTCTCCATATAATTATCAAAGTGAGTATCAAATGTTGCAAATATCTCACCGTCAAACTCTTCTATCTTCCTGACAGCTGCCGGAACTATCGCACAGGCTTCCTTTGTTCCAAGAGCACCGTCAATGAAGTCCTTCTGCATATCAACTACTACAAGAAATTTTTTCATAAGATCCTCTCCTTAAATATTATTGTTTTTTACGTCTGAACAGCTTTGCGGGACGATGTCGCTCGCCTTTAACGTATTCGTCAGTCTCTTCAACATAACTGCTGACCATTCTCCTGAAATTTCCAGGAAGTACAGAAACATTCATTATGGTTTCCTGAACTCTCTGTAATGCGGTCAGAGTAAATTTCTCCGGCAGGAAATCAAATATCGTATCATAGTTCTTTGCTTCGTTACGCAGCACCGTCAGCGCTCTTGAAATAATAGCAGCATGGTCAAATGCAAGGCCACCATTATCTATGATGCGAAACTCTCCGCGTCCGAAGCTTGTTTTTTCTTCTGCAAGAACAGCTTTCAGCAGCACATCTTCATATTCAAGCGAAAGATGATATACGCCATCATCATCGCGGTCAAAGCTCACACTGAACCATTGTGCATCGGAAGCATCATCCATGCCAACCTGCTTTACTGACTCCTCTGTGATTATTGAAACAAAGGCGTTTGAGATTATCCAGCCGCGAGGATCGCGTCCGGGTTTGCTGAAAGCTCCGACCGGCATAAGCGCTGTCGGCATCACATTTGTCTCCTCAAAAGTCTCTCTGAGAGCGCACTCTTCGATGGTTTCGTCTTTTTTCAGAAATCCTCCCGGCAGCGCCCACATATCCTTGAAAGGATGTCCTCCTCTTTTTATAAGCAGCAGTCTTAGCTTGTTATCAGGACCTTTCCGCTCATTTTGTTTTTCCTCCGTGCTTATCATAAATGCTGCAACATCGGTGGTCAATGAGGGACGTTCATAATCATTGATATTATACTCTGATAGAAATGCCTTTTCGCTGTCCATTGTTTCAGCCTCCTTTGTTTTTATTAATATGATAATAACACATTAAGAATAATTTGTCAAGTACTTTTTGAAAAGTTTTTCAGATGCCCCACTTTATTATATACAATGATAGACAGCTTTCTGAAATTGCATTTTCAAGCACCAAAATTGCACCTGTCATTCTACTCAAAGTTTGTATAAAACGAAGATATTTTACCAGCTTCTTCGTTTTATTCAACAGAATAATTGACTAATATGCATTATTATGGTATAATAAAGCTAAATATTTGATACAGGAGGGAGCATTATGCAGGAATTGCTGGAACGCACGAAAGGTCTTCACCGGACTGTGCTTATTGTTGATGACGAAATGATCGAAAGAGAAATGCTCGGAGCAATGATCAGTGACTTGTATGATGTCATATACGCTCCGAACGGTGCCGAAGCGCTCAATATTATCCGTCAAGAGAAACTGACGCTTTCCCTTGTAATGCTCGATCTTCATATGCCGGAGCTCGACGGATACAGTCTGTTGAAAATAATGCGCTCCGACAGCGAACTGCGACGTATACCTGTTATCGTACTCACTTCTGAAAAGAACGCAGAAGCCAAAAGTCTTCAGCTTGGCGCAGCAGATTTCATATCAAAGCCTTACAATATGCCCGATGTAATAAGAGCAAGAGTCCAGCACGCTATTGAACTCGCTGAGGACAGGATAATAATACATCAGACAGAGCGCGATGAACTGACCGGGCTGTTCAACAAGGAATTTTTCTTTGAATATGCAAGAAGGCTTGATAATCAGAACAACAATATGCCTATGGATGCTATTGTTCTTGATATAAACCGTTTTCATATAATAAATGAGCTTTACGGAAGAGCATACGGCGATATGCTTCTGAAAAAGATAGGCAACAGCCTGCACGAACTCGTTTCGCTGACAGGCGGACTCGCCTGCCGAAGCAACAGCAACTGTTTCGGTATTTATCTTCCTCATGCCAATAACCTAAAAAAGGCTCTTCAGATGTATTTGTCCATGATAGAAAAAGCTCTTGGCGACAGCAAGGTCAGCATCAGAATGGGAGTATATTCCGACGATGGAGACAAGCTTGACATGGAACAGCGCTTCGCACGCGCCGGACTGGTCTGCCGCAAGATTGAAAGTAACTACACTACCTGTTTTGAAATTTATAACGCTGAACTGCAAAACAAAGAGCTCCATTCTGAGCGTCTCATAAACGATATGTCTGTGGCTCTTGAAGAAAAGCAGTTCAAGGTATTCTATCAGCCAAAATATAACATTAAAGATCCAAAACCTGTCTTCACCAGTCTCGAAGCTCTTGTCCGCTGGTTCCACCCCGAATATGGTATGATATCTCCCGCCGAATTTATAACCTTGTTCGAGGATAACGGACTTATCCGCCAGCTTGACAGATATGTATGGAACGAGGCCGCTTCGCAGATAAAACAATGGAAAAACGAATTCGGGTTCAACATTCCCGTATCGGTAAATGTTTCACGAGTTGATGCTTTCAACCCCAAACTCGTAGAAACGCTCAGCGACATAACAAAGACCAACGATATTCATAACGAGGATCTCCTGCTGGAGATAACTGAATCAGCATATTCCGATAATGCACAACAGATAATCAATACCGTTGCCATACTTCGTGAAAAAGGCTTCAAGATTGCAATGGACGATTTCGGCAGCGGATATTCCTCACTCAATATGCTGTGCTCGCTGCCGATAGACGCTTTAAAGCTCGATATGAAATTCGTGAAAAATATATGCGACAATCAGAAGGACTACCGCCTTGTAGGCATTATGACCGATATAGCAAGACTTCTTGAAGTCCCTGTGATAGTTGAGGGTGTCGAGACAAAGGAGCAGTATGATCTGCTAAAGGAACTCGGCTGTGATATAATACAGGGATATTATTTCTCCAAACCGCTGCCTGCAAATGAAATAAACGAACTCATCAGAACACAGCTGAAAGGAGCATGACCTATGCTGACTTTAGATAAACTCCGTGAATTCGGAGCAGATGTTGATGACGCACTTGTACGCTGTATGAATAAGGAAGACTTCTACATCATGCTTGTCAGCAAGACTGTCAGCGACACTAAGCTTTATCAGCTCGAACAACAGATAAACGCCAGGGAGCTTTCTGCGGCATTCGAGACTGCTCACGCGCTTAAAGGAGTATATGCCAATCTTTCACTTACTCCGCTGACACTCCCTGTCAGCGAAATGACAGAGCTTCTTCGCAGCAGATCCGACACGGATTATTCAGCTCTTATGAAAGAAGCAAAGACGCAGTTCAGAAAACTGTGCGAACTATGATGTAAAAACGGGAACACTTCTGAGAGTTGCTCCCGTTTTATTATTTTCAGTAGCAATCTTATAAGAGTACAGCGGAATTGAAGGCACTGACAGAAGTATTGTCGCACCGCTCTTGAACTAACTTAATATTATCCCCAGCCGCTGCATAATACAGCGGCTGTTTTATTATAACAGAAGCATTGATTTTTGAAAGCAAAAAATATTTTTGAGTTTTATGTCTGATTTGAAAATCAGTGCGCGATTGTATATTATGAAAGCGATGATACGTATCACAAATAAAGCAATCAACAAGGGGCAATGAGCACGGAGCATAATGCAGACGATATCCCCGCACTTACTAAATATGAAAAAGAGAGGAAGTTTTCTATGAATAATAACAGATTTTTTGCAGAGGATAATATGAACAATAACAATAACGACAATCAGGTAAGAGACGTTGAAAGATCCACAAGCCATACATGGCAGAAATATGCGGCAGTAGCTGCTGCATTCGTACTCCTTGCAGGCGGCATAGGCGGAAGTATTGCTCTCGGCAAGCACATGGACAAAAACAGCAAGCACGGTGCAGCAGTCGCAGCAGATGCAATTACTACATCAACAACTGCAACTACAATCCAGACTACAACAACAGCTTTAACAACAAGCCGCATAACTACAACTGTTACATCAACTGCAACAGAGGCAGCTACAACTACAATGGCTGCTGTCATTGAGACAACAGCACCTGAGGTAATCACAGCAGCACCCACCTCTGACAAACGCAATCCCGAAGACCTTGACGCATTCGCTAATGAGTGGAAAGATAAGTATGAGGAATACTTATGGAAGATAGTCCTCGGCGGTATCAAGCATGAAGAGAATCCTGTCAGCTTCAAGCTGCCTGAAGGTTCAGTAGTTGATAAAGTGGACGCATGGAAGGTAACAGATGAAGAATACTGTTCAGCTGATGCTATCAATGCACACCTCAACGCTTTCTGGGCTCCCGGAATCAAGAATGATATAGAGATTCCTGATCTCACAGAGAAGATCGACAATGCAACAGCTGAATTTGCTGATTTCACATATTCCGATTTCACAAAGGGCATCTTCTTCACATATAATAATGAGCTTTACAGAGTTGCTTCAAATTGCGGATTAGAAGGAATAAGAACAGAGCCCACAGCTGAAAAGATCAACGACAATGAGATGCTTGTTCACTGGGAGCTCGATTATGAAGGCGTAACAGATATTCAGACTATGCATCTCGTATGGATAGATGAAATCAATGACTGGCGCGTTGACGATATTGTTGAGGGAAGCAAGTATTTCGGCAAGCTCACAGAGGAAGAAGCTGCTGCAACAGCTAAAGAATTATTCAGCGGATATAAGGAAGTACACAACGCATTCTATGGTATCGGTGTTGAATATGATGACAACAAGAGAATAGCTTTCCGCGTTCACACAAAAGACCCTTCATGCGGTGAGTGGTATATTCACTATTCAAGGGTAGCTGACAACAGATTCGCAAATACAGATGATGTTCTTGCATATCTCAATACTAAATATACAGACAGCTTTTCCAGGACTGCTGTTGGCGCAGATCTTACCGGTTACAGAAACGGCTATTCATTCCTTGAAAGCTATGACGAAGACGGCGAGATCGAAGAGATTGAAAAGCTCCAGCGCTACATTATGTATAACGGCGATCTCTATCTGTGTACAGTAAGCGGTTACAGTCGAGTAAGAGGCCTTGATAATTTCTGGGACAGCAGTGTAGTTGACCTTGAAAGAGAACACTATGTATGCGAAATGAAACACGATCCCGAAGTACTCGGAACTAAGGTTTCTGATGGAAACTCAATGACAGTTAATGCTGACAAGGATTCTGCACAGACAGAGGATGAATACGGAAAAGAATGCGGAAGAGATTCAATATCATACTTTATGACAAGAAATGACAGCGGCGAATGGAGAATAAGCTCCTCATGCTATCCGGCTTAAGTCCTGATAATATGCGACTATTGGTATTCCATACTTAAATAAAAATACCGGGATTATATATCCCGGTATTTTTGCGTTTCTATGCTGTTTCATTAATGTTCCAAAAGCTTAGTTATCCTAAATCAAAATGTGTGCCCCAAGCTATACATTAGAGAAATATCAGAAAGGCATTGTAAATCCCTGCTGTATGTGCTATAATTAGGGAAATAAAACGAATGGAGGAATACTATGAAAAAAGCACTCACCACTATCCTGAGCACTCTCCTGTCGTCTGCTCTTACTGTAAACGCCGCTCCAGTCCCTGCATATGCAGTTCCTCTGAATCCGGGAAATACAGTCCAAGCTGTCGAAGAGACTTCCGTCCTGTCCGCCGAAACAATTGAATACTATAAGGAATGGAAGTCCGTGTACCTTAAGAAGAACAAGTACGAAAGCGGTCCTGCCCAGTATTATGTTTTCTACGGTGAACAGACCTACGAACAGGCGCATACCGAAGTTCCTGTAACTGTTTCAGAAGCGCACGGCTACGGAATGCTGATAACTGCTCTTATGTCTTCATATGACAAAGATGCAAAGGAGATATTCGACGGTATGTATCGCTTCTATCTCGCACATCCGAGCAGTATAGGTCCATATCTTATGGCATGGCAGCAAAGCGACAACGGAAAAGCGCTCGTTGACTCCAACGGCAGCGATTCGGCAACAGACGGCGATCTCGACATCGCCTATGCTCTCCTTTTAGCCGATAAGCTCTGGGGAAGCAGCGGTGATATAAACTACCGTCATGCAGCTGAACTCGTTATCAACGATATAATGGAGTATGATGTCAGCCACGAAGACTATATCCTCAGGCTCGGTGACTGGGCATATGATGTTGACGAAAACGACAAATACTATACTGCAACACGCGCTTCGGATTTCATAATGCAGTATTTCCCGGTCTTTGCCGAGGTGACAGGCGACGAACGCTGGATGAACCTGTACGATAACACTTACAGTATCATTGAACAATTCACTGACCAGTACAAAACAGGCCTGCTTCCTGATTTTATAATCAAGGACAAAAAAGGTCAATGGATTCCTGCACCTGCTAACTTCCTTGAAGACGAGAACGACGGCAATTACTATTACAATTCCTGCCGCACCCCCTGGAGAATAAGCACAGATGCACTTGTTACCAATAACGCTGTCGCCAGGAAATACGCTGAGACAGTAAATGCTTTCTTCCGTAAGGAGACCGGCGGTAATCCCGAAAGAATAATGGCCGGCTACACACCGGCTGGCAAAGCTGTTTCCGACTGGGACGACCTGTGCTTCACAGCACCGCTCATGCTTGCTGCAAGATCCGCAGTTGACACAGAATGGCACGATACCATTCGCGAAGAAGTTATCGACATCGGAACAGACTCGTATTTTGGCAATTCAATTGCCATGCTCTGCCTTATAACCGACGACGGTGGCTGGATATCACCCATAGTTTCTTCTGCTGTTAAAGGAGATGTCAACGGCGACGGAGAATTCAATATAGCAGATGTAGTCACTCTGCAAAAATGGCTGCTTGCTTCACCGGGTTCAGTTCTTGCTGACTGGAAAGCAGCTGACTTTTGCGAAGACGGAAAGCTGAATGTGTTTGATCTCTGTCTGATGAAGAGAGCGCTGTTCAGCAAATAGTAACAGAAACTGTTCTGTTTGACATTAGAATCATAAATAGCAAAAAAGTCATAAGAGCTTCAATTGCTCTTATGACTTTTTATTTTTTTGTGTTACCTGTATCTGAGCTCGGGATTTTTTCGTAGTATTCGTTCTTGTTAGCGTACATCCGCTCGTCAGCAAGTCGCATTGCCATGCGTATGTCATCGTTTTCATCAACGATGCAGCTGCCAACAGCAAAATGAACGTCTGTCGATTCCGTCCGCTTGCTCAGCTGCTCAACTCTTGCACTGATCTTGTTTTCATCTTTATCATCAGCTATTATCATAAATTCATCGCCGCCTGCACGGTAAACATCGCTGTCGAAAAAGACTCCGCGCAGTATGGCAGCAGCGTTTCTGAGAAGCTGATCGCCTGCTGTGTGACCGCCTTCATCATTAACGCGTTTCAGGCCATTCAGATCAACGAATACCACAGCATATGGATAGTGCATTTTTTTCTTTCCAGCCACTATCTCATCAACACCATTATTCATTGTATTGCGATTCTTGACTCCGGTAAGCATATCTATTGAACTGAGTACCTCGAGCTTTTTCATAAGCTGATAGTTTGCTATTTCCGAAGCTATAAAGAACGTGGATAGTTCAAGCGTTTCCTTGATCTTGACCGTGTTTTCAACGTTGAAATTCTTTGTCCAGATATATCCGAGAGTCTCTCCGTTGTATACCAGCGGAAATAGAACGATACTTTTAGTGCCTGACTCAGCAAGTGTTTCACACCACACGGGATTTACCGATCTGAGCCAGTCCATATCATTCTGATCCTTGATTATCACACACGTACTGTCACCGATGGTACTGTCCCAGGTCTGAACAACATCAAAGTATTTATCATCGAGATATTCGTCAATCTTATGGAGTCCGCAGTCCGGTCTGAGTGCTTCACAGAAATTCTCGCACTTGTGCTCCGACCTGTCAACAAGTAATATACAGCAATGATCCGAATCGCACATCTGACGTATATCCTCAATGACCTCGTTAAAAGCCTTATGTGTGTCATCCGTTCCGCGAAGCTTGATACAGGTCTTTAATACTGCTGAAGCCGTATCAGCAGAAAGACTTGCTCTCTGTTCTGCATCAGCATTCGGAGTTACATCATATGTATATATGCAGTAACCAATGTTCTCCTTGTCAGATTCAAGGGGCATCAGATACATATTAAGCCAAAGTCCCATCTGAGGAAGGCTTACATATGAATGCAAAGGCTTGCCAAGAAAAGCACTGCGGAAACAGAAATCCTCAAAATTCTTATTCTGCGGAAGATATTCTTCATATGGAGAATCCGGAATAAACGGACGTCCCATTACATTGAGCATATCATCACAATGCGCTTTGTTTCCTGCTGCAATGCGTATATTTCCGTAGCTGCCGTCAGAGAACTTTTCAACAGATATCACACACGCCTTGCTCTTATAAGCATTAAGCATTCTTTCAAAATCCATATCGCCAACTCCTTTACTGTAAACTAAATACTGCAAAGCAGAAATAACCTTACTTGCATTATACTACTTAATCAACCGAAAGTCAATTAACTATCTTGCAAAAATATGTTTCTAAATTATGAACATTAAACAAGTGAGAAAACACCTGTTATTTTTCCATATTATAACAATGTTGCATATTGACGAACAGGCAACTTTATGTTAAAATATAATTACAGATTATATTTACTGTCAAAGGAGGACTTGATATGAGCTTGTTTTCAAAATTATTCGGTAATAAGGCAAATATCATCGATGATATAGCAAATGCAAAGAATCAGGAAGCATCAGACCGCATGGAAAGAGAAACGTCAGCTTACGATACTTCACAATCAACACCTGAAAGCAATAACACTGCAAGAACCAAAGGTCCGTCCGGTTTCTCATGGGGACCTGAAATGCCGGATGAAGAAAACCAGTACAACTTCAATGGCACATACCAAGAGTATTTCAACGATGTCTTCAGCAAAGAGTTCCCTGCATACAGAATAGAAACTGCCGAAGCCAACTGCGGAAGAGCCACGGTATTTACATTTTGGGAAAGCGGTCAGAAAGTCCTTGTAGTCGAGCTTGTTTCAAGAAAGAGTTCTGCATACAAGCTCCGCGCTGACTGTAAAAAGGAAAAAGTCCCCTATCTTAGATTCTATTATGATTATCACGGTTGGTGGAATACCAGAGAGTACGTCAAGCAGCGTACACAAAATGCCCTCAAAGGCTGATAAACTGAAAAAAACAGAAAGAGAACGCTTTGCGCCTGCGGCGGATCAGGCACGATACAGCAAACGGCTTCGCAGGCAGCCGTATCGTGTACGGTCTTGTACCTCCAAGAATTTTCTTGGATTTAATGATTTCTCTTTCTGTTTTTATTTTTGAAGGTGAAACATATGTCGTTACTCGATAAACTTTCACAGCGTGACAGCTGGGAGAACTTTTATAAGTACAAATGCTCGCTTACCGGCAGCACTCAGTTCTGTAAGGCGCTCCGCAGCTTCATCGACAGCGAAAGCTACATTCTGATATGTCAGGCAATAGATTCCGGCAAGGAGTTCCCTCTCCCGCGAAAGTCATTCATAAGCAAACAGGACACTCAGAAAAAGCGCGTGGTATACACATATCCTGAGGCTGAAAACATGGTACTCAAACTGCTTACGCATCTGCTTCTGAGAAAGTATGACGGACTGTTCAGCGACGGACTGTATTCGTTCCGCCCTAACCGCACCGCGAAAGGCGCTATACGAAAGCTCACACGTACTCCGCACATTAATGAGATGTACTCTTACAAAGCCGATATAAGCGATTACTTCAATTCCATTCCGGTAGAAAAGCTTATTCCAATGCTGAAAGAGGTCTTATCTGATGACGAAAGACTGTATGTTTTCCTAAGCAGTCTGCTTCTGGAAAAGCGCGTTATCGACGGCAGCAATATCATCATTGAAGATAAAGGCATAATGGCAGGCACTCCACTGTCAGCTTTTTATGCAGATCTGTATCTCAAAGAACTTGATAAGTATTTCGCCGAAAGTGACATTCCATACGGACGTTACTCGGACGATATTATCCTCTTTGCTGAGAGTGAGCAGAATTGCATGAAATACGCGGAGTTCCTACGGAGCTTTATCAACGAACGCGGACTGCATATAAACCCTAAAAAAGAAAACTTCAGCTCTCCGGGCGAAGAGTGGACTTTTCTCGGTTTCTCATACAAAAATGGTGTAATAGATATCGCACCTGCATCTGTTACAAAAATGAAGAATAAAATGCGCCGTAAAACAAGAGCCTTGCGTCGTTGGAGACAGCGCAACGAGTTGGACGGCGAAAAAGCTGCCCTTGCATTCATACGGATATTCAACAGCAAACTTTTTGAATGCTCTGACAACAGCGATCTGACATGGAATAAATGGTTCTTCTCTGTTATAAATACAGATGTCAGTCTCCGCATTATAGACAACTACGCTCAGGACTGTGTCCGCTATCTTATTACCGGCAAACGCACCAAATCAAGATTCAATGTCAGATATGAAGATATACGCCGTTCAGGTCTTCGAAGTCTTGTTCATGAATACTATGCGAATAAAAAGCCTGCATTTCAGAGTTGATTCTGAAATACAGGCTTTCCTTTTAGCAATTATAATAGTTGCTCAGTCTTATAAGTTTATACTGCCTTGAAGATATAGCGCAGGAAATTATACATATGTGCTCTGACTGATATACCGCCGTGATCACCGTCTGTGAGCTCATGCCATATGTGCTCTGCGCCATTTTTTGTAAGTGCATTATGGTATGACTCGGGTGCGTCACCGACAGTTCCGTCAAATCTTGTGCAGGTGAGCATGAGGACATATGGACTTGGTCCGGAGCCAAAGCCGAATTCGCTGGGTGACATACAGCCTTCATGTGTCATATTGCCGTCAACAGTCGGGAATATTCCGGGCGCAGCGCATACGCTTCCTACATATCCGTAGAGCTGAGGTCTTGTGACTCCTACATAGAGAGCTTCTCTGCCGCCCATTGAAAATCCTGTAACAGCTGTATTCTCCCTACCGGTCTTGACAGAGTAATTCTCAGCTATAAACGGCATGATACTGTTTTCAAGATCTTCACGGATAGCGTCATAAGCTCGTGATGACTCATTTGTGAATGCAGGGAAGATATTCTCGCTTGTCGTGAACATCTGCGGGAATACTACTATCATCTTTTCAGCTTCACCGGAAGCAACAAGGTTTCCGAGCATAGTCTGTATCTTCATATTGTCATCGAGCATTGAATCCTCGCTGCCGAAGATACCATGGAACACATAAAGCACAGGGTATTTCTGATTCGGATCATATCCTGCCGGAAGAAGTACATTGAGCTGCTTATCGCGCTGAGCGTCCTTTGAATAATATGTCTTCTTCTCTACCGTTCCGTAATCGACACCGCTCTTCTTTTCAGTAACAGAGCTGTCTTCATGAAGGTGTATGTCAGCCGCCATTTTCTGCATATAGCTGTCACCCGAAGGCGTGGTCGTTACATCAGTTACGGTCTGATTTGTTTCAGTCGTTATCACTTCTGAAGTTGTTGTTTGTATTTCAGGGAAAGATGTCGACCTGCCGAGTACAAAATTTAACAGGAGTACAAGATCGTTGACATTGGTAGAGCCATTGCCGTCAATGTCCGTCCTCGGATCAACATATTCTCCGGCATACATATTAACGATAGCTCTGCGGCAAAGGATAACATCGTAAACGTTTACCTTACCGTCATCATTTATATCTCCTCTTACAGCAGCCGAAGCCGGCATTAACGTGCTGAGAGCACATATTGCAGATGCTGAAATAATAGCAGCTGCTCTTTTGAAAAAATTCATTGTAATACCTCCTGCATCAGTATTGATAATAGATCATGTCTGTTAAAAATGTCCGCTAATATCATCAGTTCAAAACGGAACTGACATTAATAAGCGAAGTATGCAAAGAATACATACATATTAGTTATATCATCAGGCAATATAAAAATAAAGCATTTTTCACAAATTAGAAGTCAACAGCGTTTTTTCAGAGAAATAGACAACTCTAAGGAACACTAATTGTGGAAGATATACAGTACCGCATAATATGTCGCACCTTGGCGTATAATGTACAAACAATTCTTCCAAAGGAGCAACAATATGAAAAAAGCCAAAAGAAAAATCATCGGAGGTGCTGTTATTTCTGTATGCGCTCTCTGTGCGGCAGCTGCCGGTTCAAGAACCAATAACAAGAGCTATGATGACGCGGTCAAAGTGTCGGCTCTTCCGGCAGAAAAAACACCGATAATCGTCCTCGACGCAGGTCACGGTGCGTCAACTTAAACATAGTTCAAAAAAGGAGAGCCGCAAGGCTCTCCTAAGTATTAATTCATATGAAAAATTAGAATTCTGTGATCTTGCCTAAAAGATAATCCTGAAGAAGAGTAACATCAGCGGCATTTACCTTACCATCAAAGTTAAGGTCTGCCTGAGCTCTTTCAGCCGGTGTAAGTGTCCTGTTACCAAGAACAGCCTGCTTGAGAAGAGTGAGATCAAACACGTCAAGCTGTCCATCGTTAAGAATATCACCTATGATTTCTTTATCATCATAAATACGTACTCTGTTAAATGCAGTCTTAACCTTTAAAACATATTCGCTCTGTGCTTTGCTCTGTACCACTTTCTGAGTAGCCTTAACCATTGCAGTTCTAAGGCTCTTGAAAGTTGCAGCAGTAGCACCCTTGGGAAGATAATCAAGTGCATTGAACCAAATCTTTGCACCGGTAGTTGCATCTATACCAAGATGATCCATCCAATACGCAACGTGAGAAATGATTCTTCCGCCTGCGTGAGAACCGATTCTGTTTACATCAGCTGTATCGACATAAACCTTTCTTTCTGACAGATGTCTTAAATTTTTATAAGTTGAAGAAGAATTGCTGCCTAAAACTCTATCTGTACTATGAATCCACTCACGTGACATATCAGCATATTCACCCATGATATCACTATATCCTTCATCTATAGCACCAGCTTCGCCTGAACTTCCCCATCCAATCTTATAACCAGTGACGCAATGAGTAAACTCATGTCCAACTGTGTCAATATCAGATCCCCAAGAACGTGTATTTTTGCCGTCACCTTCACCAAATCCAATAAATGTGCCCCAGCTATATGCATTAGATAATCTTCCCTGGCTCTCATCCTTGAGATTAGGAATGATATACATAGCAGCGCCCTTTCCATCATATCCGCAGTAGTTGTCGAATGTATTCTTATAGAAATCGTAAACCTTTTCATAGTTGTAAAGAATAGCAACTGCCAACTGTTCATCATCACTACTTGTGAACTGATTATTATACGATTTTACAGTTTTTGAAGAATTACGAGCATTAAAACTATTACCAAGGTAATATGAAGGATCCATAACGATATACGCATTTCTCTTCATATCATGAAGCTTAAATAGACTGCCTTCCTTTGCAATATCAACATTGAAGCTATAAACATTACTCGGAAGAATTCTTCTTACATTTGACATAAGAAGATTGTTAGAATAAATAGTATTATTGTTAGCTGCTGTATCATCCTTACATCTGATGTCTTTAATAACTTCTCCGGAAGTTGCATCAACGTATACAGTCTTTGTTGTAAGGAGATCCGTATCAAGCTTCCAAGCAAGTTTAAAGCTCTCATTGTCTTCAGAATAGATGGCCAGTTTATGTGAAGACACATTTATCTGACCGAACTTAGCAACAACTGCGTCGATTGCCTGCTGTGCTGTAATAGCAGGTGTAGTATCAATTGAGAAATCGGATACAACCGAGCTGTTGAGGAACTCAGCTTCACCTGTCTCCTTGTCAACTACTACTGTGATGTATGAGTTAACCATTTCAATTCCCTGATAGAACTGCTTGAATGTATAGATTCTGTTGTATTCACTCTCAGAAACGTCATCGAGACGGATCTCACGGTTAACGTTGTCGATACCAAGGAGCTCTGAAGCCTTAGCGATAATATCCTTAGCATCGTTGCTGTTGTCAACAGCATCTTCTGAAAGAAGACCATCAATCTGTGTTACATTGTTGTTATCATCAACAGCTACTCCAAGGGCAGAATCATTGATATCAATAATATCGGAAAGAGCATTCTCAGCATCGCTGCTGTTGAGCTCAAGACCGATCTGCTGTGCGTATGTCTCTGCTTCACTGGGAACATCTACTGCTCCTGCAGGCATTGCGATAAAGCACTGCTGAGCTGCAATGAGAAGTGAAGAAGTAACTGAAAGAAGTTTTTTAGTATTGAATTTCATTTTCATTCCTCCTGATAATCTAAAACAAGTTCTAATTCTAAACGTTCAATTATTTATTGTGTTATGTATCGTTTTAGGCTAATATTAGCTAAATATAGTTGCAACTTCTATTTATTATATTAGCTTTGCAGATATTTGTCAACCATTTTCGCGCTTCATATCTGTTTTTCAGCTATGATATATATATTATCAACCGTGAAACAGAGATATTATATATTTTAACACAAAATTCAATAGTCTGCTGTAAGCCTTAGGTAAGGGAAAAAATCAATATCCGCCAATTATTAATACGAGAGAACATACTTGACATAAGTCGATAAATATGTTATAATCGACATAAGTCAGAAAGGAGATGTAACTATGCCAAGACCGCAAAAATCACGCCGTATCTGCTGCTATCCCGATTACTGGAGCTTCGCCCCCGATCAGGACAAGGCAAATGATACGATAGTAATGTCGCTTGACGAGTTTGAAACCATACGTCTTATCGACTATCAGTCTAAAACGCAGGAGCAGTGTGCCGCTGAAATGAATGTGGCAAGGACTACCGTTACGGCGATATATGATACCGCAAGAAGAAAACTTGCACAGGCTCTGGTCGAAGGCAGACGCATCGTCATTTCAGGCGGAAACTATACTCTTGACAACACTATCTCGGAGGAGATAACTCAGAAAGGAAGTACCATTATGAGAATTGCAGTAACCTATGAAAACGGACAGATCTTTCAGCATTTCGGCAGAACTGAACAATTCAAGCTCTACGATGTTGCTGACGGCAAGATAATCAACGAGCAGATCGTTGGCACAGACGGTGCAGGACACGGTGCTCTCGCAGGTTTCCTGAAGAACGCTCAGGTTGATGTGCTCATCTGCGGAGGTATCGGCGGCGGAGCTCAGATGGCTATGCAGGAGGCTGGCATTGCTCTCTACGGCGGCAATATAGGAAGTGCTGATGAAGCTGTTGCTGCATTCCTCGCACAGACACTCACACAGAATTCCAATCCGACCTGCGATCACCACTCTCACGAACACGGCGAGGGACATTCCTGCGGAAACCATGGCTGCGGCACTCACAGCTGCGGTAATCACTGATGAAAATAGTAACGCTTGTAGAGAATACCTGCGGACATAAAGAATGTATCGCTGAGCACGGACTTTCGCTCTATATCGAGACCGAAAAGCACAAGCTCCTGCTTGACACAGGACAGACGGACGCAGTAGTCAAGAATGCGGAAGTTCTCGGGATAGACCTGTCCGAAGTCGATACGGTCGTACTCAGTCACGGACACTATGACCATTCGGGAGGCATACTCCCCTTCTCACAGTTAAACCATAGTGCCCGGATAATCATGCAGAAAGCAGCTGCCGAACCTCACTACAACGGTGAACGCTATATCGGCATTGACAAGGCTATACCTGAACTGCCGAATGTACGGCTTATTGACGGTGATGTCCGGCTTGACGATGAATTATTCCTGTTCAGCGGTATAACCGGCAGGCGGTGTTATCCGCAGGGCAACCGCAAACTCTCCCGTTTGATGAACGATGTACAAATTCCCGATGATTTTGCACACGAACAGTGTCTTGTTATAAATCAGGACGGCAAGAACTGGCTGCTGTCAGGCTGTTCGCATAACGGTATCCTCAATATCCTTGACCGATACAGAGAGATTTTCGGAAACGCTCCCGACTATGTTATCACGGGCTTCCACATGATGAAGAAAGACGGCGAGCATACCGAAGAAGAAAAAGCCGTCATAATCCAAACTGCTCAGGAACTTTCTCAGCTTGATACCGTCTTTTACAGCGGTCACTGCACCGGTATCCCTGCTTTTGAACTTATGAAAGAGATCATGGGCAATAAGCTTATCGCTCTGCACAGCGGAGAAGAAATACTATAACACAAAGTCCTCACAGTGCAAAAACTATGAGGACTTATTTTCATATATAATATGCTTGAAACTTCTGTCTGAGTCTCCTTCGGGAGGCTCATTTTGGTTATAACGCTCTTTTTATCCACTCTATGAGCACATCGGCGATGTATTCCTGTTCTGCCTGTGTAAGCACCTTTCCGGAAGGAATGTTATGCCACTTCTCAAGACAGCTGCGGCAGCAGCAGGCAGCTGCGTGCTGTGCGATAAAAACAGGATGCCCTTTCATCGGAGTCTGCTTGCCGTCGTTTTCGGGTGCCTCAGGTGACAAGCGCTTTTCAACAAAGTCCTTTGCATGACTTCGGATAGTGTCCATACCCTTCTCTCTGACATACGCCTTATCCTTTTCAGTCAGATGAAAACGGCTCCTGAAATCAGAACGGCTCAGTCTTGCGAAAAGCTCATTCCTGTCAGGCAGCTGATACTTTATGGCAGCACCTGAATTACTTCCGGGCGTATAACTGTATCCCGACTTTTTAGCCTGTGGGATGTGGAGTTTTCGCTCCAAACGGTATACCTTGCCTTCCTTGATAAAAACCGCTCCAGTCTGCCGGAAAGTGAACGGAACACCACAGCGTATGCACTGACGGCGTACTTCCTGTATCCAGCGCAGATCACAGGGACGTGCATTATCTCCGGATTCACCGCCGCAGCTGACGTGTTCTATCAGACCAGTCGCAAGGTACTTTCCAATATCTATCTCGCCGAGCATAGGCTCTGAGATGATCTCCCTGTGCTTTATCGGGAGCTTTAAGAATATCGGGAGTCTGTAATCAGCTCTCGCCTGATCCTCGCAGGTACTGCATATCGTTACATTATCCCAGCCGTCACCCCAGTCAGGCGGCATACATTCTGCAAATCGGTCTATTCTTTTAGTAATGATATGGAACTGAAGGTCACTGCGCTGACGAATCATATCCCAGCAGCCCTGCCGCCATTCGTCAGCATCTTCAAGGAAGAAATCAGAGGTCATACAGGCAAAAACAATACCGTCATCAGCTGTCAGTTTGTACTGTCCCTGACGGTTCTTTTTAAGCGGCAGGTCATAATCGCCTGTCTTTGTTACGACAGAAGCATCTTTGCCTATGCTCTCATCACGGCGGTAAACATAGCAATTCGCACATCCGGGACTTATCTTGTGACAACCGTGCCACGGATTCCATACTACCATAATTCACCGCTCCTTTCCAATGCTGCTTCTTCACCGTTTTATTATAGCATACAAATATCACGGATTCAAGCATTACAGGAAGAACCGCCCGAACAAAGTTTATCCGGGCGGCCTTTCTTTATATGCTATCGGTTATTGTGAGAGCTTATTTAAGGAGCTTGCTGAATGCAGCAGGAGTGCAGTAGTAGAAATTAGTTCCGTTGCTTGTTGTTGTAGCGTTGCAGTAAAACTCTATCCTGCTGTATTTGTTGATATTATTCTTTACCCATGTATTGTTGTTGAAAGCTTTTTTGTATCCGCTGTTGAGCAATACCTTGAGCTTGTCCTCGCCATTGCTGCTATTCCATGAGGAACTGCTGATACTAAGATTCTTTCCGACACATATTTTCAACGTATCTCCGCTCGACTTGAAGCCTACAAAATCATTCTTGCTGAAAGAAGATGTCGAAGCATTTGTCAGCGTTGTGATGAGATCAGTACTTCCGAGAATGCCGTCGTACTTCTTGTTGGAACTGTAGTAGAGCTTTTCGTAGAAATTCAGAGTTCCCATTTGTCTTTCATAGGAATAATATCCCATTGCTCCGTTATCGTAACGGCACGTGATACCTTTAAGAATGTTATAAGTTGAAGGCGTTGCGTCCTTGCCGAAAACAAGAGTATCAGCATTGGGAAGAGTTCCTTCAAAATGAGTAACTGTAACAAGTCCTTCTTCTCCGCAGTAACCTATCTTAAGGACAGGATCGCTGAATTTGGTATAACCGTCTCCACAGGAGAACTTCATTCTCGGTACATAGTAATCATAGACGAGGATGTCTCCGCTGTATTTACCTGTCTTCTGATCAAGTCTGAAATTCTCAACATCCAAATTCTCATCAAATGGATTGATATTAGAATTGCCACTGCGTTTAGGATCATTATTATTGAACAGCTGAACTCCCCAACGACTTGTAGTTGAAGATGATGGGTTCTTGTCATAAGTCAGAGCTATAAATCTCGGACTAAGTGAACCATTTACTTTTTTGATCTTAAACTGAAGCTTATCCATAAAGAATTTTATCATGTCAAGACTTCCGTTATTGAGCTCCTTGCCCAGAACTGCAACCATACTATTGTTGTAGATAGGGAATTTTGACTGATCTGCAATAAGTGTTATCTTGCTCGAAGTGCTTGAATCGCTTACAGTTCCAAGAAATTTAGTTGTAAGCTCAGGCATACCAGCCTGTATTGCAGGTAAATTCCACGATATTCCTGCATCTTCGCCTTGGTATATCATCTCAAGATTCTGGTAATTGCTCTTTGTTGCTTCATAAGCGAAAACATTCATAGCCGGAGCAACTGCGAGAGTTACAGCAGCAGATAATGCTGCGATAGTTTTTATGATTTTTTTCATAGTCAGATCCTCCGTTCAGCATTATCAAAATTTAGAGCGAAATGCACTTGCTGAGCATGAATAATCATTACTGCTGCCTGCAAAATCCACTATAACAGTATTCATTTTTGAGAGCTTATTGTAAAGCCACTGGCAGCCTTTTAATTCATTTCCGTGGCCAATCCAGAATTCTTGAAACATATAATCAGCAGAGTAATAGTGTGGAACACCATTCTCACCCACACTATAACTCGGAATATTAAGTCCATAACCTATGCTGAGTTTAAGAGTTTTATTATTTACAGAAACAGCAATATACTTTCCATTTTTGAAATTGGTTATATCGTCACCTTCTAAAATAGTAACAAACTCTTTATTCAATATAATTCCATCAAATTCATTATTAAATACACAGCAGTCTTTTTTATCAAACTTGACTGTCCTCTTTAATGCGTTTGTAGTATAGGTCTTTTTAGTTTTACCGCATGAATAACAGAATTTCAGATCTTTTAATATCGTATAGTTAAGAGTACCGGAAATTGAAGAAGCATCACCGAATACATAGTACTTTTTCTTGTATGGATTATTTACAGTAAACTTTATTTTTGTCCGGAATCCGATTCCGTCTGCTTTTGTCTCCAGTTCAGGATTACAAAACAGCATATTATTAGTTGAACAGCTTGCTGTTAAATTGGAAATATAATAATTATCAAGATAAATGTATCCAGTCAGGCTGCCATCTGAATTCTTGGAAATATTCCCAACGTAAGCTTTGTCAAGCACATCATGATTCATGTAATAATCACTGTACATTCTCAGAGCATAATCCAGATAATGATCAGGATCCTCATCATGATATACATCCTCCCATGAGTAATTGTGATATTCCATTACAATACCTAAATTGTTCTCACAGAGATTGAACTTATCTACATAAGCTTTTGCTGATGCAATTCTTTCTGATTTTGCTACATCTTTTTCAAGAAGTCCGAAAATATGTCCGCTTCCATATTTATTTCCTTCTTTATCTGTCGGAGCATAGAAGTTAAAAGAGCTTCTGGCATCAAGAAAAGCTTTGTCAAATACAGGAAGATTATCCTGTCGGATCAATGTGTCCCATGTATAGCCTCTTGAATCATCAGTATTATAGTTGACAACGCTATAATAGTATTGGTGACCCTTCTTTTCACTCGTTGCCTTCCGATCAGGATCAGTGCCAGCGTTATAAGCATAAGCTGTCATCCCGGAAGATATGGTCAGCATTGCTGCAGCTGAAATTGCTGCGATAAATTTAGCATATTTTTTCATTGTAGTTTCCTCCACATTTTTGAATTTGATTGCTTGATTTTGAGTTCGGATAGAATAGTGATCATTGATTAATATAAACGACGTCGTTCATCTGTTTTATTGCAACTTTATCTTATCATAAAGAAATATATAAAGCAATATTTTTCGACAAAATGTCGATTATCGCGACAGAATGTCATATGCGGCGACGAAATGCACAAAAAACGGACTGAACTGCCATGGCTGTGACGAACGGTATGATCTGCCCGTTCGTCAGCCGGATCGTACAATTCGTCGCTGAATACGGCTGTTTAAAGCTTGACAACGGAAATATTTATATGATATAATTATTATGCGATAAAAGACGCAGGGAGGGCGTTTTTATGCTAACATCTAAAGTTATTGCCATAATATTTTCTGATTTCAAAAACGACTACAACGACAACTACATTCTCGGGATACAAACCCAGGCTAACGCATACGGATATCGCACATTTACATTCTCAATGCCGCAGACCAGCGAACTGTATACCAATAACGAGGAATGGGTATACAGTCTGATAGACTTTGAACGCTATGACGGCATTATTTTTGTGGAGCATACTTTTTCTACCCACAAAAATCTCATACCGCCTATCGAAAAGGCTCTGCATGAGAAATGCAAGTGTCCTGTCGTAGTGATAGGTAATTCAAAAGTTCTGCCGAATGCTGTAAATATGGATATCCGCGAGTCTTTTGAACAGGTCACAGAGCACATCATAAAAGAACACGGCTGCCGTAAGATATACTGTCTCGGCGGCGATAAGAGTATCGCTGATGAACGTATAGATGGCTTTATCCGGGTAATGGAGCGGAACGGTGTCCCCTGCGGTGAGAAGAATCTTCTTTACGGCGGATACTGGATATCCGGCGCTGAATCACTTGCGAAAGATATTGCATTTGGTACTGTTGAAAAGCCTGATGCGGTCGTTTGTCTCAATGACGAGATCGCATATGCCCTTATAAAGCAGCTTTACTTCGTGGGACTTCGTGTGCCAGACGATCTGCTTGTCACAGGCTTTGATAATGCATCCTATGCCTCCAACAGTGCTGTTTCTATTACGACATTTACTGCGGATACACATTTCTGCGGACGAAGAGCTGCTGCACTTCTCCATTCTCTTATAACAGGAGAACCTCCGGAACAGCTTCAACCGCCGCTGCACAGCATCATCACCGGAGACAGCTGCGGCTGCGGCAGAAAACAAAAACTCAATATCCGTGCTCAGCTGGATATTCTTCATAAAAAGGAGATCGCTGACATGGAATTCAGGAACAGCCTTTTTGAGGATAAGCTATATAAAGTCAGCTCTCAGAAGGAGCTTTCGCTATTCATCAAAAACCACAAGTACCTTATCCGCAATCAGATAAGCGTCAGCATCAATCTTATGGATCAGGACGATGATAAAGCTAACTGCATATTCCTGAAAGATTACCTTATAAACGGCGAAACATCAGTTTTCAGAGCAAGGAACATTTACCCGGATATGTTTTCATTCGGTCCGATACAGAATGTCCATGTCCTTCCGCTTATTTTCGATAAGCGTGTCTACGGCTTCATGACGATGGGCTATGCTGAACCAAGTACATATACCCTCCACGCAAAGCTGTTCGCAAACAGGATAGCTATAGGCGCCGAGATATTGCGTGTACGAAGCGGCTCCGTCTATTCGGAAGAACCGCGACAGACAGAGACACAGGCAGAGCTTACAGTTCCTGCTGATAACAAGAAGTCCTCTGCCACAATTATGGTACTGCATAACGGCTCTATGACAAAGGTGCCGTTGGAGAATATAATGTACTTTGAATCCTGCGAGAAAAAAGTCTTCGCCGCTATGAAAAACGGGAAATACGAGATAAAACAACGGCTTTTCGAGCTTGAAGATATACTTGCTGAGAGAGATTTCTTCCGTATATCCCGTTCGGTCATTGTAAATATGAAAAAAACCGTCGGATATAAGACCGGCTTCAACCGAACTCTCATTGCCGTCCTTTCAAACAAGGAGGAACTACACGTTTCGAGAACGAACGGTGAGAGTTTCAAAAAGAAGCTTGCTGAATGCTGAAACGCAGCAATATCTTCTCTTCCTGCACATTGGTAGTAAAGGTAGTATTTTCGGTGTAAGGTTTTAAACTTTCTTAGGTTCGCGAAAAGGTTACACCAACTTTACTACCTTTTCTGATGACGGCAGTAGAATCTGTAGATTCTCAGTGTAAGGTTTCAGAGTTTCTTAGTCTCACGAGAAGCTTACACCAGCTTTCTACATTTTTATGAATTCGCCGTAATATAGCCTTTTCCGCGTCACGACCGGCACAGTTGTGGATTTTGTGGATTTTCGGTGTAAGGTTTTAAACTTTCTTAGGCTCGCGAAAAGGTTACACCAACTTTCCACATTTTCTACATCCACTAATATACCACCGGCAGACAGCCTTTGACTTTCGGGGAATTATATGATATGATATTCACATAAAGAAGGTGAATGTATGTCAGTTTTAAAGTTTAAATGCAAATGCTGTGACAGTTATCATGATTTAAAGAAAACAGTCCCCGAAGGCTTTTCCGGCTGGAGTTATCCCGGTATGGAATGGTCTGACTTCACCGATGAAGTACCGCCTTTGTCGCAGGAACGCTGGCGTATCACCGAAGAAGTCACCAAAATAGGCAGTGATAATATCCCCAGGGCAGGAGAGATCAGGACGGTCAGAGTCCAGCTGCCTTTTGAAGAAGAGATTGGCGGCAAGTTCTTTATGGATTACCTGCCGGTGTCGGCTTATCTTGACGGCTTAGAGACCGCAGACCAGTTTGAGCGTTCGGCGGTCGTGAAATGCAGATTCATACAGGTGATATCCTCAGACGAATACAATGCCTGGATAAAAGTCGAGGTGCTCGAAGTGATAATGTTCCCGGAGCTTATAAATACTTTCAGCGAGTTCAAAACGAACGAGTCCCTTGAAGATTTCGGGACCGGGTGCAGCTGTACCGATATTGATGCAGATGATGCACCGTGGGAACTCATTTCCTGGAATGCTCAGGGAGATGTTTACGAAAGCAAGGTCATATATACTGATACAACTGGTATCCGTCATATAGTATGGATGAACTTTGAAGACTTCTTCACCCATATATCTTATTTTGGGAATATCGTTCAGGAGTAATCGTTTTCAATAATCAAACAAACAGCAACAGGGCAAGGAACTAATCCTTGCCCTGTTTTTTATCTCACTTTTATCTGCATACACCTCTTCAGGTATCATCTGATGCCAAAACGGTTACCTTGACAAAAAAGAAATGGGAATGAAGCATCGGACTCCATTCCCGTTTCCTATTGGCTCCTGTTTCAGAAATTTATCAGATATGATCTGTCATCAGTTCTTAATTGCCGTAAAGAACTCATCAGCCGTCATCTTGTAGTTAGATGTTGACACCATCTTGGAATATGAATGTGTCAAAGACAGCTGAATGCTCTGATGCTCCACACCTTTGCAGTACTTGGAGGCGAGCTTAGACTCCCATCTGCCGTCAGACAGTCTTACATATACATAATCGTCCTTGCTGTGAGCAGCATTTTGCTTCGGGCCATATATTTTGGGTCTATTCGGATCGTAGATAAGCAATCTTGCATCCCAGCCATTCCAGCAGGCATCATTTTTGTCAGATGCATCCGCCTTGAATTCAATTCCAAAGCAAACCATTGTATGACCGGATTCGGGGGAATCGTAAGGACGGATCGTAAATGTGGCTGCATCTGCTCCATATGTGATATATTCTGCATAGGCCATCATCTCTTTATCAATCCTGCTTAATGAATTATAATCATAGATTCTGTTTCTGCTCGAAGAGTTTGCAAAGACCGTATTGACATACGACATAGTGTTTCCGGGAATAAAGCCGTAATTATTACGGACTGAGCCTAGAGTGTTATAGCCTGGTGCATAATCTGAAACGGACAGCAAACCAGATGAAGTCATAGCACTGACAGTTGCCATTCCGGCACTAACATCGACAAACTTCTGATCGAGATATCCATTTGCATACGTACGATGTTTCTGATTGAAACAATACTTTAGACCGTCTCCCCAGTATGTGGAAACATTTGGGCAAGCCCATTCATAATCCTTATAGCGCTCGGTAGCAAGAGCAGCTGCTTCACTGGTCTTGCGGTATGTTATTCTGCTATTATCTGCATATTTTTTTGCGTTGCAGTTGTAATTTGTACTCCATATAGTGAAGTTGGGGATCGTACCTGAGCTGCTCCACTTATCGCTGTAACCGATAGCTTTTTCACCAATTGAAACACCGGTATTCTTGCAAACGAAGTATGTCATATCGTCACAGCCGTAAAATCCACGCTTAGCGATTGAAGAAAGCTTATACGTACTCAGCACGCTTTTCAGTCCGGAACATTTCTCGAATGCAGACTCGCCAATGCTTGTTACATTAGGAATGTAGATCTTTCTCATCTTATTAACATTATAAAAAGCTCCTCTTTCGATCTTTGTTAATGTTTCAGGCAGTGTGATGGTAAAATCATCCTTGCTTTCTATTCCACAGTTACGGAACGCATAGTTCGGGATCTCAGTAAGCTTACTGCCACCCATTTCCACCTTATGCAGAGCATAGCAATTCGCAAAGGCGCTGTAGCCAAGCGATGTCAGATTGTCAGCAAATATAAATCCCAGACTTCTGCAGTTAAAAAACGCTCCCCTTCCGATAGTTTTAACGCTTGTCGTTGTTAAAAAAGGCATTTTACGACAGTTATTAAAAGCATAATCGCCAATTTCCTCTAATGTATAAGTACCGTAAAAATGACCAGGTTCGTCTATTGAATTCAGCATGACTCTTTCAATATTTGTGCAGTCTTCAAATGCATATTCATCGATCTTGGTCAGATACTTGGATAAATCAACATCAACGATCTGTTTCTGGTTATAGAAAGCATCCGATCCTATCTCCGTAACTTTGTAGCATTTGCCATTATTATACAACGTATCCGGTACATCGAGCCTTACAGAATCCTTTTTAGTTGTACAGCCAACAATTCCTGCTTTCCTGTTTTCTTCATCTATGACACGCCAGTGCAGACCGGCTATCAAATGTCAAGGGGTAAAACAAAAAAATTTCGCAGTGAAAAAAAGTGTATGCTAACGCTGACCTTGCAAGATGCAAAGCCTGCGTGAATTTGCTCTTAGGGATCACGCTGCCA